>Ga0307372_10001001_pt1 | contig 49456 bp, 49 predicted proteins | sample OX1MG_FD_202533 | JGI IMG/M metagenome (GOLD analysis project Ga0307372, IMG submission 202533) | Soil microbial communities from Risofladan, Vaasa, Finland - OX-1 | ecosystem: Environmental > Terrestrial > Soil > Coastal area > Acid sulfate soil | place: Finland: Risofladan, Vaasa | collected...
GCCCTGGCCGTCGTCGTCGACGCCGTGCGCACGGGGGCGCCCCCCGGCACGGTGGTCGTCGTCGAGCTGGGCGCCAGGCCGGGCGCGACCGACGCCGCCGAGGTCGGCAGGACCGGCGACGCGGGCGAGGCCGGCAGGACCGGCGGCGCGGCCGAGGCCGGCAGGACCGGCGACGCGGCCGAGGCCGGCAGGACCGGCGACGCGGGCGACGGCCGTGGCGACGCGGTGACGGAACCGGGGTATGCGACCGGGGTGACCGACAGACGCGCCTCGAGCACGCACGGGCTCGGCATCGCCGGGGCCCTGCGCCTGGCGCGGGCGGTCGGCCGCGCGCCCGACCGGGTGCTGGCGGTCGGCATCGAGGGTGAGGACTTCGGCAACGGCACCGGTCTCAGCGACGCCGTGGCCCGAGCCGTCGAGGAGGCCGCGGCACGCGTGCTCGAGATCGTGGGGACGGCGCTGCCGTGTGCGTGAGCCGCCTCCACCTCGTGGTGGGGTCACCGGACGCCGGCGAGGTGACGGTCGAGGACATGGACGGCGCCCGGCACCGTGTCTCCCTGTTGGCCTACGACGGCGACCCCCCGGAACCGGGGCAGTGGCTGGTCGTCCACAGCGGCTTCGCCCTCGGGCAGGTGGACGCCGCCGAGGCGCGCGCCGTGGCTGCCGAGCTCGCCAGCGTGCGCGGGCCGAGCCCGGGGCGTCGCACAGCAGCCGACGCGAAGCAAGCGGGCGACCGGTCGACCTGATCGTGTGCCCGGTGTCACCGGGCGCGACGCGGTGTCGTCCGTGGGCTACGCCACCGACGTCCGCAGATGCCGGTGACGGGTCGTGCCCACACCGACGCGACGGGCGGCGTTGACGGCGGCGATCGTCGAGGGCCGGTGCTGCATCGATCGGGCGATGGTGGCGATCACGCCGCGCCGGTCCAGGTGGGCGAAAGCGTCGACCACACCCGGCTCGAACTTCGTGCCCCGGCCGTGGACGACGAGCTCGATGGCGGCGTGGTGGGCGAGCGAATCCTTGCGGTACGGCTGCGCGTGGGTGAGCAGATCGTAGGCGTCGGCCACACCGATGATGCGGGCGAACGACGGGAGGTCCTCGCCGTCGAGGCCGTCGGGGTACCCACTGCCGTCCCAGCGCTCGTGGTGCGATCGCACGACCGCCGCCATGGGCCGCAGCTGCGACCCGAAGGCGAGCATGAGCTGCTCTCCGGCGATGGCGTGGTGCCGGAGCTGCTCCCACTCGTCGGCCGTGAACAGGCTGCCGGGCTTGTGGAGCACCTCCTCGGAGACGGTCAGCTTGCCGATGTCGTGGAGGACGCCCACCCACGTCAGGATGCCCAGCTCGGCGCTGTCCAGCCCGAGGACCTCGCCGATGAGCGCGCTCATCGTTCCCACCCGGGCCGAATGCTGGGCGGTACTGCGGTCGTAGACGGTCTCGGCCCGCTGCAGGGCCGGGAGCAGCTCGAGGTGGGTGGCGATGGTCTCGTGCATAGCGATCACATGAGTCCGTCGTCACGTCGGAGCCGGTGCCGCAGGTCACAACGGCCCTGTCCGGACAGGGCGAAGGTCACCTTGTCACCACGTTCCGTGACGCCGAGGGCCCACGCGGGCACCCGTGGGTGCGGCTACTGCGGCCGGGGCAGACCGATCGGGTTGGGCACGGGGACGACCCCGGCGGCCGCCACCGCCGCCGCCAGCGGACGCAGGAGAGACCGCAGGGCGTCGATGCCCTCGTCCCCGAGCCTCGTCCACGGCTCGGCCGCCAGCCGGTCCGTGGCGTCCTCGATCTCGAGGCGCGCCGCGGTCCCCGTCGCCGTGGGCGTCCCGTCGTCGTGGAGCCAGCCCCTGTCCACCAGCGCCGACGCTGCGGCTCCCCAGGCGTCGTCGTCCCACCCGGGCGCCGCCTGCAGGACCGCACGGGGCACGGCACCCGTGGCCGCCATGGAGACGAGCGCCCGGCACCCGTCGAGCCCGGCGGCCAGGAGGACGGCGACGTGCCCGTCGCCCCGGTGCTCACGCAGCACGGTGGCGCCGTGCCACAGCGCCCGGCGCGGCTCGCCGGGCCAGGGCGACGCGGCGTTGGCGGACACCAGCGACCAGGCCTCCGGAAGGGCCCGGGCCACCCGGGCGGGGTGGAGACTGAAGAAGGTGGCGTCGACGACGGCGGGCCCGACGGCTCCCATGGGAGCGGCCCGACCGGCGACGTAGCCCATCCAGAAGCCCTCCAGCCCGGCGGAGGCGTACGCCTCGGCCGACTCCTCGGCGAAGTAGGTCACGGCGTGCACCGGCTCGAACAGGTGCCAGAGCTCCCGGGCCGTGCGCGCCGCGTCCACCGGCCGTGTTCCTACCATGGGTCCACGGCGCGGGCCCCGCAGTGGGCCGGGCCGGGGACGGAGGAGCCATGTTCGATCTGCGCGGGGCGGTGGTGGTGGTCACCGGGGCGTCGTCGGGCCTGGGGCGGCGGTTCGCGCTCGACATGGCCGCGGGTGGCGCGCTGGTCACGGGCGTGGCGCGGCGCCAGGAGCTGCTCACGACGCTCGGCGACGACATGCGGCGCCTGTCGCCGGGATCGTCCACGGTCACGTGCGACGTCAGCGACACGGACCACTTCTCGACCACGCTCGCCCTGGTCGAGAACGAGCACGGCCGCATCGACGTCCTCGTGAACAACGCCGGCATCGGCCCACCCCGGGGAGGCACCGGCGCCGGCCTGGCGGCGTACCGCGCGGTGATGGAGACCAACTATTTCGCGGCGGTGGCGGGGACGCTGGCGGTCCTCCCGGGCATGCTCGAAAGGCGTCGCGGCGTCGTGGTCAACGTGTCCTCCGACAGCGGCCGGGCGCCGGGGCCGGGAGCACACGAGGCCGCCTACGGCGCGTCGAAGGCTGCGCTGAGCGCCTTCACCGAGAGCATGTCGTTCGACGCCGAGGAACGCGGTGTGCACCTTCACGTCCTGTACCCGGGGTGGGTCCCCACGGCGATGGGATCGGCCGCCCTCGACGAGGGCATGCCCATGCCCCCGAGGATGGTGCGCCGCTCCGAAGAGCAGGTGTCCCGACTGCTGCTCGCCCGTATCGGTGGACCGAAGATGGACATCGACGCCGCGCCGATCGCCCGGCTCGCTCCCGTGGGCCGCGCCGTCTTCCCGCGTGCCTACCGCAAGGGCGTGCGCAAGGCCAGCAGCTGAACGGTCACCGGCCCGTGCGCACCGGCCCGGGCGCGCCGAGCCGGACGCGGCGGCGACTCAGACGACCAGGTGCACCTGTGAGACCGTCACCGCCCGGCCCCCGAGGATCACGCGGTCGCCGCGCCTGCGCATCCGCACGATCCCCCCGCGGGCCGATGCCTGCTCCCCCGTCAGCTCGTCACGCTCCAATGCGTCGCCCCAGTAGCCGGCCAGCGTGCAGTGGGCCGCGCCGGTCGCGGGGTCCTCGGGGATGCCGGCGTTGGGGGCGAACACCCGGCTCACGCAGTCGATGCCGGGCCGGTCGGCAGCGGCGGTGACGATGACCATGAACGATCCGAGGGCGGCCACGGCAGCCTGGTCGGGGCGGAGCCCCCGGACGACGGCGGCGTCGGCCAACTCCACCAGGATGGCCGCCCGGGCACGGGCCACGGCGCGCACCGCCGCCGCGCCATCGGAGCCGAGGGCGGCATCGATCGCCGGCGGCGCGTCGTCGAGCGTGTAGGGGTCGGCCGGGAAGTCCATGTCGATCCAGCCGTCCGGGGCGGGGGCGCAGACGAGCTCGCCGCTCCTGGTGTGGAACCTCCCCGACCCGCCGAGCACATGGGCGGTGGCCAAGGTGGCGTGACCGCACAGGTCGACCTCCACCGTGGGGGAGAACCAACGCAGGTCGTACGAGCCGTCGGGGCGCGCCACGGCGTACGCCGTCTCCGAGAGGTTCATCTCGCCGGCGACCGCCTGCATGCGGGCGTCGTCGGGGAAGGCGTCGAGGACGGCGACGGCGGCAGGGTTGCCCGCGAACGGGCGGTCGGTGAACGAGTCGACGACAGTCAGGTCCATGGGTGCGCTCGCGATCGGGCCGGGGCGGCAGAAGGCGAATCTACGTCGGGGTCACGGGCCGGCTCGCGGGGCAGGCGGCGCGCCGGGGCCGGGGGGTACGCCCGGCGCTGTTCCCGAGGCGAACGGGTGCCCCGGAGCAGGCCGGCCCGAAGGGCCCCTGAAGCGCATTCTGACGGGGCGTTAGACTTCCCCGATGGCCGCCACCAAGACCCGCGTCCCCGCCGTCGAGGGCTGGTTCACCGCCGACGGCGACACGCCGGCGCTGCTCGGCAGCCGCTGCCGGACCTGCAGCACCTACGCCTTCCCCCGCGAGACCCTCTTCTGCCGCAACCCGGGCTGCGACGGCGACGGCTTCGACGAGGTGCACCTGAGCCGGCGGGGCCGGGTGTGGTCCTACACCGACGCCCGCTACACGCCGCCGGCGCCGTACGTGGCGGCCGACCCCTACGTGCCCTTCTGCATCGCCGCGGTCGAGCTGGCCGAGGAAAAGATGGTGGTGATGGGCCAGGTGGTCCCCGGGGTCGGCGTCGACGACCTGTCGGTGGGCACCGAAGTCGAGCTCGTCGTGGACGTGCTCTACGAGGACGACGACCACGAGTACCTCGTGTGGAAGTGGCGGCCCGTGGCCGCCGGATCGGGGGGGCTCCGTGCCTGACGACCGTCGTGTGGCCGTGCTCGGGGCGGGCATGCACCCCTGGGGCAAATGGGGGCGCAACTTCGTGGAGTACGGGCTGGCCGCGGCGCGTGGCGCCCTCGACGACGCCGGCCTGGCGTGGACCGACGTGCAGTTCGTGTCGGGCGCGGACACCATCCGCAACGGCTATCCGGGGTTCATCGCCGGGGCCACCTTCGCCCAGGCCCTGGGGTGGTCGGGCGCCCGGGTGTCGAGCGCCTACGCCGCCTGCGCGTCGGGGGCGACGGCCATCGCCGCGGCGAGGGCGCAGATCCTGGCGGGGCTGTGCGACGTGGCCCTCGTCGTGGGCGCCGACACGACGCCCAAGGGGTTCTTCGCCCCGGTGGGTGGCGGCGAGCGCAAGGACGACCCGGACTGGTTGCGGTTCCACCTCCTCGGGGCCACCAACCCGACGTACTTCGCCCTCTACGCCCGCCGTCGCATGGAGCTGTTCGGCGCCACCGAGGCCGACTTCGCGGCCGTCAAGGTGAAGAACGCCCGGGCCGGCGCGGCCAACCCCAACGCCCGCTACCGCCAGGAGGTGACCGCCGAGGAGGTGCTGGCCTCCCCCATGGTGGCCGACCCCCTGCGCCTGCTCGAGATCTGCGCCACGTCCGACGGCGGGGCCGCGCTCGTGCTGTCGAGCATGGACTTCGCCCGCCGCCACGCCGGCGGGGGCACGTTGGTGACGATCCCGGCGGTGTCGACGGTCACACCCCGGTTCCCGCAGACCGTGATCGAGATGCCCAACTTCGCCACCGACTCGGCCGTGGCCGTGGGCGCGGTGGACGGCCCCGGGTTCCGCCGGTCGATCGCGGCGGCCGCCTACGAGGAGGCCGGCATCGCCCCGGAGGACGTCGACGTGGCCGAGGTGTACGACCTGTCCTCCGCCCTCGAGCTCGACTGGTACGAGGACGTGGGCCTGTGCAAGGAGGGTGAGGCCGAGCGCCTGCTGCGCGACGGTGACACCGCCATCGGCGGCCGCATCCCGGTCAACCCGAGCGGCGGCCTGTCGAGCTTCGGCGAGGCCATCCCGGCCCAGGCCATCGCCCAGGTGTGCGAGCTGGTGTGGCAACTGCGGGGCCGGGCGCCGGGGCGCCAGGTCGAGGGCGCCCGGGTGGGCGTCACCGCCAACCAGGGACTGTTCGGCCACGGGTCGAGCGTCATCGTCACCACCTAGCCGACCGGGACCCAGGAGCCGTGCCCGACGTCGCGCTCCTCGAGGTCGTCGAGCGCGTCGCCACGGTGACGCTCAACCGGCCCGAGGCGCGCAACGCCCTGTCGACGGAGTTGGTGCGGGCACTCGCCCACCTGGTCGGGGAGGCCGACGACCGTGACGACGTGGACGTGCTCATCCTCACCGGTGCCGACCCCGCCTTCTGTGCCGGCCTCGACCTGAAGGAGCTCGGCGTCGACGGCGGCCCACTCAAGCGTGTGGCGGGTGACGGTGTGACCGGCGCCGGGCGCGACGACGGCGGCCAACGTCGCCGCGGGCGCGGGGGCCGGGGGGCCACACTGCCGACGACGAAGCCGATCATCGGGGCCGTCAACGGCGTGGCGGTGACCGGTGGGCTGGAGCTGGCGCTCAACTGCGACTTCCTGGTGGCCTCGGAGCGGGCGCGCTTCGCCGACACCCACGGGCGCGTCGGTGTCCACCCGCTGTGGGGGCTGACCGTCCTGCTCCCCCAGGCGGTCGGGATCCGCCGCGCCCGGGAGATGACGGCCACCGGCAACTTCGTGGACGCGGCCACCGCGCTCGCCTGGGGGTTAGTCAACCACGTGGTGCCCCACGAGGACCTCCTGCCCTTCGCCCGTCGGCTGGCCGCCGACATCGTGTCGAGCGACCGCCGGGCGGTGGCCGCCATCCTCGCCACCTACGAGGAGGCCAGCCGGGTCACCGGTGGTGAGGCCTGGGAGGCCGAGCGGCGCGCGGCGGCCGTGTTCCAGCGCGGCGGGGTCGACCCGGCCGAGATCGAGCGCCGCCGCCAGGGGATCGTGGACCGGGGGCGCTCGCAGGTCTGAGCGGCCGGAGCTGGACCGATGCCCCACCCTGGGAGAGACTCCACGGCGGTGACACCGATCGCGGGCCGGGGGGAGTCGGCCGACACGACCGACTGGGCGGCACGCGACGCGGCCGTGGTGTGGCACGGGTTCACCCAGATGGCCGCCTACGGCGACAACGCCCCGGTGATCGTGGACCACGCCGAGGGGCGGGAGCTCGTGGACGTCGAGGGTCGGCGCTACCTCGACGCCATCTCGTCGCTGTGGGTCACCACCCTCGGCCACGGCGTCCCCGAGCTCGACGCCGCCCTGCGCCGCCAGCTCGACCGGGTCGCCCACTCCACCCTCCTCGGCAACGGCAACCGGGTGGTGGTCGAGCTGGCCGAGGCCCTGGCCGCGGTGGTGCCGGTGGACGCGCCGCACTTCCTGTTCGCCTCCGACGGAGCCTCGGCGGTGGAGCAGGCGCTCAAGATCGCCGTTCAGTACTGGACCAACCAGGGGGTCGAGGGCCGCGATCGCTACCTCGCACTGGGCAACGCCTACCACGGCGACACCGTGGGGGGCCTGTCGCTCGGCGACGGCGGCTTCGGCACCGACGTCTTCGACCCGCTGCGCTTCCCCGTGGTGCGCACCCCCGGCTACGACGACCCGGGGTGGGCGGTCAAGGCCGTCGCCGCCGTGGACGCCCACGCCGGGGAGCTGGCCGCGGCGGTGCTCGAGCCGCTCGTGCAGGGGGCGGCGGGCATGCTGGTGACCGACCCCGGCGAGGTGGCCCGGTTCGCGGCCGCGTGCCGCCGGGCCGGGGTGCTGCTCATCGCCGACGAGGTCGCCACCGGCTTCGGCCGCACCGGCCGGCTGTTCGCCTGCGAGTGGAGCGGCACGCGGCCCGACCTGTTGTGCATGGGCAAAGGCCTCACCGGCGGCTACCTGCCGATGTCGGCGACGGTGGCCGCGGGCCACGTCTACGACGCCTTTCTGGGCGAGGACCTCGGCCCGCGCACCTTCTACCACGGGCACTCCTACGCGGGGAACGCCTTGGCGGCGGCCGTGGCCCTCGAGCACCTGCGCCTGGTGACGCGGCCCGCGGTGCTCGCCAACGTCACGGCGCGCGCCGAGCAGCTGGCGGCCGCGCTCGACGACGCGGTGGCCCCGCACCCGGCCGTGGGCGCGGTGCGCCAGCGCGGGCTGATGGTGGGCGTCGAGCTGGCGCCGCCGGCGCCCGGGCTGCGATGGGGCCGACGGGTGTGCGCGGCGGCCGTGGCCCGCGGTGTGCTCCTGCGCCCGCTCGGCGACGTGGTCGTCATCATGCCGCCGCTCACGACCACCGACGACGAGATCGCCCGCATCGTGTCCACCCTGGCCGAGGCACTGTCGACGGTGGCCGAGGTGGCCGCAGGCACCGACCGGTGACGCCCGACCCCGGGTCGGGCGCGGTGAGCCTGTGGTCCACGCTGGTGGCGGCCCGCGCCGCGCGCCTGCAGGCCGAGGGACGGTGGCGCAGCCCCGTGACCTTCGACGCCCGGGGACCCGAAGGCGTCCTCACCGAGACGGGCGACAAGGTCGTCGCCTTCGCGTCCAACGACTACCTCGGGCTGTCGGTGCACCCGACGGTGGTGGCCGCCGCCCACGAGGCCCTCGACCACTGGGGGACCGGCTCGGGGGCGAGCCGCCTCGTCACCGGGTCGCGCCCCGTGCACGACGAGCTCGAGTCGGCGCTGGCCGCCTGGAAGGGGACCGAGCGGGCCGCGGCCTTCCCCACCGGGTTCGGCGCCAACCTGGGGGTGCTCGGTGCCTTCGGCGACAGCGGCGTGCGCATCTGCTCCGACGAGCTCAACCACGCGTCGATCATCGACGGGGCCCGCATGTCGCGCGCCGAGGTCGCCGTCTACCGCCACCGCGACACCGACCACCTCGAGGCGCTGCTGCGCGCGGCGACGGGGCCAGCGCTCGTCGTGAGCGACGTGGTCTTCTCCATGGACGGCGACGTGGCCCCGGTGGCGGAGCTGGCGGCCGCCTGCCGGCGCCACGGCGCGCTGCTCGTGCTCGACGAGGCCCACAGCGTGCTGGGCCCCGACCCGGCGGCCGACCTCGGCGGGGTCGACGTCCTGCGGGTGGGCACGCTGTCGAAGACGCTCGGGTCGCTGGGCGGCTTCGTGGCGGGACCGCGCGCCTTCGTGGACCTCGTCGTCAACCGCGCCCGCTCCTACATCTTCACGACCGCGCTCACTCCGCCCGACGCCGCCGCCGCGCTGGCGGCGGTGCGCCTGGTGCAGACGGCCGAGGGCGACCGGCTGCGCACGCGGCTCGCCAACCACGTCGCCCGCGTGGCCCCGGGCCACCCGAGCCCCATCGTCCCCGTCGTGCTCGGCGACGACGACCGGGCCGTGGCGGCCTCGGCCGCCCTGCGCGCCCAGGGGGTGTGGGTGCCGGCCATCCGGCCGCCCACGGTCCCGGTGGGGACGGCGCGCCTGCGCATCACCCTGTCGGCCGCGCACACCAGCGCGCACGTGACCCTGCTCCTGGAGGCCCTCGGCGAGGTGCGGGCCGCCTTCGGGCCGCCGGGCACCGAGTCGCCGCACCACCCGTGACCGGGCCGCGTCCGGCGGTCGTGGTCCTGGTGGCGGGCACCGGCACCGACGTGGGCAAGACGTGGGTGGCCGCCCGGCTGCTCGAGACCTGGCGCGTCGCGGGCCTGTCGGTGGCCGCCCGCAAGCCGGCCCAGTCGTTCGCCGAGGGTGCGGGACCCACCGACGCCGAGGTGCTCGGGGCGGCGAGCGGCGAGGAGCCCGCCACGGTGTGCCGGCCGGGACGCTCGTACCGGGTGCCGCTGGCGCCGCCCATGGCCGCCGACGCGCTGGGCCTCCCCCCGCCCACGCTGGCGGACCTGGTGGGTGAGCTCGCCTGGCCGCCGGCCGGCACCGACGTGGGGCTGGTGGAGATGGCCGGTGGTGTGCGCTCGCCGCAGGCCGACGACGGCGACACCACGGACATGGTGCGGGCCATCGGGCCCGACGGCGTGGTGCTCGTGGCCGACGCCGGGCTCGGCACCGTCAACGCCGTGCGCCTCAGCGTGCGCGCACTCACCGACGTTCGCCGCGACGGCCGGCCTCCCCTCGTCCCCGTCGTCGTGCTGAACCGCTTCGACGCGTCGTCGGACCTCCACCGGCGCAACCTGGCGTGGTTGCGCGACCGGGACGGCGCGTGCGTGCTGCCGGCGACCCCCGACGGCCTCGGCGAGCTGGCGCGGCGCACGGCGCGGGAGCGGCCCGATGGCACGGCGCGGGACCGGCCCGATGGCACGGCGCGGGAGCGGCCCGACGGCACGCCGCCGTAGGGGCCCGACGCGCCGGCGCGTCAGGGGCCGGGCGCCACCAGGACGATCTTGCCGAGCTTGCCCCCCCGGGCGAAGCGCTCGTAGGCCTCGGTGGCGCGCTCCATGGGCACGGTGGCCGCCACCGGCACGCGCACCGTGCCGGCCTGCAGGAGCGGCACCACGTGCGCCTCGACGGCGGCGGCCACGGCGGCCTTCTCGACCGGGGAGCGGGCCCGCAGCGTGGAGCCGCTCACCTGAAGCCGCCCGCGCATGACGGTGAGGAGATCGATCTCGGCGCGCGCACCGCCGCCCACGCCGATCACCGAGATGCGGCCCGACGTGGCCATGGCGCCGAGCACGCCGGTGATGCTGGCGGCGCCCACGAGCTCGAGGGCGACGTCGAACGGCCCGAAGCCGAGGGCGTCGTCGGGAGCGGCCGCCTCCGCCGCCCCCAGCGCGAGCACGCCGGCGCGCAGCTCCTCACGGCGCACCGACGCCACGCAGCGGGCCCCGGCGGCGGCCGCCAGCTGCACCCCGGCCGTCCCCACGCCCCCGGCGGCGCCGGTGACGAGCACGCGGTCGCCGACGGACATGCCGCACTGGGCGAACAGGGCGTCGTGGGCGGTGGAGAACACCTCGGGGAACCCACCGGCCTCGGGCCACGGCAGGCCGCCCGGCACGGCCATGGCCCCGCGCTCGTCCACCAGGGCCAGCTCGGCCTGCGCGCCCCCGCCCACCACCGCCATGACGCGGTCGCCGACCGAGAAGCGCGACGTCCGGCGGCCGGTGGCGACCACCTCGCCGGCGAGCTCCATGCCGGGGATGTCGGGCGGGGACCCCGGGGGTGCGGGGTAGAGGCCGACGCGCTGCATGAGGTCGGCGGCGTTGACCCCGGCGGCCCGCACCGCGACCAGGAGGTCGGTGTCACCGGGCTCGGGGTCGGGGTGCTCCGCCCAGCGCAGCTCACCGTCCCCGATGGTCACCGCCCGCACGGGCCGAAACCTACCGGGTGCCGACGACGTGTCAGGGCACTGCCGCTAGGCCGGTGGTGCGTCGGAGCCCTGGATCCGGCCCTTGCGTCGCTGGCGCTCGGCCTGCTTCTCCTGGCGGCGCGCCCGGCGCGTGGCCTTGCGCTCGGGACCACCCAGGACGTAGCCGAACACCGTGCCGAGAACGAGGCAGGCGAGCACCACCCAGATGAGGCGCGGATGGCGGTTCACGAACCAGAAGTGCACGCGCACGGGTTGGGAGTTCTGCACCACGAAGACGAGGACGACCACCAGTAGGACGAGCAACGACAGCCCCCGGATGGCCCGCCGCCGCCGCCGGCGCCCCAGCTGCTCCATCTCCTCGCGCCCGGGCCGCTCGCCCGTGACGTCGGTCATAGCGCGATGTGGGACTCGTCCCACAGCCGGATCCCCCCGAGGATGCCGGCGGTGTTGTCCACGATGGAAACATCGTCGCCGAGGCCGGCATGCAGCTTTTTGGCGTTGCCGCCCCCGATGAAGCAGTGGTCGAAGAACGACAGCGCCCGCAGCGTGACGATGGCCTTGCGCACGCGCTTGTTCCAGCGGGCGTTGCCGATGGCCTTGCGCGCCGCGTCGCCGATCTGCTCGTTGTAGGTGTCGCCCTTCAGGAAGGGGTGATGGGCGAACTCCAGGTGCGGCAGCAGGCGGCCGTCGTAGAAGAAAGCGGTCCCGACGCCCGTGCCGAGGGTCACGACGAGCTCGAGCCCTCTTCTGGTCACGACGGCGGCGCCCTGGACGTCAGCGTCGTTGGCGACCCGGGTGGGCCGGCCCAGGCGCTTCGAGAGCCCCCCGGCGAGGTCGAACCCCGACCACAGCTTGACGAGCACCGGGTCGATCGTGGTCCCCGGGCCGTGCTCGGTGATGAAGTGCGGTGCCGACAGCACACGCCCGTTGCGCACCATCCCCGGGAATCCCGCCGACACCCGGTCGGCGGACGGGAGCGGGGCGACCAGCGCCACGAGGTCGTCGATCATCGTCGCCGGGGGGCACGGGTACGTGGTCCGCACCACGACGCGGTCGGCCACCATCGCCCCGGTGGCGTCGAGCACCGACGCCTTGAGCCCCGTCCCCCCGATGTCGATGGCGAGGGTCAGCGGGGCCTCGGGGGACCGGCTCGGGGTGGGCTGCTCGGTCATCGTGCGCCTCCTCGTCCAGCCCCGGCCGCGGTGTCGACGGCGCGCCCCCCGGCCGCGGTGTCGACGGCGCGTCCCCCGGCCGCGGTGTGCAGCGCCTCGGCGCCGCCGATCTCCCAGTGGTCGAGATGCAACACCGCGTCGAGGGGCAGGCGCGACCGCCAGCCGTGGCGCTCGAGGTCGGGGGTGTCCTGCAGCGTTCCCACCGGGCCCACGCACAACCACGCCACCGGCCGGACACCGTCGGGGATGTGCAGCAGCTCGCGCAGGAAGGATTCCCGGTAGAACGACACCCACCCCATGCCCCAGCCCTCGGCCGTGCACGCCAGCCACATGTTCTCGATGGCGAGGCACACCGAGTACAGGCCGGCGTCGGCGATGGCGTGGCGGCCGAGCACGCCCGGCGCCCCGCGAGCGGGGTCGTAGGTCACCACCACCGACAGGCTCGCCTCGAGGATCCCGTCGATCTTGATGCCGGCGAACCGCTCGGCGCGCTCGCCTTCGAGGGACGCCGCGAAGGTGCTGCGCTCCTCCTGGACATGCGCCCAGAACGCGCGCCGGACGGCGTCGTCGGTGACGAGGACGAAGTCCCACGGCTGCGACAGGCCCACGCTGGGAGCGCTGTGGGCGGCCCCCAGCACCCGGGCGAGGACCTCCTCGTCGACGGGCTCGCCGCTGAACTCGGCCCGCACGTCGCGCCGGCGATGGACCACGTCGTAGAAGGCGGGGGGAGCGCCGGGGGCCGGGGCGGTGCCCACGGCGCCCGCCGTGTCCGTGGGATCGGCAGGCCCGGACCGGTGCGGCTCCATGCGCGCACCTTACAAGCGCAGGCCCCGCCGGCCGGCCGCGTGGTGCCCAGGCCCCCGACCGCGTGCTTCCCTGACGCCGGCCGGTCCGTGACCGCCGGCGGGCCCGAGCCGTTCCCGACCGTGCGCGGTAGCCTCCGCGCCATGACCGACGCACCGTGGACCGGGGACGCCTGCTCGCTCGTCGACTCCTTCCGCAAGGGCGAGATCAGCCCCCTGGAGGCGCTCGACGCCACCCTGGCCGCCGTCGAGCGCTCGGGCCTGAACGCCTTCAGCCACGTCGACGCCGAGGCGGCCCGCCGGGTCGCGGCGCAGGCGGACGTGTCGCTTCCCTTCGGGGGGCTGCCGGTGGGGATCAAGGAGCTCGAGCCCGTCGCAGGCTGGCCCTACACCGAAGCGTCCCTCGTCTACGCCGACCGGGTGGCCGACCACACGAGCACCCACGTCCACCGGCTCGTCGACGCCGGGGCCGTCCTGGCGGGCCAGACCACCTCCAGCGAGTTCGGCGGCATCAACGTCACCCACACCAAGCTGCACGGCACCACGCGCAACCCGTGGAACCTCGAGCGCACGCCGGGGGGCTCCTCGGGCGGGTCGGCGGCGGCGGTCGCCGGCGGCCTCGTGCCCATCGCGTCGGGCGGTGACGGGGGCGGGTCGATCCGCATCCCCGCCGGCTTCACGGGCATGTTCGGCCTGAAGTCGAACTTCGGGCGCATCCCCAAGGGCCCGTTCACGCACCAGATCCCCCACACCGTCACGCTCGGGTGCATCAGCCGGTCGGTGCGCGACACGGCGCGGTGGTTCGACGTGTGCAACGGCTACGACCCGCACGACACTCTCAGCCTGCCGCGCGTCGAGGGGTGGGAGGCCGGCCTCGGGAGCCACCGCCAGGACCTGCGCGGCAAGCGGGCCGTGATCGCCGTCGACCTGGGTGTGGCGGTGGTGCACCCCGAGGTCGCGGCGCGTGTCGCCTCGGCCGCCGAGGCGCTCGTCGCCGACGCCGGGCTGGCCCGCGTGGACGTGGTGGTGTCGTTCCCGTCGGCGCTCATGGAATGGGCCATGTCCAATCTCGTGACGCTGGCCGCTGACCTCGGGGAGCGGTACCCGGCGTGCGAGCAGGACCTCACGGGCGAGATCATGCTGGGGATGAACATCGCCTCCCACCACTACGACCTCGCCATGGCCGCCGCCGCTGAGCGGTTCCGGGTGGAGGCACACGAGGTGATGGCCGACCTGCTCGACGACGTCGACTTCATCTTCGCCTCGACCAACCCCGACGTGGCCTTCACCGCCGAAGGGCCCGTGCCCGTGACGGTCGGCGACGTCGACCTCATGGAGAAGTTCGGCGACATCATGCGGGTGGGCGCCAACCAGGGGAACCTCACCTTCCCCGCCAACTTCAACGGGAACCCGGCGGTGTCGATCCCGGTCGGCACCTTCGACGGGCTGCCCGTGGGGATGCAGGTCATCGGCCGGCACCACCAGGAGGAGCTGCTGCTCGACCTGGCCCTGATCGCCGAGCGCGAGCGCCCCTGGCCCCTGGTGGCGCCGGGCGCCCCGCTCTGATCCTGCGCCGGTCCCGCTCGTGCCGCCGGCCGGTGCGGACGGTCCGGTCAGGCCGACAGGCTGACGGGAAGGGCCTGCAGCCCCCGCAACACGATGTTCTCCTTGTAGAGCAGCTGGTCGGTGGTGCGCTCCAGGCGCCGGGCCCGGCGCAGCAGGGCGGGCAGCGCGATCTGCGCCTCGAGCCGGGCGAGCGGCGCGCCGAGGCAGTGGTGGATGCCGAAGCCGAAGCCCAGGTGGTTGTTGTCGGCGCGGCCCACGTCGAAGGTGTCGGGATCGTCGAAGGCGTCGGGGTCGCGGTTGGCCGACCCGATGAGCAGCATGGAGAACTCGCCGGCGGCGATGCGGGCCCCCCCGACCTCCATGTCCTCGAGCGCCACCCGCCCCGTCAGCTGCACCGGGGGCACGAAGCGCAGCATCTCCTCCACGCCGCTGCGCATCACGGACAAGTCGTCGCGGAACCGGGCCAGCTGGTCGGGATGCTCCATGAGCGCCAGCGCCCCACCCGACACCAGGTTCACCGTCGTTTCGTGGCCGGCCACGAGCAGCAGGATGCACGTGGAGAGCAGCTCTCCCTGGGTGAGCACGTCGCCCTGCTCCTCGGCGGCGATCAACCGGCTGAGCAGGTCCTCGCCCGGGCGCGTGCGGCGCTGCTCGATGAGCGAGGCGAAGTACTGCACGAACGACAGGATGGCCCCCAGGCGCTGCTGCACGGCCTCCGGCGGGAGCAGGAAGTCGGGGTCGAGGCCCCTCGCCAGCGCGTCGGACCACACGCGGAACTGCTCGTGGTCCTCGGCGGGGACGCCGAGCATCTCCACGATGATCTGCACGGGCAGCGGGTAGGCGTAGTCGGCGACCAGGTCCGCCTCCCCGCGCGCCAAGGCGGCGTCGAGCAGCTCGTCGCAGATCTCCTCCACCCGGGGCCGCAGACCCTCGACGACGCGGGGCGTAAAGGCCTTCTGCACCAGGCCGCGCAGGCGCGTGTGGTCCGGCGGGTCGCGGAACAGGAACGGCGCCATCTCGGCGAGCATGGTCTCGGGCCCCGACCGTGGCCCGAACTCGTCGGCGCGCAGCGGGACGACCGAGCCGCCGTCGACGTTGCGGCCGTCGCTGCTCGACCGCCGGTCGCGCAGCACGGCCAGGCAGTCGGCGTGCCGGGTGAAGACCCAGAACCCGAGGGCGTTGCGGTGCACGGGGTTGTCCCGGCGCAGGGCGGCATAGACGCCGTAGGGGTCCGCGACCCAGGCCGGGTCGTAGGGGTCCCAGACGAGGGTGCCGGCGGCTTCGGCCGCGTCGCGCGCGGTGCGCGCCGCCTCGTGGAACTGCGCGGTGCGCTGGGCCACCAGCTCCGCCAAGCCGGGCTGGGCGGTGCCGGGCGCTGCCTCGTCGACCACGGGGCCACGGTAGCCGCCTACGTGGCGTCGGCCTCGGCGCGTGCCCGCAGTGCACGATCGTCCTGCCAGGGGCGCAGGGCGAGCCGGATCGGCGGGAGGTGGCCGGACACCACCACTCCTTCACCGGGGCGGATGCGCCGCAGGGCGTCTGCGGGCGCCAGCCGCCGGAAGGCCGGGGACTCGGTCACCGAGGCGGCGCCGTACCCGTCGACCGTGGTCGTCACCGAGCGACGCTCGGTGTCGCCGATCAGCGCGCTGGCGTGCTCGAGCGTGCCGGGATCGGCGATGCCCGACAGGAACACCTTCACCCGGTGGTTGTTCACGACGCTCCCCGCCCGCGCGCCGTAGCGGGCGTGCACCTGGGCGAGGTCCTGCCAGACCGTCACGAGCTGCACGCCATGGCCGGCCGCCGTCGACGCCAGCACGTCGAGCTCGGCCAGGGGGGCGACGTTGGCGGCCTCGTCGAGCACCACGAGGAGGGGCGGGTCGAGGGGCGACCCGAGCCTCGAGGCGCGCTCGTAGGCGGCCTCGACCACCTGGGCGACCAGGGTGGCGAACACCGGACGGAGCCGGCGCTGATCGTGTGCCGGCGCGCAGAGGTAGAGCGTGCCGGACTCGTCGAGCATGCGCACCGGGTCGAACGCCTCCCCCGCCACGGCGGCCGGGCTCGCACCGGCGCCCGCGGCGCCCGCGGCGCCCGCGGCGCCCGCGGCGCAGTCAGCGCCGGCGTCGGCACGTGGTTGGCACTCGGAGGTCGCCACCACGGGGTCGGCGAAGACCTCCACCACCGTCTCCGCCGTCGTGTAGACCGCGCTGCGCTGGCGGTCGTCGCGTGCCCACGAGGCCCGGGCCGCCTGGAGGGCCGGGGCGTCGCCGGACATCATGAGGGCGTCGTAGACCTCGTCCACCTCCTGGGTGTCGATCCAGCGGACGACGTCCGCCATCGTCCGGCCCGAGGCGGCGGCGGCCAGCAGCAGCGGCGCGAGGAGCTTGGCCGCCGTCGAGTACCAGAAGTCGCCGTCGGTCATCGATCCCGCCGAGGACCGGGCCACCTCGGTCAGCGACTGCGCGATGCGGCGTGCGCCCTCCCATGTCGCCGCCGCCTGGAGCGGGGACCACGACGCCCGCGCCAGCCCGGTCACGGCCATCGGGTCGTACACCGACACCCGTCCGCACCGGCGGCGCCAGGCCATGGTGTTGCGGACGAGGTCGGACTTCACCGACGCCGCCACCACGGGCCCCGCCCACTCGAGGATGGCGGGCACGGCGAAGCCGCTCGTCTTGCGGCTCTGGGTCGGTCCGACGACGAGCACGGAGTGACCGCGCTCGGCCGCCAGCAACCGACGGCGCGCCACACCGAGCGACAGCCGGCCAGGCGTGGGCCCGCGTACGGCCAGGGGACGGGCATCGCGGGGCGTGGCCCAGCGAGCCGGGTCGTCGTCGGGCCGGGAGCGAGCCGCACCCCACCGCGTCCGGCCCGGCAGGACGGACCGTCCCGGCGCGCCCTGCGCCGGGCCCGGACGCCGGTGTCCGAACGACCCGGCGCGCCCCCCGCTCCGGGACACCACCACGCCCCATCCCGCCGCCACCGCCAGGACGACCGGCACGAGCCCGCTCACCGGTCGGACCGATCAGGGGCGATGGCACCGTGCGCGCCGGGTGCGCTGGGCGCGCTGCCACCGCCGCCACCCATGCGGGCGTCGGTATCGACGATGGTCGCTTCGTGGGGTGACAGGCGGTGCTCCACCAGAAAGGACCGCGTGCCCACCTTCCACAGCGCCACGCCGCGACGCAGATGGGGCACGAGCTCGACTTCGGTGGACGACAAGCCCAGCAGTGACGCGGCGCGCTCGACCTCGCCCGGGGGTTGGGCGTACACGACCCGTGTCTCCGAATCGGCGAGCAGCCCCTGGGCCAGGCCGACCTGCTCCGAGCCGGCCGCCCCTGTCGTCTCGAGGTCCGACAGGCGGTGGAGCACGGCGACATTGGCCACACCCCGGGCGCGCGACAGCTTCCACGACGACTGGAGCCAGCGCGCCACGCCGAGGTTGGCGAGGATGGCCCACGCCTCGTCGACGACCAGCACAACGCCGCCGTCGGTGCCGGTCGTGCCGGTCGTGCCGGTCGTGTCGGCGGCAGTGTCGGCGGCACCGGCGGCCAGGGCCGCCTGCAACCACGCGGTGGCGCACGTCATCAGCACGCCGAGCGCGGCGGAGTGGTAGACGGCGGAGAGGTCGAGGACGACGAGCGGGGCGTCGAGCCGGATCCCCCGAGACGTCGGCCCGTCGAACATGCCCCGGAGATCGCCGGCGACCAGGCGACGCAATTCGAGCGCCACGTGCCGGCCGTCGGCGGCCAACCCGGCGGCGTCGGTGCCGACGGTGCGCGCCGCGGCGGCCGTCGGGCGCAGCAGCGCGTCCACCACCGTCGGGAGCGTGGGCCCCGGTGGCGGGGCGCCGCGGTGCGCCGGGCCATGCGGCAACGCCGAGGCGTCGGCCACGGCCAGCTCCAGTGCGCTGCGCTCGGTCGGCAGGAGTGGGCGTCCGAGGCTCGCCGCCGCCAGCGAGGAGAGCAGCTCGGACCGATGGCGGTCCACCTGGTCCCCACCGGGCTCGCCGCCGGCGCGGGCCGCACTCGACGGGACGGCGTCCAACGGGTTCAACCGCACGTCGCCCCCCGGGCGCACCGCCACCGGCTCGACGCCCCAGGCACGGGCCAGCGCGCCGTACTCACCCTTGGGATCCACGACCCAGGCCCGGCGACCGAAGGCGGCCTGACGCCACAGGTAGGTCTTCACGAAAGCGCTCTTGCCCCGGCCGATCTGCCCGACGACGACCATGTTCGGATTCGTGAGCACGCCCCGTCGGTAGAGGGCGAACGGGTCGTACGCGAACGCTCCTCCGAGCAGGTCGCGTCCCACGAGCACCCCGTCGGCGCCCAAGCCGGGCTCGCTGACGAACGGGTAGGCGGCGCCGAGATGGCGCGTGGTGGCTTCGTGCGCGGGAGTCCCCATGGCGTGATCCGTCCGGGCGCGCCGGGATCAGGGCAGGCCCCGGCCCAGGGGCAACGCGCACGTGAAGGCGTTGGCCTGGTCGCCGTAGCACCGCCGGAGCTCGAGCCCGGCGCGCCCGGCAGACTGTTCGATCCGGCCGCAGGCCTCCTCCAGGGCGTCGGGGTCGGGCGCGCTCACCGTGACGTACCCGGCGAACCGGTACTGGGCGTGGCCGTCGGCCAGCTCCAGCTCCCGCCGGGCCAGGAGCTCCTCCTCGCGGCGGCGCCGGGCCGTGGCCAGGAAGCCGCCGCGGCGGCGCAGCTCGGCGTCGGCAATGTCCGCGGTGCGCGCCTGCTCGACCTTGCGCGCCGCGGCGATCGGGCCCAGTGGCTCCATGACGACGGACACGGCGCGCCGGACGTCCGAGGACAGGACGAGTGGCCCCAGGAAGTCCGGCCCGACGTCGATGCGGGGCCATTCCGACACCCAGAACGTGGCGTGCCACGTGGCGTCGGCGCGCAGGCGGCCCCACTCGGCGGCGATCCCCATGGGCCACGGCCAGGTGGCCGGCGAGGCGCTGGCGCCTTCCTCGGGCGACGCTGACGGCACGGTCGCGACGCGGTCCCCGTCCTCGGCGGGCGCGGCGGCCCCGCCGGGCGCGAAAGCGGCGCGCACGGTGGCGGACAGCTCCGCCGGAGCCAGGACCGTACCGGCATCGACCGACGCGTCGGCGAGGCGCCGCCGCAGGGCAGCAACTTCCCGGAGGAGCACGGTGCAAGCCCCAGCCGTTCCTCCACCCGCAGCCCGCACGGCGCGCGCTCCTCGACCCCCGTGCACCGTGACGGCGAGCAGCACCTCGTGTCGGCGCGCCCCGTAGTCGGCGGCGGCCAGGAGGGCCTCGTACGAGGCGCGCGCCGCGGCGTCGGCGTCGAGGCCGGAGGCGGCCCGTACGCCGGCCCCGTTCGACGACGCCACTCCAGCCGTCATCGATGCCGTCGGTGCCGACCCACCCACGGGTGCAGCCCCCGGCGCGGACAGAGCGGCGCCGTGGGGCCCGGCACCAGCGCCACCAGGCACGGGGGCCGGGACGAGCGGGCGCGTCCGCTCGATCCACTGCACGCGGTGCACCGCCGACCCGTCGCGTGCCAATGACGCCAGGACGCCCGCCCAGGCGCCCACGCGTCGGGCCTTGTCGTCATCGCCGAGGAGGACGAAGCCCGGCGCCGACGCCGCCAGCACCGCCGTGTATGTGCGGCGGGCCCGGTCCCACAGGACGCCGGCGGTGCTCACGCCGACGTCGACGGCGATCAGGTCGACGCCGGCGAACGGGCCCGATCGCCAGGGCCGGGGCCGGCGCCTGAGCGCATGCCGCAACGCGTCCGGCGCCCACTCCTCGGCCGTCCTCCCGACGATCGGCCAGGTGGCGACGCCCACACCGACGGCCACGGCGGCCAGCGCCATGACGACGCCCGCGGGCGACGCCGAGGCCCTGAGGACACCGACGGCCACCACCAACCCGACCGCCACGGCGGCGATCTGACCGCCCCGCCAGCCGGCGACGAGACCGCGCCGTTCGAGCGGCCCGAACCGGTAGCGGGTCGGCGACATCTCACCCGCCGGCACGGTCCACGTCCCCGTTGGCCGGCACTCGGTCCGTGACAGACCGATCCGTGGCGAGGGGGGCGGTCGTGCCGTCACTGACGCCACGCCGGCCGGCGTGCACGCCGGCATCCGCCCCGGCCACGGCCCGTGACCCGCTCCCACCGGACTGGCCGGCAGACCTCGCCCCGTCCCCGGGCTCGAACCCGGGGGAAGCTCGACCGGTCCTCATGGCGATCGATCCCGACGGCCCCGACCCGGCCGGTCCATCCGACCCGCCAGGTCCGCCCGCCCCGGCAGACCCGCCAGACCCGCCGGAGCCGGCAGACCCGCCGGACCCGCCGGAGCCGGTCGCTGCCACCGAGCCCGTGGCGCCCGCGGACACGGTCCCGACCGCGCCCGCGGTCCCGACCGCGCCCGCGGTCCCGACCGCGCCCGCGGTCCCGACCGCGGCCTCCAGCGCCGCAGTCCCCGGCCCCCCCAGCTTGCGCACCTCGTCCAGGGCGAGGTTGCCGCGACCACCGACGGCGCGGGCGGCGGACTGCAGCCGGTGCCGCGTCGACTCGAGGTGGGCGACGGCCCCGGCCTCGACCGCCGGCACCAGTCGCAGGAGCGTGAACGGCGACAGCGTGGCCACGAGCAGCAGCGCGATCCCGACCATCACGGCCCCGAACCCCCCGCCCGAGGACGAGCCCGACAACCCGAGGCCGCCGGCCAGCGCCCCTACTGCGAGGGAGATCACCGCCGCGATGACCAGCTTCGAGAGCACGAGGGCGGCGATGGTGTCGGCGAGCCGTCGACACCAGTGGGCCACGGCCGGCCAGACGAGGGCGGCCAGTGCCAGCGGTAGGAACAGCACCGCCGCCGACACCGCGGCGGCGCGCACAACGAGCTCGAGCCAAAGCACGAGGGCGGCGAGCGACACGAGCAGGGCGCTCACGAACACCACGAAGGCGGGGACGGCGGGCGTGGATCCCACGGTGGTGAAGAACGCCGACATCCCGGAGAAGAGATTGGAGGTGTCGACCCCGGCACTCGACATGACACGCGCCGACAGCGCGTCGGTCACGGCCAGGGAGATGCGCACCAGCGTCACCGCCACTCCGGTCAGCAGCAGCGACAGCGGGAGGTGGACCAGGAAGGTGCGCATCAGCATCGACGGGCTCTGGCGGTAGATCGCCTGGATCGCCGCGCAGCACGCCATGGGGACGACCACGGCGGCGGCCAGCCCCGCCATGACCGCCTCGTGCGCGCCGAACCATCCGGTCCCCAGGTCGTCGCTCGTGGTGGCCGACATGACGTGACCCACCTGGCCGATGAGCCACACCGCCCCCGACGACACCCATGCGCCGGCGGCGTCGAAGACCGCAGTGGCGCCGATGCCCGCCGCTTTTCCCGCCACGCCCGACACCGCGTTGCACACGGTGCCCACGACGGGGATCGACCCCGGACACAGGGGGAGCGCGACGTGCAGGGTCACTGCACGCCCTGCCCGGCGTGGAAGAAGAAGTTGACGATCGCCGGGGCCGCGCCGATGAGGAGCGCCGCCAGTCCCGACACCATGACCGTTCGCCTGCCGTTGATGGCCTGGTGGTAGTTCTGGGCGTGGGCCCCGAGCGCCCACGCGGCCGCGCCGATCAACAGCCCCACGAGGGCGAAGACGAGCGCCCAGCCACCCAGCCCGTCGGTGAGGTGCTGGAGCACGGCGCCTCCGGGAAGGTTGCTCGTGTCCGGGTTCAGCGTGACCCCGGACACCGCGGCGCGGACCGCCCACGACACCATCACGATCCCCTCTCTGGTCGGTGCCGACCGGCCGTGACCGGTTCGGCGTGTGTCCGAGCACGATAGAAGGCCTTCTGGTCTGTTTCAAGCTTTTTCAAGCTTTTCCATTATTTTTCATGTCGGTCGAAGACGCGCCGGAACGAGCTCCCGACCGGCCACCTGTCGTCGCGGGCCTGCGCCGGCGGCCCGACCCGGCCCGCGGCCAGTCCTGTCATGCTTGTGCCGTGATCGGTACGACCGGGGTGTCGTCGAACGTGGTGATCGCCGGGTTCGCCGGGCTCGGCGTGCTCGCCGTGGTCGGCATCGTGGTGGCCACGATCCTCGGTCGCCGCTCGGGGCGCCAAGCGCTCGAGCAGCGCCTGTCGGCCCTGGCATCGCGCCTCGGAGTCGACGCGCCGGCCGAGGAGCGCGGAACCGGCGTCGAGCCGGCACTGCACCATCTGGAGCTCGTCACCGACCGGGCCGCCGAGGCGGTGGCCGAGTCGTCGGCCGACGCCATCCGCCTACGGCGTGCCCTCGACACGCTGCCCCAGGGCGTCATCGTGTGCGACGAGAACGGCACGGTGGTGTTCCGCAACGCCCGCGCCGTCGGGCTCATGGGCGGTCGCCATGGCGACGCGCTGGCCGCACAGGCCGTGGTCGACCTTCTCGCCGACGCCTGGAAGCAGGGCTCGGCCCACCGCACGCTCGACCTCTACGGGCCCCCGCGCCGGACGCTGGCGGTGTCCACCCAGCTCATCGATGACGGCCGGCGCACGCTGGGTGTCATCGCGGCGATCGACGACGTGTCGGAGCGCCGGCGCCTCGAGGAGATCCGGCGCGACTTCGTCGCCAACGTCAGCCATGAGCTGAAGACGCCCATGGGCGCGCTCGGGCTGCTGGCCGAGACCCTCGTGTCCGAGGCCGACCCCACGGTGGCCCAGCGGCTCGCCAGCCGCATCCACTCCGAGGCGTTCCGGGTGAGCCGGATCATCGACGACCTGCTCGACCTGTCGCGCATCGAGGCCGAGGAGGCCCCGCCGCGCGAGCCGGTGCTGGTCAACCTCATCATGGCCGAGGCCGTCGAGCGCGTCCGTGCCGCCGCCGAGCAGCGAGACGTCAAGATCGAGCTCGAGGAGCCGCCGCCGGTCACCGTGCTCGGGGACAGGCGCCAGCTCGTCTCCGCGCTGTACAACCTTCTCGAGAACGCGGTGAAATTCTCCTACGACGGGAACTCGGTGCGCTTCGCGGGCGCCGTGACCGACGGGCAGGTGCGGCTCGACGTCGAGGATCACGGCGTCGGCATCCCGGCACGCGACCTCGACCGCATCTTCGAGCGCTTCTACCGGGTCGACCAGGGTCGGAGCCGCAACAGCGGGGGGACCGGGCTCGGGTTGTCTATCGTCCGTCACGTGGCCGCCAACCACCAGGGGCATGTCGAGGTCGATTCGCGCGAAGGCGAGGGGTCCACGTTCCGGCTCATCCTCCCCGCGCACTCGGAGGTCGGCTGAGTCGTGAGCAGCGCGCCGGGGGCACACCGGGCGCCTCAGCCGCGCCCGTCCCACAGCGGGCACCGCGGCGAGACTCGTGACGCGGGCCGAGACGCGGGCCGCGACACCGCCCGCGCCGTGACGGTCCTGATCGCCGAGGACGAGGAGTCGTTCGTCGACGCCCTGGTGATCGGGCTCGGGCGCGAGGGGTTCGAGGTCACCATCGCCCGGGACGGCCCCGAGGCCCTCCAGCTGTTCGACGCCGTCGACCCCGACCTCGTCCTGCTCGACATCATGCTGCCCAAGCTCTCGGGCGTGGACGTGTGCCGCGCCATCCGGGCGCGCTCGCGGGTCCCGATCATCATGGTCACGGCCAAGGGGACCGAGATCGACACCGTCGTGGGCCTCGAGGTCGGGGCGGACGACTACGTCACCAAGCCCTACCGGCTGCGGGAGCTCGTGGCCCGGATGCGGGCCGTGCTGCGGCGCGTGCCCCAGATGGAGCCCGGCGCGGCCGGCCCATCGGGCTCCGTCGCCCCGGGGAACGACGGGGTGCTCGAGGTGGGCGACGTCCGGGTCGACCCCGACCGCCACCGCGTGTTCGTGCGGGGCGAGGAGGTCCACCTGCGGCGCAAGGAGTTCGAGCTGCTCGCCCTGCTGATCGAGAACGCCGGCCGCGTCCTCACCCGGGACACGCTCATCGACCGGGTCTGGGGTGCGGACTACGTGGGGGACACGAAGACCCTGGACGTGCACATCAAGAGATTGCGGAGCCACGTCGAGGCCGACTCGTCGTCGCCGGCCATCATCACGACGGTCCGGGGTGTCGGCTACCGCTTCGAGATCCCCACCGACTCGTGACCCACCGACCCCTGACCCACCGACATCGCCGGAGCGGAGTGACGACACCGTGACCACCACACCCCCTTCGCCCTTCGCCCCGGCCCCCTTGGGCCCGCTCACCCTGCGCAACCGGATCATCAAGGCGGCGACCTTCGAGGGGGCGTCTCCCAAGGGGCAGGTCACCGATGCGCTCGTCGACTTCCACCGGCGCGTGGGCGCCGGTGGTGCCGCCATGACGACGGTCGCCTACCTGGCCGTGTCACCCGAGGGTCGCACCGACCGCCACTGCCTGCTCGTCGACGACGACACCGCGCCGGGACTGCGGCGCCTCACCGACGCCGTCCACGACTCCGGTGCCGCCGTCGCCGCCCAGCTCGGTCACGCCGGGCCCGTCGCCAATCCGCGGTCGAACCGGGCTCCCGCCCTCGCCCCCAGTCGTCACCTGAGCCCGCTCGGTACCGTGAGCCGGGCGGTCACCGAGGCCGACATCGAGCGCATCACCGCCGATTACGGGCGCGCGGCGCGCACCGTGGTCGACGCCGGCTTCGACGCCATCGAGGTGCACCTGGGCCACAACTACCTGCTGAGCGCCTTCCTGAGCCCGAAGCTGAACCATCGCCACGACCAGTGGGGCGGGAGCGTCGAGAACCGCGCCCGCTTCGCCCGCCAGGTGGTCCGCGCCGTGCGCGACGCCGCAGGAGCGCGCGCCGCGGTCACGGCCAAGCTCAACATGGCCGACGGCGTGCCCGGGGGCCTGTGGTTGGAGGACAGCGTCGAGGTGGCCCGTCTGCTCGAGGCCGACGGCGCGCTGGACGCGCTGACCCTGACCGGGGGCAGCTCACTCGCCAACCCCATGTACCTCTTCCGGGGAGAGGCGCCCCGTCGGGAGTTCGCCGCCACGCTCCCGCAGCCCGCCCGCCTCGGGTTCCGGCTCGTCGGCCGTCGGTTCATGCCCGACTATCCGTACGAGGAGGCCTTCTTCCTCCCCTATGCCCGGCAGTTCCGCGCCGCGCTCGACGTGCCGCTCGTCCTGCTGGGCGGGGTCACCGAGCTCGCCACTGTCGAGCAGGCGCTGGTCGAGGGGTTCTCCTTCGTGGCCATGGCCCGGGCGCTGCTGCGCGAGCCCGACCTCGTGTCCAAGATGCAGGCCGGCTCGTCGCACGGCTCGCTGTGCATCCACTGCAACAAGTGCATGCCGACGATCTACAGCGGCACCCGCTGCGTGCTCGTCGACCAGAGCGCCAAGCGAGACCACTGACCCTCCGTCCGGGCGCCGGGGCGTGACGGCCGCGGTCGGGCTGCACGCAGGCGCCGGGGCGTGACGCTTCCGGCAGGGCTACGGTGCGAGCCGTGGCCCTCCACGTCCATGAGACGCACCGTGACGCGGACCGGTTGGCGGTCCGGCCGCAGTTCTCCTTGTCCGGGGAGCTCGACGAGGTCCCGAAGCTGCGGCTGGCACACCAGGGAATGGCGCCGGGCACCGCCTACGAGATCGTCCACGACGAGTTGCTCCTCGACGGCAACGCCCGGCTCAACCTGGCCACGTTCGTCACCACCTGGATGGATCGTGACGCCGAGAGCTTGATGGCGGAGTGCTCGTCCAAGAACATGATCGACAAGGACGAGTACCCGCAGACCGCCGAGCTCGAACGGCGCTGCGTCAACATCCTCGCCGACCTGTGGCACGCCGAGGAAGGCGACGGTGCCACGGGCTGCTCGACGACGGGGTCGAGCGAGGCGTGCATGCTGGGGGGCCTGGCTCTCAAATGGCGCTGGCGCCAGCGTCGCCGGGCCGCCGGCCTGCCCGCCGATCGGCCCAACCTCGTCATGGGCGCCAACGTGCAGGTCTGCTGGGAGAAGTTCTGCCGCTACTGGGACGTGGAGCCGCGCCTCGTCCCCGTCGGCCCCGAGGCCACCTGCCTGACCCCGGCGGCGGCCGCCTCGCACTGCGACGACGACACCATCGGGGTCGTCGCCGTGCTGGGCTCCACCTACGACGGCGCCTACGAGCCCGTCGCCGACATCGCCGGCGCCCTCGACGACCTCGCCGCCTCCGGTGGCCCCGACGTACCCGTCCACGTCGACGCCGCGTCGGGGGGGTTCGTGGCCCCTTTCCTCGACCCCGACGTGGTCTGGGACTTCCGCCTGCGGCGCGTGCAGTCCATCAACGCCTCGGGCCACAAGTACGGGCTCGTCTACCCGGGCGTGGGGTGGGTGATCTGGCGCGAGCCGGCGGCGCTGCCCGACGACCTGGTCTTCAAGGTCGACTACCTCGGCGGCCAGATGCCCACGTTCGCCCTCAACTTCTCGCGGCCCGGAGCGCAGGTCGTGGCGCAGTACTACAACTTCCTCCGGCTCGGGGCCGAGGGCTACCGCCAGGTGCAGCAGGCCAGTCGGGACACCGCGCAGTGGCTGGCGGAGCAGATCGCGGCGATCTCCCCGTTCGAGCTCGTGTCGAACGGCAGCGGCATCCCCGCCTTCGCCTTCAGGATCGGTGAGGCGCCGTTCACCGTCTACGACGTGTCGGAGTCGCTACGCGCCCGGGGCTGGCTCATCCCCGCCTACACCATGCCGCCGGCACTCGACGATGTCGCCGTGCTCCGGATCGTGGTGCGCAACGGCTTCAGCCGCGACCTGGCCTCGCTCCTGGTCGACGATGTGCAGCGGGTGGTCGGCCACCTGGGCACGGGTAGGGGCACGGGCACACCCGGGGCCGCCGGGGCCGGGTTCCACCACTGAGCAGTCCCGCGCCGCGAGCAGTCCCGCACCGCAGTCCCGCGCCGCACAGCAGTCCCGCGCCGCTCAGACCGAGGTGCCGTCCGGAACGCACGGGAGCAGGGACACGGCCCTGCCCCGCCCCGGGGCTCCCGTCAGCGCGCCGGCGGCTCGATGATCCGGTGACCCCCCAGGTAGCGGTCGAGCGCGGCCGGTAGCAGGACCGATCCGTCGGCCTGGCGCCCGGTCTCGACCAGCGCCGCCCAGATGCGGGCCCAGGCGACGGCCGAGCCGTTCAGGGTGTGGACGAACACGGGCTGGCCCCCGTCGGCCGGCCGGTAGCGGATGTTGGCCCGGCGCGCCTGGTAGTCGGTGCACCAGCTCACCGACGACGCCTCGAGCCACATGTCGCACCCCGGGGCGTACACCTCGATGTCGAAGGTGCGTGCCGAGGCGTTGCCGAGGTCGCCGGTGCAGAGGTCGACGACCCGGTACTCGAGGTCGAGCTCCTGCAGCAGGGCCTCGGCGCGCCGCACCATCTGCTCGTGCTCGGCCGGCGACTGCTCGGCGGTGGCGTAGGCGAAGAGCTCGACCTTGTCGAACTCGTGCACGCGCAACACGCCGCGCGTGTCGCGCCCCGCCGACCCCGCTTCGCGCCGGAAGCAGGCGGTGGCGGCCGTCAGCCGCAGGGGGAGGTCGGCCTCCTCGAGGATGTCGCCGCGGTACATGGAGGTGAGCGGCACCTCGGCGGTCGGGATGGCCCACAGGTCGTCGCGCTCGAGGTGGTAGGCCTCGTCGGCGAACTTGGGCAGGTGCCCGGTCGACACCATGGTCTCGGTGCGCACCAGCGTGGGCGGGCGGATCTCCTCGTAGGCGTCGGCGTGGTGGTCGAGGGCGAAGGCGGTCAGGGCGCGCAACAGACGCGACCCCGCCCCCCGGAACAGGGGGAACATGGAGCCCGACAGCTTGGCACCGCGTTCGAGGTCGAGGATGCCGAGCGCCGCGCCCACGTCCCAGTGCGGGACGCGCTGGTGCTCGGCGTACTCCCGGGCCGTCTCCGGCCACCGGCGCACCACGGGATTGTCCTCGGGGCCCTCCCCGTCGGGCGCCCCCGCCGCCGGCATGTTCGGCAGCCACAGGAGCAGCTCGCGCACCTCGGCCTGGGCCGCGGTGGCCTCGGCGTCGGCCGCCTTCTCCCCCTCGCCGAGGGCGCGGCTGGCCTCGGTGAGCCCGGTCGCCGCCGCGCTGTCGCCGGAGCGCCGGGCGTCGGCCACCTGGCGCGACAGCTCCTTGATGCGGGCCCGCAGCTCGTCGCGACGGCCCACCGCCTGGCGCGACCGGCCGTCGGCGTCGACCAGGCGGACGACCTCGGCCGGGTCGACACCCTTGCGGGCGAGGGCCGCCTTCACGGCATCCGGGTCCTCCCGGGCCAGTCGGATGTCGATCATGGTGCGCCCAACGGTAGCCTCGCCGCGATGTCGATCTCGTCGGTGGCCGGCTCGTCGCGCGACGACGCGGCCGTCGAGTGCCGGGATCTGGTGGTGCGTTACGGCGACGTCACGGCGGTGGACGGCCTGTCCCTGTCGGCCCGGCGGGGGCAGGTCCTGGCGCTGCTGGGGCCCAACGGCGCCGGCAAGACCTCCACGGTGGAGACCCTCGAGGGCTACCGGCGCGCCGCCTCGGGGTCCGTGCGCGTGCTCGGCCTCGACCCCGTCGGCGACCACCGGCGGCTGGTGGCGCGCATCGGGGTCATGCTCCAGCGCGGCGGCGTGTACCCCGTCATGGGGCCCCGGCGCGTGCTGCGGCTCTTCGCCGACTACTACGACCACGCCGAGGACCCCGACGCCCTGCTCCGCCTGGTGGGCCTGGACGCGGTGGCCCGCACGCCCTGGCGCCGGCTGTCGGGCGGCGAGCAGCAGCGGCTGTCCCTGGCGCTCGCCCTCGTGGGCCGTCCCGAGGTGGTGTTCCTCGACGAGCCCACCGCCGGGGTCGACCCCGAAGGGCGCATCGCCGTGCGCCGGGTGGTCACGGCGCTGCGCGACCGGGGGGCGTGCGTGGTGCTCACCACCCACGAACTGCCCGAGGCCGAGCGGCTGGCCGACGAGGTCGTGATCGTCGCCCATGGCCGCGCCGTGGCCCGGGGGACCGTGGCCGAGCTGTCGGCCGCCGGCGGGGGCGGCATCCGTTTCGAGGCTCCCCCCGCCCTCGACACCGCCGCGCTGGCCGCCGCGCTCGGGACCGGGCCCGGGGGCGTGACCGAGGAGCACCCCGGCGAGTACCGGGTCACGGGCGAGGCCACCCCGGCCCGGCTGGCGGCGCTGGCGGGGTGGATGGCCGACCACGACGTGCCCGTGGGCGACCTGCGCGCCGGGCGCCGTTCGCTCGAGGAGGTCTACCTGCAGGTGACCCGGGGGGACGAGGGCCCCGACGCGCCGGACCGCCGTGAAGGCGCCCGGGGGGCCGGGAGCCGGCGATGAGCGCGAGCACCGCGGCCCCGAGCAGGGCCGGCCGTCGCGTCGTCCGGTCGCTGCCACCCGCGGCGCGCCGCCTGGCGGCCCAGTGCGCGGCGGAGGTCGGCATGACCCTGCGCCGGGGGGAGTCGTTGCTGCTCACCATCGGCATCCCCGTGCTGCTGCTCGTCTTCTTCTCCGAGGTGCACCTGCTCCCCACCGGCACCGCCCACCCCGTCACCTTCCTGGCGCCGGGGATCCTGGCGCTGGCCGTCATGGGCACGGCCTTGGTGAACCTGAGCATCGCCACGGGGTTCGAGCGCGGCCAGGGCGTGCTGAAGCGCCTCGGCGCCACGCCGCTCGGACGCCCGGCGTTGCTCGGCGCCAAGATCGTCGCCGTCCTCGTGGTCGAGGCCCTGCAGTTCGTCGTGCTCGTCCCCGTCGCCCTCGGCCTCGGGTGGCACCCGACGGCCGGCGGCGTGGGTCGGGCGATCGTCGTGGTGATCCTGGCGACGGCCGGGTTCGGGGGGACCGGCCTCCTCCTGGCCGGGGTGCTGCGGCCCGAGGTCAACCTGGCGGCGTCCAACGGGCTGTGGCTGGTGCTGCTGCTCGTGAGCGGGATGCTCGCACCGTTGTCCAAGTTGCCCGGCGGCCTGCAGGGCGCGGCCAAGGCCCTGCCCGCCGCCGCGCTGGCGGAAGCGCTGCACCGGGCGCTCGGCCTGGGCACGGCCGTGCCCGGATGGGCGTGGCTGGTGCTCGCCCTGTGGGCGGTGGGCGCGCCCCTGGCCGCCGCGGCCACGTTCCGGTGGGAGTGAGGCGCGCCGTGAGCCGCGCCTACGTGGCCGTGGTGGGCGGCGGCTCCGCGCCCGAGGAGCAGTTGCGCCAGGCCGAAGCCGTCGGCCGCGCCGTCGCCGACGCCGGCGCCGTTCTCGTGTGCGGCGGGCTCGGCGGCGTGATGGAGGCCGCCTGCCGCGGGGCGCGCGCCGGCGGCGGGCTGACCGTCGGGATCCTCCCCGGACGCGATCGCGCGTCCGCCAACCCCTACGTCGACGTCGCCGTCCCCACCGGCCTGGGCGAGGCGCGCAACGCCCTGGTGGTGGCGGCCGCCGATACCGTGGTGGCCGTGGCCGGCGAGTTCGGGACGCTGTCGGAGATCGCCCTGGCCCTCGTGGCCGGGACGCCGGTGGTCGGCCTCGGCACGTGGGAGCTCGCTCGCGCCGGGCAGCCGGTGGACGTCATCGCCCGCGCCGACGACCCCGCCGGTGCCGTCGCCCTGGCGCTGCACCTGGCAGCAGCAGCGGCAACGGCGGCGGCGGCGGCGGCGGCGGCGAAGGAGGCCTGACGTCGTGCGATCACCGGTGCGCGCCCTGCGTGGCGGCGGCCCGGCGCTGGTGGTGCTGGCCGTCGTCGTCGGATCGGCCCTCACGGTGTCGGTGACCCACGAGGCTGCCGCGGCCACGGCCACCGTCACTGTGGCCGCCGGCCCCGCCGCCCGCGTGGCCGGCGGCGGGGCCACGAGCCCGCCCTCGAGCAATGCACCGGTCGTCGACCTGGTCGCCGACCGCAGCACCGGGGGGTACTGGCTCGCCGCCGCCGACGGCGGGGTGTTCGCCTTCGGCGCCCCGTTCGACGGGTCGGCCGGTGGGCTCGCGCTCAACGCGCCCGTGGTGGGCATGGCGGCCACCCCCGACGACGGCGGCTACTGGCTCGTCGCCGCCGACGGCGGGGTGTTCGCCTTCGGTGACGCCCGCTTCGCCGGGTCGATGGGGGGCACGCCTCTCACCCGCCCCGTGGTGGGCATGGCGCTCGACCGCGGCACCGGGGGCTACTGGCTGGTGGCCGCCGACGGCGGGGTGTTCGCCTTCGGCGCCCCGTTCGAGGGCTCGACCGGGGCGATGGTGCTGAACCGCGCCGTGGTGGCCATGGCGGCCACCGTCGGGGACGGCGGGTACTGGATGGCCGGCGCCGACGGCGGCGTGTACGCATTCGGCGACGCCCGTTACCAGGGATCGGTGGCGGTGCTCCCGCTGGCCGGCCTGACCGTGGTCCTCGACCCCGGGCACAACGGCGGCAACGCCGGTGCCCCGCAGGTCGTGAACCGGCCCATCGACGGCGGGGGCTTCACCGAGCCCTGCGACACCACGGGCACCGCCACCGACAACGGATATGCGGAGCACGCCTTCAACCTCGACGTGGCCCTGGCGGCGCGCGACGCGCTCGAGGCCGCCGGGGCGCGCGTCGCCCTCACCCGCACCACCGACGACGGCGTGGGCCCGTGCGTGAACCAGCGCGCCGCCTTCGCCAACGCGCTGCACGCCGATGTGGCGGTGTCGATCCACGCCGACGGTGGGCCGCCCGGCGGCAGCGGCTTCGCCGTCGACACCCCGGTGGCCGTGATCAGCTCGATCTCCGACAACCGCGCCATCGTGGGGCCCTCCACCGTGCTGGCGACCGACATGCGCGACGCCTTCGTGGCCACGACGGGCGAGCCGCCCGCGGACTACACGGGCCAGGACGGGATCGTGCTGCGCTCCGATCTCGGTGGTCTCGACCTGTCCACGGTGCCCAAGGTCCTCGTGGAGTGCGCCAACATGCGCAACGCCCACGACGCCGCCCTCGTGCAGAGCCCGCAGTGGCGCCAGCTGGCGGGCCAGGGGATCGCCGGCGGTGTGACGCGCTACCTCGAGGACGCCGAGCGCACCTGAGCCGCCGTCCGCAACGCCCGGGCCGGTCGACGCCCGGGCCGGTCGACGTCAGGGCCGGTCGACGTCAGGGCCGGTCGACGAGGACGGACGAGCCCGCCACTTCCACATGCGAACCTCCGTGTGAACCCCGTGGGGTCGCGCCATGTAGAACACGGGCATGGCCATCCTCGACGAGATCCGCCGCTTCTGGGACGACGACGCCGCCCGCTACGACGACTCGCCCGGGCACCGACCCACCAGCGCGGCCGTGCAGGCGGCGTGGACGGCCGCGCTGGCGGGCCTGCTGCCGCCCCCACCGGCGCGCGTCCTCGACTGCGGGGCGGGGACGGGGTTCCTCAGCCTCATCGCCGCCCGGCTCGGCCACCGCGTCACCGCTCTCGACCTCTCACCGGGAATGCTCGCCAAGCTGGGCGCCGCGGCCGACGCCGAGGGCCTCGACGTGGCCGTCGTCGTAGCCCCGGCCCACGAGCCGCCCGACGGGTTCGACGCCGTCATGGAGCGCCACGTGCTGTGGACCCTTCCCGACCCGCTCGCCACCCTGCGCGCCTGGCGCCAGGCCGCGCCGACGGGCCGGCTCGTCGCCGTGGAGTCGATGTGGGGTGATGCGGATCCGGTCGAGGCTCTGCGCGGCCGGGGGCGGCAGTGGCTGCGCCGCCTGCGCGGCGAGGCTGACGACCATCACGGGCCCTACCCCGGGGACGTGCGCGCCGCCCTGCCGCTCGGCACCGGCACCCATCCTCGTGCCGTGACCGAGCTGGTGGCGCGGGCGGGGTGGGCGGTTCCCCGCCTGGTGCGGCTGCGCGACGTGGAGTGGGCGGCGTCGACGGAGCTGCCCTTCCCGGAGCGTCTGCTCGGGGTGGCGCCGCGCTTCGCCGTGGTCGCCGACACGAGCCGCGCCGGCTCCCCCCGGTAGCGGGGCGCTTCCGACACGGGGCCTGCGGCCGACCCGGGCCCGCCCCGGTGCCCTACAGGACCCGGTGCCCTACAGGACCCGGTGCCCTACAGGACCCGGTGCCCTACAGGAGTCGGTGCCCTACAGGACCCGGTGCCCTACAGGACCCGGTGCCCTACAGGAGTCGTCGCACCACGGTGGCGATGCCCGCGCCCCACGCCGTGACGTCCGCGGCCGGCAGATAGGCCCGGCCCCTGGTGGTGTGGTCGTCGGAGGCAATGGCCATGTACCGCTCCGTTCCCTGCTTGCCGATGAAGAACAGGTACGAGCTGTGAATGACGTCGGCGGTCGGGCTGGGCGCTTCGACGGAGATGCCGTAGGCGGACCACACCTTGGCCAGGGCGGTGGCGGGGCCGGTCACGAAGTACCAGTTGGGCAGCGACGACAGCCCGTGCTCGCGGGAGAAGGCGGACACGTCGCGCACGGCCGTGGCGTAGGGGTTGACGTTCACCGCCACGAAGTCGACCTTGCTCACGTCCCGACCCAGGTCGTGGGCGGCGTCGACGAGCTCCTGGGACACGATGGGGCAGATGTCGGTGCAGTGCGGGTCCATGAACTGCAGCACCACCGCCTTGCCGCGCATGGCCGACAGCGACTGCGTCCTGCCGTGCTGGTCGACGAGGGTGAAGTCCGGCGCGGCCTTGGTGGCCGGCAGGTCACCGAGCCCCATGAGCATCGACAGCGAGTCGACGTGCGGGCCCGACGACCGGCTCAGCACGACCGCCAGGTCCAGGGCGCCCATCGTCACGATGGCGGCGACCCCGAGGATCAGGGCGTTGCGCCAGGTCTGCCGCGCCCGTACGGATGCGGCGGGGTCGGTGGCCCCCGGAGCCACCGATGTGCGCTCGTCCACGCCCATGGACACGGGGACGACACTACGCCTCCCCGCCGTCGCCTGCCGGCGGCCCACCGGCAGGCGACATCCGGCCCGCGTGAGGCCACCGGATGGTCACGACCCGTGTTTGGCGACTGTTGGCACAAGACACAGCGGGGTCAGAGGTGGGATTCATCGCGCCTTCAGACGCGCCGCGGATGATCACCCCGAAGGAGGTCGGGCAGAGACACGCAACCACCTGCCCGCAGCGCGATGCTCGTCTTCTGGATCACCGTCCCGCTCATGGTCGTGGCCGTCGCCATGGCCACCGTCCCCATCGTCGTGTGGTCGATCTCCGAGGAACGGCGGATCAAGTGCGGCGCCTACGCCACCGGCCGGCTCCCGGTCCCGGCCGACGACGCCGTGCGCGTGGCCGCCACCGTGCGGCCCGGTGTCACGCAGGGCGAGCTCGACCGCGCCTTCTCATCGGTGAACGCCGGCGAGCGCGCCGGACTCCTGGCCGGCGCCCACGTGCACCGGCCCGCGGGCGAGCGCGCCGTCCTCGTGACCGTCCCGAAGGCCGCCGACGCCCGTGCCGGCCTCGGCCGCGACATCCACGACTACCTGGCGAGCCTGCAGGTCTTCGAGCGCGTCGAGACCATCAGCACCGGCGGCGCCGCCTGAGCCGGACCGTCCACCGGGCACCGCGGTGGGCGGCCGGGCATCTCGATCGTCCACCGGGTTCTCGCCGCCGACCCCCGGGCGGCGGCGCGCGGTGCGGTCGATGGAGCACAATCCTCAGGGTGAAGTCACCCCCGCCGGCCGGCCCGCGCTGAGCACGCCGGCGGCCCTGCACCGATGGGATACCTGACCGGCCACTGGTCCTTCGACCCCTTCGGGGTGGCGGTGGTCCTGGTCGTCGTCGCCCACGAGGTCGGGCTGGCCCGCCTGCGGCGGCGCTCCGACCCCACCCGCACCCGGCGTCGGCGCCTGCGCTCGCTCCTCTTCTACGCCGGCCTGGCGCTGCTCGTCGTGACCGTGCAGTCCCCCATCGACTACTGGGCGGATCGGTACTTCACGGTCCACATGGTCGAGCACATCCTGCTGGCGTTCTACGCGCCCATCCTGGTGGTGGCCGGCGCGCCCTGGCTGCCGCTGCTGTTCGCGCTGCCGGTGGGCGCCCGGCGCCGGGTGGGCCGGGCCCTGCTCCTGAGCCGCCGGGCCCGCCCCCTGCGGGCCATCGGGAAGGTGGTGGCCAACCCGTGGACGGGGCTGGTCGGGTTCAACGTCGCCATGGTGGCGTGGCACGTGCCCGCCCTGTTCGATCTGGCCCAGAACAACCAGAGCGTGCACGTATGGCTCATGCACGGGAGCTTCCTCGTCACCGGCGTCCTGTTCTGGTTGCAGATCATCCCGTCGCATCCGCTCCGGCCCCGGGCCTCGGCGCTGTGGCAGGGGTCGGCGATCATCGGCACCAACGTGGTCATGTTCGTGCTCGCCATGGCCATGAGCATCCTGTCGAACAGCTCCTGGTACCCGGTGTACGCGCACCTTCCCGGCGTGACCACGCCGCCGTTCGCCGACCAGCAGATCGGCGCCGCCGTCTTGTGGGTATGCGGTGACTTCTGGGCGGTGCCCGCGCTCATCGTGATCATCCGGCGCGCCATCGAGCAGGAGGGCAGCCTGTCCGACGCCTTCGACCGGCTCGTGCACCGGTTCCCAAGCCCCACCCTCGAGGAGTTCCGCCCCGGCGCGTGACTGCACCGCCACGCGACGCGGAACCAGGCGCGCCCATCGCCGCCGTGGTTTCCTACGGCGGGGCCGCCACGGCAGGCAAAGGTGGTTGACGGCCGCCCGACGCGGACATATGTTGCCCCGAACAGCAATTTTTTCGTGGACCGAGATGGTGTGACCCGGCCGCAGTAGGTGCTCGACTCTTCATCGTCCCATCAGGCGGTGACTCAGCCGGCAGGCGGCGCCGGGCGACCGGAGGAGGCCTTCTGGGGGTGTCCCGAACGGGAAGGCTGGGCATCGTCTTCGCCTTGTTCGCCGTGGCCGTGGGCCTCGTCGTCTTCGCCGTCATGGCGTTCCTGCGCTCGTCGCCCCCGACGGTCGACTTCACCAGCGGTCACCAAGCCGGCCAGCCCGTCGACATGACGGTGCAGACGGTGCCGTCGATCGGCTTCGGGATCCACCCGACGTGGGTGTCGTACCTCACGAAGGCCCCCGACGGCCAGTGGGTCCACACCACGCTCTGGGACCTTCCGGCCCACACCCGGGTGAACGTGACGATCGACCAGTACGACAGCGGCAGCCCCCTGCGCAACCAGCAGTTCGGGCTGGTCCAGGGGACGACGGACGCCTCGCTGAACGCCAAGCCGTTGTCGTTGATCGACTCCAACGGCAGCGCCAACGGGGTGGGCCACACCTTCACCATCCCGGCCCTCGGTGTCAGCGTGCCCCTGTACGGGATCTCGGGCGACGCCAAGAACCCGTGCTCGGTGGCGCCCTGCGCCACCAGTTACGACCACAACGTCATCCAGTTCTCGTTCACGACGCCGGGGCCCGGCCAGTACCCGTGGCAGTGCTTCGTCCCGTGCGGGCTCGGCTATCTCTACGGCAACGGCGGGCCCATGCAGACCCTCGGGTACATGGGCGGGTTCCTGAAGGTGACGGCGTGAGCCCGGCGGGGGGCACCGGCCCCCACCACTTCCGGCGGCTGCTGCTGATCTGGGTGGTCCTGTCGGCGGTGACCGAGCCGCTCTTCTACTTCCTGGCCGGCCCCCACATCCCCCCCGGCGCCATGTCCGACACCGCCAGCGGCCAGCAGTTCGACTTCAACGTCCTGTTCATGGTGGCGCTGCCGGTCGTGCTGGCGGTGTGGGTGTACGGGGCCTACGCCCTCATCACCTGGCGGGCCTCCAAGGTGGGGGCGCAGGAGCCCGTCGGCGGCCCGCAGGCGCGCGGCCACCTGGGCATCCAGGTCGGGTGGATCGGCATCACCACCGTGGTGGTCCTGGCCATGTTCGTCTTCGGCACCGTCGAGCTGGTCGTGCCCGCCGGTGCCGGCGGCGGCGAGGGCCCCAACCCCATCTGGACGCCGGCCTCCCACAACGTGCTGCCGGTCCAGGTCATCGGCCAGCAGTGGAAGTTCACCTACCGGTACCCGACCTTCGGCGGGTTCGAGTCGGCCCAGCTGATGCTGCCGGTCGACACCACCATCGCCTTCCACGTCACGTCGCTCGACGTGATCCACTCCTTCTGGGCCTACCAGCTCGGGGTCAAGGCCGACGCCAACCCGTCGCAGGACAACGTCGCCTACACGACCACGAAGCAGCTGGGGACGTTCACGGTGCGGTGCGCCGAGCTGTGCGGCCTGTGGCACGGGGCGATGTTCAACAACGGCAGCGTGGTGTCGAAGGACGCCTTCGAGAACTGGGCCAACACCACCGAGGCCGACCTCGCCCCCGCCACCAAGCTCCTGCCGGCGTTCGCCTACACCTACGTCCCCGACGCCAACGGGGCGGCCGGCGGCTTCTACCCCGACAACGTCGACCCCTACAGCAAGGTCGAGCAGTACGGCGCGACCAAGCCGGCGTCGTGACCACCGCCGTGGGGGCTGACGCCGTGACGTCGAGAGCACGAATCGTTCCCGCTTGTCGCCTGCGGGACGGGAAGGACGGCTGAGAGCGATGGCACTCGGCATGCGTGAGTCCGTGGACGCGGGCACCGGAGGGGCGCCGCCCGGCCCCCGGCCGCTCGGACGCCGCCCGGCGTGGCTGGGCCAGCACCTCGGGACGGCCCTGGTCCTGGCCGTCGGCGGCTACGCCCTCGGGCACTGGATCGGCAACCTCCTCGCCGCCGGCTACATCAACGTGGCCAACAGCGGCGAGAACAACGTGGCCGTGGTCCTGGGCCTCGCCTTCGGGGTGCTCGGATGGCTGGCGGGCGCAGGGATGCTCAACTACCCCCTGGCCAAGATGGTGGGGCGCGAGCCCCTGCCGCCCACCTCGCCGTCGAACTGGACGCGCTTCATGCGCCCGTCGCTCGACCACAAGGTCATCGGCCTGCAGTACACGGTGGTCGTGCTGCTGTTCTTCTTCACCGGCGGGCTGCTGGCCATGGCCATCCGCACGGAGCTGCTGAACCCCACCAGCCACGTCTTCGGGCCGGGCACCTACATCTCGATCGTGGGCGAGCACGGGACGATCATGATGATGATGGCGTCGTCCATCGTGATCGGCCCGCTCGGCAACTGGCTGGTGCCCCTCATGATCGGCAGCCGGCGCATGGCCTTCCCCCGGGTGGAGGCGTTCTCGCTGTGGATCTTCGCGGCGGGGTACCTCGTCATCCTGAGCGCCCTCCCCCTGGGCGGCTTCCCCACGGGCTGGACGGGCTACGCCCCGCTGCAGACCCAGGCCTCGGTGGGAATGGACGCCTACCTGGTGGGCTTCGCGGTCATCGGCATCGGCATGATCGCGGCGGGCTTCAACCTGGCCGCCACCATCATCAATTACCGGGCGCCCGGCATGACGTGGGGCAGGGTGCCGATCTTCGTGTGGTCCATCCTGGCCACGGCGTCCCTGCTGACGCTGGCCACCCCGACCCTGGTGACGGCCGGCCTGTTCGGGATCCTCGACCGCACGGCGCAGACCGGGTTCTTCGTGGCCGAGCACGGGGGCAGCCAGTTCCTGTGGCAGAACCTCTTCTGGTTCTTCGGGCACCCCGAGGTCTACATCATGGCCCTGCCCGGCTTCGGCATCGTGGCCGAGATGCTGCCGGTGTTCACGCGCAAGCCCCTGTTCGCCTACCGCGTGGGCGCGGCGGGCATGATCGGGGTCACGCTGCTGTCGTTCTTCGTATGGCAGCACCACCTCTTCCAGAGCGGCATCAACCCCGACATGCGGCCGCTGTTCATGCTCACCACCGAGCTCATCTCCATCCCGACGGGGTTCATCTATCTCGTCGGCCTGGGCACGCTGTGGAAAGCCAAGATCAGGTTCGAGGTGCCGATGCTGTTCGCGCTCGGCATGTACTTCAACTTCCTGATCGGCGGCGTGACCGGTGTGTTCCTCTCCGACGTCCCGGTGAACGTCACCGTGCACGGCAGCTTCTTCGTCATGGCCCACTTCCACTACACGATCATGGGCGGCCTGGTCTTCGCCTTCTTCGGCGGCCTCTACTTCTGGCTCCCCAAGATGACGGGCAAGACCATGAACAAGAAGCTCGGCCAGTGGCACTTCTGGACGATGTTCGTCTTCTTCAACCTGACGTTCTTCCCGCTGTTCATGGTCGGGATCCTCGGGCAGCCCCGGCGGGTGTTCGAGTACGCTCAGCGGCTCCAGACGTTGAACGACATCTCCTCGGCGGGCGCCTTCCTGCTCGGCGCGTCGTTCCTCATCTTCGTGGCCAACTTCGTGTGGTCGATGTTCATCGACCCCAAGCCCGCCCCGGCCAACCCGTGGGACTCGCGGGGACTGGAGTGGCAGACCGCCACGCCCGTGCCGGAGCACAACTTCACGCGCATCCCCGTCGTCCTCGCCGACCCGTACCACTACAGCGAGCCTGACGCCCCGGCGGTCGCCGACCTCGGGGTGGGATCGCTCGTGTCCGTGGGTGCGGTCCCCGAGGACTCGGCGGTGTCGCCCGAGGCGTTGTCGCCGCCGGGCACCGGGGGCGAGGGCGAGTTCGACCCCAGGCCGCCGATCGCATGACACCCGACCCGATGAGCCGAGGGGGAGCCAACGCCGTGGCCGACACGCCGACCCTGCGCGAGACGCCCGAGGAGATCGAGTACGAGCTGCGCTCCGCCGAGGGCGCCATGTGGACCGGCGGACGCCTCCTCATCGGCATCGTCGCCTTCGCCTTCGCCTCGCTCGCCTTCGCCTACTTCTACCTGCGGTCGGCCAACAGCGAACAGCTGTGGCGCCCTGGTGGCATCACGGCGCCGACCGGCATCGGCGCGGCGATCTTCGCCGTGGTGGTGGCGAGCGCCGTGCTCAACGCCTACGGGACGCTGCGCCTGCGCCGGGGCCTGACCCTCGACTGGGAGGTGGCGGGCTGGACCGCCGTGGGCGGCGGGCTGCTCGCCGTCGGGCTGCAGGTGTGGGAGCTCACCCAGCTCCCGTTCTTCCCCGGCTCGAGCGGCTACGCCTCGTGCTTCGTGGGGTGGGCGGCGATGAACATCGCCCTGCTGCTCGGCGGGGTGTACTGGCTCGAGACGCTGTTGGCCCGGTCGCTGCGCCTGCGCCGGGCCGTGGCCGAGGAGGGCGGGGCGGCGCGCTCGGCGCTCCCCGTGGCCCGGCTCTTCCGGGCCAACCTGGAGGGCTGCTCGTACTTCTGGGGGTTCATGGGCCTCGTGAGCGTGCTGTTCTGGGTACTCTTCTACGTGATCTGATCCGCACGATCGGCAGCCCGCCCGGAGCGTGACCGGCGCCGGCGGGGGGTTGCCGAGGGCGGCGGCGAAAGGCGGCCACATGCCGGCAGGGACGGACAGCTTCATCGGGCCCCAGGTCCTCACCTTCGCCATCCCCGTGGGAACGCTCGCCCTCGTGTGCCTGTGGGGGTTCTTCCAGCGCCGCTCCACCCGGTGACCGGCGCGGTCGCCGACGGGCGGCCGCCGGACACCGACGGGACGCGCCGCCTGCTCGCCGTCCTGGCCGTGATCCTCCTCGTGGTGGCGTTCGTGCCGCCGCTGTCCACCGAGGCCCGTCGGCTCGAGTACGCCCAGGCCGTCCAGTTCGCCCTCTTCGCCATCGCCGTGCCCGCCCTGCTCGTGCTGGGCGCGCCGTGGCGGTTCCTCCGGCTGGCGGCCCCGTCAGCCGGGGCCCGGCCCGGGTCGGCGGCGTCGCGTGCGGCCGGGCCCGTCGACCGCCTGCAGGCGGCCCGGCGGCGGCACCCGGAGTTCGTACGGAGCCTCGCCGTCCTGGCGCTCGACGTGGGCGTCATCGTGGCCTGGCGCGTGCCCGCCGCGGTCGACGCCCTGGCCCGCCATCCGTGGCTGGTGGTGGCCGAGGCCGCCAGCCTCGTGGCGTGCGGCGTGGCGCTGTGGCTGGAGTGCGTGGCGTCCCCTCCGCTCACGCCCCGCCTCGCGCACCCCAGGCGCGCCGCGCTGGCGGCCTTCGCCATGTGGGCCGTGTGGGCGGCGGCGTACGTCCTCGGCCTGGCCCACGCCTCGTGGTACCGCGCCTACCTCCACGTGCCCGGGCGCGGGGTGAGCGTGTGGGCGGACCAGCAGCTCACCACCGGCGTGCTGTGGCTCGCGGCGATCTGCGCATTCATCCCGGTGATCTTCTGGAACCTGATGTCCTGGCTGCGGACCGACGACGACCCCGACAACGAGATGCACCGCCTGGTGCGCGAGGGGCGTCGCCGGTCGTGGGCAGCCGCCGGCGCCGGGCACCGCCCCGAGCCCGACCGCTGAACGACCCGGCCGAGCCGGACCGGTGCCACGCCGCCGGACCGGTCGGCCCGGCGATCCCCTCAGCGCGGCGGCGCCGGGAGCGGCAGCCGCGGCAGGTCGGGATGCCCCGGTCTGGCGCCCAGTGCCCGCTCGGCGGCCGCCAGCTGCGCGGCGACGATCCTCTGGTCGGCCACCATCTCGTGCCGGGCCCTGTCCAGCGAGGCCAGGGCGGTGGCGTCGGCCGGTTTGGCCGCCAGGGTCTGGATCGCCTCGACGGCCGCCAGGGCGTCGCCCGTGACCCACAGCGTCACCGAGTCGACGACGCGGCGCAGGTGCGACCCGGCCGCCGTGCCCGGGATCTCGATGCTGGCGAGGTCGACGATGTCGGAGTCGGTGAACGAGCACACCCGCTGGTCGTCCGTGAGCAGGGCGGGGACACGGCCCCGGTCGGCGGCCGACGTGGCGGGGTCGGTCAGGGCGCGGTACAGGGTGAACGCCTCGGTGACCGCGTACCGGCACGGGCCGATGTCGGTGTTGATCTCGTCCACGACCTGGGCGTCGGTGGCGACCTGCGACGACCGTGAGGCGTGGCGGGGGAGGTCGACGACGACCGCGGCCGCGACCACCACCACGATCCCCGCCACCACGAGGACCGCCCGGCGCCGGTACCACGGCACCCGGGCGGCGCCGGCGTCCGGGCCGGCGGGCTGGGCCAGCGTCGAGGTGGCACCCGTGGGGCCCGTCACGACGCACCCTGCAGGAGCCGTCGGGCGTACGAGGCGATGCCCTCCGCCCAGCGCGTCCGGCTGGCCGGAGGGAGGGTGAACACGCCGGCGGCGCTCTCGTCGGCGAACGGCGTGGCCCGGTACCGGATCACACCGGTCGGGTCGACGAAGTACATGACGTCGTTGTGCGCCACCGTTCCCGTGGCCGCGGAGGCGGTGATGGCGACGCCGTACCGGCGCCAGACCGGATCGAGCTGTCGCACCGACCCCGTCAGGAAGTGCCAATTCGCCAGGGCGCCGGCGCCGAGTCCGACGCCGGTCACCGCCGCGGGAGCGGGCAGGCGCGCCAGGTGCAGCGGATCGGTGTTCACCGTGAGGAACACCACGCGGGAGGCCGCCGGGCCCAGCGCGGCGTCGGCGGCGGCGATCTCGGGGCCCAGGACGGGGCAGATGTCGGTGCACGGCGCCCCGAAGAACGTGATCACCACCACGCTGCCCCGCAGGGCGGACAGCGACACCGGGGTGCCCGCCTGGTCGACGAGGGCGAGCGACGGGGCGGGCGCGGGCCTGGGGGTGGCGATGCCCATGAACGACGACAGGCGGGCGCTCATCTGACGCGCCGGCTCCGAGACCGGGGGTGCCAGGACCGGCCCCGTCGTCGCCCGGCGCGACGGCCCGCCTCGAGCGCCGGTGGCGCCCGTTGAGCCGGTGGCGCCCGTTGAGCCGGTGGCGCCCGTTGAGCCGGTGGCTCCCGGGTTCAGCCCGGCGCCCGCCAGGAGGTGTTCGAGCGCCACCCCGCCGCCGCCGAGCACCACGGCGGCAGCCAGGACGACGAGGACGGCCTTGCGGGGGATCCTCGGCGCGCCGCGGGCAAACGCCGCCGCCCGGTCGACGACGGGCGCCGACGGGTCGTGAGCGCCGGCGTCGCCGTTCATGGAGCCGGCGTCGCCGTTCATGGAGCCGGCGTCGCTCGGCGCCATGCCGGCGTCGCGCGGCGGGGATGCGACCCGCCCGGCGACCCGGGCATCCCCCACGCCGGCGCGGTTCGGCACGGCGCCGACACTACCGGGGAACATCGGGCCGCGTCCGGGGCGGCCGGCCGATCAGGCCCTCCGGTCGTGTCGTCAGGTGGCGCCAAGGCGCGAGACCCAGCGCTCGAGGGTGGCCCGGGTCACCGGACCGCGGACGCTCCCGGCGACATTCCCCGACGCGTCGATGAACACCGTGCCCGGGTAGCCGACCAACGAGAACTTCGGCGCCAGCGAGCTGTCACGGTCCGCGCCCACGGCGAAGGACACGCCGCTGTGCCGAGCGAAGGAGAGGCCGCTGGCGGGATCATCGTTGCCGTCGACACCCAGGAAGAGCACGTGACCGCCCGCCCCCCGGACCTGGTCGGCGACGCGGGCCACGGCGGGCAGCTCGGCGCGGCACGGCGTGCACCACGACGCGAAGAAGACGAGCACCACGGGACGCCGGGCCTCGGCACCGCGCACCGGGTACGCCACCGCGGGGCCGCCGCCGAGACGCGGCAGCGAGAAGGCGGGTGCCTGGTGCGGACCGGGACCGCCCGTCAGGGTCAGCGCCAGCCACAGGACGGCCCCGAGGACCACGCCTGCGGCGATGGACAGGGCCCGGCGGCGCGCCGGGCGGGACACCCGCCCGCCGGCCGGGGCCGTCAATGGAATCGGATGAGCACGTCGCCGGCCATGGCGACGAACAGCAGGGTGAGGTACGTGATCGAGTACCGGAACAGCGCCATGGCGGCACGCGGCGTCTGGTCGCGGCGCAGTCGCAGCGCGAACACGACGAACAGGGCCCCGAGCACGATCGCGCCCGCCAGGTACAGCGCCCCCATGTGGCCCACCGCCGCGAACAGCACGGTCACCGCCACGAGCACCACCGTGTACAGCAGGATCTGCCGGGCGGTGCGACGGAACGTGGCCACCACCGGAAGCATCGGGACGTTGGCGGCCGCATAGTCCTCGCGGTAGCGGATGGCGAGCGCCCAGAAGTGTGGCGGGGTCCAGATCACGATCACCGCGAAGAGCACGAGCGGCGCCCAGCCGAGCCGGTCGGTGACCGCCGCCCACCCCACGAGCACGGGCACGGCACCGGCCGCCCCGCCGATCACGATGTTCTGGCTGGAGGTGCGCTTGAGCCACAGCGTGTAGACGACGACGTAGAACGCCGTGGCCGCCACGGCCAGCACCGCCGACAGCAGGTTGACCCACGCCCACAGTTCGGCGAAGGCCACCGCCTCGAGCGTGACGGCGAACACGGTGGCGGCGAGCGGGGTGACGTCGCCCGTCACCAGCGGGCGGTGGCGGGTCCGGTGCATGACCCGGTCGATGTCGCGGTCGAGCACCATGTTGAGGGCGTTGGCCCCGCCGGCGGCCAGTGTCCCACCCAGCAGCGTGGCCGCCATGAGCGCCACCGAGGGCACGCCGCGGTCGGCCACGAGCATGGTGGGCAGGGTCGTGACCAGCAGCAGCTCGATAATGCGCGGCTTGGTCAGCGCCACGTAGGTACGCACTCTCGCTCCTCCCGCCCGGACGCTGCGGGGGATGGCGGGATTCAGCAGGGACATCGGGGGGAGTCTACGACGGCACTCCCGGCCGCGCCCGTCCCACGACCCCGGCCGCGCCGAGGGGGGCCCGGCGCCCCGCCGGTACGATGACCGTCCGGTGAAACTCGCCGCCGTCGGCCCCCGCTCCTTCCTCCGCATCGCCCAGCTGGCGGTGGCGGTGGTGCTCCTCAACATCGTGACGGGCGCGGCCGTCCGGCTGAGCGACTCGGGGCTCGGCTGCCCCGACTGGCCCACCTGCGCCCGCCACCACCTCACGCCGCCGCTGTCGTTCCATCCGGCCGTGGAGTTCGGCAACCGCATGGTGGTGGTGGTCCTGTGCATCCTGACGGTCGTCACGCTGGTGGCGGCCCTGCGGCGGGCGCCGGCCCGGCGCGACCTCGTCTGGCTGTCGGGCGGCCTGGTGGCCGGCGTGGTGGGCGAAGCCGTCCTCGGGGCCGTGGTCGTCTACACCAAGCTCAATCCCTACGTGGTCATGGCCCACTTCATGCTGGGCATCGCCGTGCTGAGCGACGCCGTGGTGCTGGCCCTGCGGGCGGGCCGCGAGCCCGGGACCGGGCGGCGCGTGCCGGTCGTGGACCGCAGCGTCGTCGGGGTGACCCGGGCGATGGTCGGCGTCCTGGTCGTGGCGCTGGCCGCCGGCACGGCCACCACGGGGGCCGGGCCGCACGCCGGTGGCCCCGGCGCCAAGCGGGTGCCCGTGGCCCTGGCCGACATGGCACGGGTCCACTCGGGGATCGTGCTCGTGCTCGTCGGCCTCACGCTCGTGGTGCTGGTGCTCCTGGGGCGCAGCGGGGCGCCGGCCACGGTGGCGGAGCGGGCCCGGCTCCTCCTCGCCGCCATGGTGGCCCAGGGCGTCATCGGGTACACCCAGTACTTCATCCACCTTCCGCCCCTCCTGGTGGGCGTGCACGTCTTCGGGGCCACCGTGGTGTGGTCGGCGATGTTGTGGTTCCACGACGGGCTCGCCCGCGCGCCGGCACCCCGGGCCGACGCCCCCGGCGCTCCCGCTCCCGCCCTCGGGATCCCCGCCGACGCCGCGTCGCCGACGCCGGCCCCCCGATGACGGGGCCCGGGACCGAGGTCCGGCCCGTCGAGGTCGACCGGCCCGAGGGCGGGGAGGACGTGCGCCCGGACCGGCCGTGGATGGTCATCGTGTGGAACGACCCCATCAACCTGATGTCGTACGTCACCTACGTCTTCCAGAAGCTCTTCGGCTACAGCCGCGACAAGGCCACCAAGCTGATGCTCGACGTCCACCACAAGGGCCGGGCCGTCGTGACCTCGGGGCCCCGCGAGCGGGCGGAGCTCGACGTCTTCCGGCTCCACGAGCACGGGTTGTGGGCCACCATGGAGCAGTCGTCGTGACGGGGCGGAGACGGTGACGGGGCGGAGACGGTGACGGGGCGGAGACGGTGACGGGGCGGAGACGGTGACGGGGCGGAGACGGTGACGGGGCCGTGCCCGCTGACGGGGCCGTGCCCGCTGACGGGGCCGTGCCCGCTGATCGGGTGGTGCCGGTGATCGGGCGGAAGCGCTTCGGGCGCGACCGCCAGGGGCGCATCCGCCCCGGCCTGGAGCTCCCCGAGCGCGAGCTGCTGCGGGCCCTGCCCGAGCAGGCCCGCGAGCTGGTGGAGCACGACGAGCCGTCGGCGCAGCGGCTCTTCCCCGTCGCCTACCCCGACGACGAGGCGGCCCAGGCCGAGTACCGGGAGATGATGGGGGCCCAGCTCCTCGATCACCATCGCCACGCCCTCGCGGTCCTGACCGACACCGTGGACGAGACCAGCATCGACGAGGACGAGCTGCACGGGTGGCTGGGGGCCGTCGAGGTCCTGCGCCTGGTCCTCGGGACCCAGCTCGACGTCAGCGAGGACGTGGTGGAGATCGAGCCCGACGACCCGCGGTCGGACCAATTCACCGTCTACCAGTACCTGAGCATGCTGCAGGGGGAGATCGTCGACGCCCTGGCCGCCGGGCTGCCCAAGGGCGGCGCCACCGCTCCCGACCCACGGGACCGGTGAGAGGCCGGGACCCGTAAGATCTCGCGCTGCGATGTCCGGGCCCCGCCTGCTGACGATCATGGGGTCGGGCGAGACGGCGCCGACCATGGTGAAGGTCCACCGTGCCGTGGTCGAGCGGCTCGGGCCGGGGCCGGTCCGGGCCCTGCTCCTCGACACCCCCTTCGGGTTCCAGACCAACGCGGCGGAGATCGCGGCGCGCACCGTCTCGTATTTCCGCGACAGCGTCGGGGCCACCCTGGACGTCGCCGGCATGCGGTCCGCGGCGGACCTGGAAGGGCCCGGGGGCGACGCCGTCATCGCCCGGCTGGTGGCGGCGGCGCTGGTGTTCGCCGGCCCCGGCAGCCCCACCTATGCCCTGCGCCAGTGGCAGGGCACCCTCGTCCCCTCGGTCCTGGCCGAGAAGCTGGCCCTCGGGGGGGCCCTCACCTTCTCGTCGGCGGCGGCGCTCACCCTGGGCGTGGTCACCGTACCCGTCTACGAGGTCTACAAGGTGGGCGAGCACCCGCGCTGGGCCCCGGGGCTCGACCTGCTGGCGCCCCTCGGCCTGCGGGTTGCCCTCATCCCCCACTACGACAACGCCGAGGGCGGCACCCACGACACGCGCTTCTGCTACCTGGGGGAGGACCGGCTGGCGGCCCTGGAGCGCGAGCTCCCCGAGGGCGCCTTCGTCCTGGGGGTCGACGAGCACACCGCCCTGTGCGTGGACCTCGACGCCGGCACCGCCGCCGTGCAGGGCCACGGGGGGGTCACCGTGCGGGTGCGGGGCCGGTCCGTGCGGATCGAGGCCGGGGAGACGGTGCCCTTCGACCGCATCCCCGGGCTCGCCGCCGAGCTCGCCGCCGGGGGGACCGGCGACGCCGCGCTGGCGGTGCCCGGCACGGCGGTGCCCGGCACGGCGGTGCCCGGCACGGCGGTGCCCGGCACGGCGGTGCCCGGCACGGCGGTGCCCGGCACGGACACAGCCGGCGGCCCGGCAGCCGGGACGCCAGGAGGTGCCGCCGGGGCGGGCGCGGGGTCGGCCGACCGCGACGGCCCGCCCCTGCTGAGCGCGATCAGGCTCCACGAAGAGTCGTTCCGCGCCGCCCGGGACGGCTCGGACGCCGAGGGCATGGTGCGCGCCGTGCTGGCGCTCGACGACGAGCTGTGGGCCTGGAGCGCCGACACCCTGCAGTCCGACGCGCTCGACCGCGGTCGCGCCAGCCTGCGGACCATGGTGGCGGAGCTGGGCACGGTGGCCGAGCGCGGCACCCGCGACCCGGCGACCGTGGTGGGCCCGTTCGTCGATCTCGCCCTGTCGCTGCGCGAGGCGGCGCGGTCCGAACGCCGTTTCGCCGAGGCCGACGCCGTGCGCGACGGGCTGGTGGCCCTCGGGGTGGAGGTCCGCGACACGCCCGGAGGCTCCGAGTGGGGGCTCGTCGACGGCGCCGCGCCCGGGTGAGCGCCGGGAGGGACCCTGCTAACCTGCAAAAGCCCTGATCGGTCCAGCCCCCATCGTCTAGTGGCCGAGGACGCCGCCCTTTCAAGGCGGTAACACGGGTTCGAATCCCGTTGGGGGTGCAGCGGTGGGGCGACGCTGACCGGGGTCCTGTGGTGCAGTCTGGAGTGCACGCCGGCCTGTCAAGCCGGAGGTCGCGGGTTCAAATCCCGTCAGGACCGCCGCCACGGACGTTGTCCGCGGCAGACAACGGTCGGGTAGCTCAGTTGGTAGAGCGCGCGCCTGAAAAGCGTGAGGTCACCGGATCGACGCCGGTCCCGACCACCAGGCGCCCCGGGCCGCGCGCCCGGGGCGGCCGCCCCACCGATTGATAACCCCGCCGTCCAGGCAGTAGCGTTCGTCTACCTGGGACGACTCCCACCGGCGGGGGCTTTCTGGGGGGGGTGGGGATGATGTCTGGACGACGCCGTCAGATCTGGACGCGCTCGATCGCGCCCGGAGCGATCGCTCCTACGCACGGGGTGGCCATCAGGCCCGCTCCCCCGACCGGCACCGGCCGTGGGCGCGTCCGCGTCCGGGTGGTGGCCGCCCTGGTGGCCGCCGTGGGCGGGGGCCTGCTCCTGTCCACGCACGCCTCGGCCACGGCGTCGGGGTGGCAGACCAGCGCCTCCTACACCGGGCCCGTCTCACCCCTGTCGGGCGTGTCGTGCCCCACGGCGACGGTGTGCATCGGCGTCGGTGCCAACGCCGACTTCACCGGGGCCGAGATCATGGCCAGCGCCGACGGCGGGGCCACCTGGACGAGCCAGAGCCCGCCGGCCGGCGCCGGGCCCCTCTTCGGCGTGAGCTGCGCCAGCGCCACGTCGTGCGTGGCCGTCGGGTCCAATGCCGCCGAGACCGTCGGCGTGATCGTGGCCACCACCGACGGCGGCACCACCTGGACGAGCCAGACGGCTCCGGCCGCCGCCGGGGCGCTCTTCGGCGTCGTGTGCCCGAGCGCCACGTCGTGCACGGCGGCGGGGACCGAC
>Ga0307372_10001003_pt1 | contig 49406 bp, 40 predicted proteins | sample OX1MG_FD_202533 | JGI IMG/M metagenome (GOLD analysis project Ga0307372, IMG submission 202533) | Soil microbial communities from Risofladan, Vaasa, Finland - OX-1 | ecosystem: Environmental > Terrestrial > Soil > Coastal area > Acid sulfate soil | place: Finland: Risofladan, Vaasa | collected...
CCTTCATCCCGCACGCGGCGTCGCTCGGTCAGGCTTGCGCCCATTGCCGAAGATCCTCGACTGCAGCCACCCGTAGGTGTCTGGGCAGTGTCTCAGTCCCAGTGACGCGGGTCGTGCTCTCACACCCGCTACCCATCATCGCCTTGGTAAGCCGTTACCTTACCAACAAGCTAATAGGACGCAGACCCATCCTCGGGCGGAATCACACCTTTGATCCGCAGATGTTATCCGGTATTACCTGCAGTTTCCCGCAGCTATTCCGGACCCGAGGGCAGATAATCTACGTATTACTGTCCCTTTCGCCGCTTTCCCCCCTTGCGGGGTTATCGCTCGACTTGCATGCCTAATCCACGCCGCCAACGTTCATTCTGAGCCAGGATCAAACCCTTCAATTGTGTTTACGCTTAACTGGGCTCGTACGAAGACTCCGGAGTCAAGCTCCGGCGACCTTCGCCGCCTCCCAGGTTCGTAGCCAAGTGAAAAAAGCTTGATTGGCTATTGCGGTTTCCCCGTGAGGAGAAAACCTTTTGCCATTTCAAACGGTCTTGTGCTGGCTAAATATTGACTTGGGATCACTACCAAATTGTCAAAGAACAGTCCCTGGCAGGTTCGTTACCTTGAAGGCTTCGTCCCCACCAGGGATCAGGCATTCTATCGGCATTCGAAGGCGTGTCAACCAGGAGAGTAGAAGTTTTTCTGACTCGCCTGAATTGCCCCGCAAAGAGTGCCGGAGAGGGCCACGCCACGAACGGCTTCCAGGGCGGTCCCGTTTTAATGGCGGGTTTGCCGCGATCGAAGCCACTCGTCCGTCGCCGAGGGTGATTCTAGCCGACGAGGTCCAATCTCGACAAGGGCCGAAAAAACACAATCGCCAAATAATTGATTCGCGGGCATCAAGGGCGGTGCTTTGCGGCGTTCTTTTTACACCCCGCAAGAAGCCGCGAGCGTCTCGCGCGGAATCAATTTGATGCGATTTTCCGCCGCTCGCCGCGGCAGCTTGCCGATCCCCATGCACGCAACGCCTTGCCCTTGAATCTTTAACGACCCGGAGGCGGCGTTTGGCATGCAGCGTGTATTCCTCAGTTTTCGTGGGTCGCAGCTCGTTGGGCGACGAGAAAATCGACCCATCGAAGCTCGAATGCGTAAACCGAATAGAGGCGCACTTAACGATTAAGAGGAGATCGAGACCATGAAACGCTTCATATTAGCCGCAGCCTTGCTCGGCACGCTCACTTTTGCGGTCGCCCCGGCCGCGCAAGCCCAGCCGTACTTTTATCTACGTCGCGTCGCGCGGGCCGCCGCAAGACTTGCCTTCCCGCCGTTCGCTCGCCCCTATTATGGGCCTCGATATTATGGACCGCGCTACTACGGTCCCGGACGATATTGGGGCCCGGGCTATGGTTACGGATATCGAAACTACGGCTATGGTCCGGGCGCTTACGTCGGCTTTGGAATTTACTAAACGTCTAGCAATTCAATCACTAGCCGGCAGCGCCGGCGCGGTTCCGCGCGCAATCCGATCAAGCCCCGCCAATGAAAGGGTCGGGGCTTTTTCATGCGCCGGCGGCGCAGGCATGGCCGCCGCGGTTTGCCTCTTCCTCCTCGACCGCAAGCGACCGCCGGACTAATCATCACGGCAGCGCGATTTTAAGGCGATTCCTTCTCGCCAAGTTGCTTGACCACGCGCCGCGCAGGGCACACAATAAAGGCATCTTATATCGCGATAGGAGTTCTCATGTCTCAAGCCATCGTCGATCCCCAAGAAGTGCGTCGTTTCGCCCAGGCCTTGAAAGTCTTCAATGGCGACCTGGAAAACCGGATGCAAGTGCTGCACGGCCAATTGGGCTCGCTCAGCCAGAGCTGGCGCGATCAAGAAAACCTGAAATTCGTCGCCGAATTCGAACAAACGATGATCGCCATCCGGCGGTTTGTCGAAGCCAGCAACGAACACATTCCGTTCCTGCTGCGCAAGGCCGAGCGCGTCGAAGATTACCTGCAACAGCGGTAAGCACGAAATTCCAATTCGCACGGCGTGCGAAGCGACGTTCTCGCGTTCGGGGGGCGCGTGGCGAGGGCCGGGGCGTCGAGCAGGCGACACGCGCGCGACGCTGAGCTCCGGCGCGGCATTTCACGGATTCGGGAATCAAAGTCAAACAGAAGGAGCACCGATGAACGGTTCGGCCGGCGTCCATTCCGTTGCGGCTCTCGAAGAGCTGAAGAACGCGATTGCGAAGTTCCAGACCGAGGGCAAAGAGGCGCTCGCCGTCACCGAAATGGCCGTCAACCGCGGGCTGGATTGGTTTCAACACGATTTGCTGAAGCAGTGGCAAAGCGAGTTTCGCAAGCGCGAAGAGGCGGTCACCAACGCCCGCGCCGATCTGGAACGCTGCCGCATGCAGTCGTTCGGCGATCGCACGCCCGACTGCACCGACCAGAAAGTGGCCTTGAAGAAAGCGCAACTTCGCCTGGAGGAAGCCGAGCAGAAAATCAAAGCGGTGAAGAAGTGGAGCCGCATTTTGGAAGAGGAAGTCGGCGAATATCGCGGCCCCGCACAAGAACTGGGCAACGTAATCGCCGGCGAACTGCCCAAGGCGATGGCCGACTTGAACCGCATGCTCACCGCGCTCGAAGCGTACATGAGCGTGCAGGCGCCACCGGGCGCCTCGGTCAGCATGGCCGTCGGCAGCGAACCGGCGAGCGTGCAAAGCGCCGCTCCCAGCGCCGCGCAGCCGTCGGGCGCCGCCCCGGCTTCCAATCCAGCAGCCTCGAACGCGCCGCCCGCGGCGGAACAAGCCCCGCCGGGCGTCAATCCGCCGCCTGGCTAGTTGACGGGCCGCCGCCTGCAAGTTGATGAGGAACACAAGACTGTCGAGAAGGACCGCCCATGAAAGCCCCTGACCTGACCTCCGGCGTCGGCCGCCTGCAGGACGCCATGAAAACGCTCAAGCTCCGTTGGGACGAAACCAAAGAGGTTTGGACCGACGTGCGCCGCGCCGACTTCGAAGCCGAATACATCGAACCGCTGGAGCCGCAAGTTCGCATGACTCTCGACCGCGTGCGCCGCCTGGCGCTGGTCTTCAACCAAGCCTATCAAGAATGCACCTGACCGTAATTCCTCCAGCAGCCATTCTACCAGCAGTGGGAAGCGTGACGCCGACATGTCTGAAGCTGATCTGATCCGGCGGCAACGCCAAATCCTCGTCGATATGGGCCGGCTCGTCCAAGAGCAAGCGGCCGACCACAGCGAAGAACAACTCGCCGCCAAGCTCGAAGCAGCCGAGCAAGAGTTCCAGGAAGTCTTGGCCGCCGTCGATGCCCGGCGGGCCGCTGAACTGCAAGCGGCTGAGGACGAATTCAAGGCCGAGCGCGAGCGCGTCACTTCGGCCGTGCAGAAGGCCAACGACGAGATCGAAACCACCTATCGCCAGGTCAGCGAAACGGCCACCGCCGAGTGCGAAAAAGAACGGGTCGAAGCCGAAACGACTCGCGAAGACTCGCACTTCGAGGTTCACGGCATCGCCGAGGCCGGCAAAAACGGCTTGAAGGCCAAATACGGCGACTTGGACACCGGCGCCGACCCGGCCGGCGAAGGCATCGAAACGCGCCGCAACGAAGCCAAGCACCTGCTCAAGACCTACCAACGGGCGGCTTTGGCCGAGGCTCCGGCGCCCCCTGCCGCCTTGCAGGCCGGCGTCAACTTGCAGGCCGCCATGCAAGAAGGGCTCAAAGTCGCCGACGCCAAGCTGGCCGAACTGAAAGCCCTCAAGCTGCCGCGGTTCATCACGCTCGGCAAGATGGTCGGCTTCTACATTCTGTTCGCCGCGATTCTGGCCGCCGCCGCCTTCTTCGCCATGCAGGGCAAAGATACTCAAATTCCAGCTACGGTCGGCGCCGGCTTGGGCGGCGGATTGTTCTTGACGCTCTTGTTGTGGGTCATCTTGCGTTCCACGGCCAGCGGCCACGTACACGCGGCCTATACCCCCTTCGCGCATGCCTTGGCCTATACCGAGTTGGCCCGCCAGCAGTGGCAACAGGTGGCGTTGGCGGCCTATCGCAAGGAAAAGGCGGCCATCGAAGAACGAGCCAAGCGCGACGAGGCCAAGATCGAAGAAGCCTGCCGCACGCGGCTTGCCAATGCCGTCACTGCTCGCGATCAAACGCTGGCCAAGGCCAAGGACAAACACGACCGCCAATTGGCCGAACTGAACAAACGCCGAGATGCCGCGCTCGCAAAGGCCGAAGCGCAAATCAAGCAGCGGCGGGCCGAGCTTCCCGTCAAGTTCGAGCAGGAACTCGCAAAGCTCAAGGCCCAGCACGAGCAGGCCACGGCCGAAGGCCGCCGCGCGGTCGAAACGGTCCGGCAGCGTCGCATCGACCGCTGGAAACAAGGCGCGGCGGCCGTCGAACGCGAAGCCGGCGAAATCAACGAGTTCTGCGGGCAGCTCTTTCCTTCTTGGGATGCGCTGTTGACCGACGCCTGGAAGCCGGCCGCCGCAGTGCCGCCGGTGGTTCGCGTCGGCGGTTGGCAGGCCGGCCCGCGGCAGTTCAGCGACGAAGGCCCCCAGGAAGAAGACCACGCCCCGGATATCGACGGTTTGTCGGCCATGGCCGACAAGTCGGAAACCGTGCTGGAAGGCCGCTTCCAATTACCCACCATTTCGCAGCCGGCGCTGTTGTCGTTCCCGGAATGCAGTTCGGTGCTGTTCAAGTCCCAAGGCAAAGCCCGCGACCGGGCGATCGAAGTCATGCAGGCCGCGATGTTGCGGTTGTCGACGACCATCCCGCCGGGCAAGGTGCGCTACACGGTGATCGACCCGATCGGCCTGGGCCAGAACTTCGCCGCCTTCATGCACCTGGCCGACTTCGAGGAGCAGTTGATCGGCGCCCGCATCTGGACCGAGTCGGGCCAGATCGAAACGCGGCTGGCCGATTTGACCGAACAGATGGAAGTGGTGATCCAGAAGTACCTGCGCAACGAATTCGAAACGATCGAGGATTACAACGCCGAGGCGGGCGAGGTGGCCGAGCCGTTCCGCTACCTGGTCGTGGCCAACTTCCCGGCGAATTTCAGCGATGCGGCCTGCCGCCGGCTGGTGAGCATCGTCTCCAGCGGCGCCCGTTGCGGCGTACACACGCTGATCAGCGTCGATACGAAGATGCAGATGCCGCCAGGCTTCAAGCTATCGGACCTGGAGCAACACTGCGTCAACTTCGTCTGGCAGGAAGACAAATTCGTCTGGAAGGATCCGAATTTCGGCTCGCTGCCGCTGGAACTCGACCGGCCGCCGTCGGTCGACGTGTTCACGCAGATCGTCCGCCGGGCGGGCGAAAGCGCCAAGAACGCCAGCAAGGTCGAAGTCCCGTTCCGCGTCATCGCCCCCAAAGCCGACGATTGGTGGAAAGGCGACACGCGCGGCGGCATCCGCGTTTCGCTCGGTCCGGCCGGCGCCACCAAGCAGCAGCACCTCGAGCTGGGCAAAGGCACCTCGCAGCACGTGCTGGTCGCCGGCAAAACCGGCTCGGGTAAATCGACCTTGCTGCACACGCTGATCACCAACCTGGCCTTGGTCTACAGCCCGGAAGAGATCGAGTTGTACCTGATCGACTTCAAGAAGGGCGTCGAATTCAAGACCTACGCCACCTTCGCCCTGCCGCACGCGCGCGTGGTCTCGGTGGAAAGCGATCGCGAGTTTGGCTTGAGCGTCTTGCAGCGGCTCGACGTCGAACTGAAGGTCCGCGGCGAAAAGTTCCGCGACACCGGCGCCCAGGACGTGGCCAGCTATCGCCGCGTCACCGGCGAATCGCTGCCGCGAATCATGCTGATCATCGACGAGTTCCAGGAGTTCTTCGTCGAAGACGACAAGGTCGCCCAAGACGTCGGCCTGCTGTTCGACCGCCTGGTGCGGCAAGGCCGTGCCTTCGGCATCCACGTGCTGTTGGGCTCGCAGACCTTGGGCGGCGCCTACTCGCTGGCCCGCACGACGCTCGGCCAGATGGGCGTGCGCATCGCCTTGCAGTGCAGCGACGCCGACGCGCACTTGATTCTGAGCGAAGAGAACTCGGCGGCCCGCTTGCTCTCGCGCCCCGGCGAAGCGATCTACAACGACGCGGGCGGTCTGCCCGACGCCAACCATCCGTTCCAGGTGGCCTTCCTGCCCGACGTCGACAAGGAAGATTATCTCAAGCGGATCCGGGAATTCTCGCACGCGAAAAACGGCGACAAGCAGTATCCGCAGATCGTGTTCGAAGGGAACGTGCCGGGCATGTTCGACAAGAACCCGCTGCTCGATCCGCTGTTGCGCGCCCCTGGCTGGCACGACCTGGGCAACCTCCCGCCGCTGGCCTTCCTGGGCGATCCGGTGGCCATCAAAGACCCGACCGCGGCCCTCATGCGGCGGCAGAGCGGGCACAACCTGCTGTTGATCGGCCAGAACGACTTGCAGGCGATCGGGATTTTGTCGGGCGCGTTGATCGGCCTGGCGGCGCAGCTTTCGCCTTTGCCGACGGACCAAGGCGAAGTGCGGTTCTTCATCCTCGACGGCACTCCGCCCGAATCGCCCAACGCCGGCTACTTCAACAAGGTCGCGTCGATTTTTCCGCATAACGTCCGCGTTGGCGGCTTGCGAGACGTGCCGGCGTTCCTCTCCGAGGTCGCCGGCGAGGTTTCCAGGCGCCAGGCGGCGGGCCAGACCGACGCTCCGCCGTGGTTCCTCGTCATTCACGACTTGCAGCGGTTCCGCGACCTGCGCAAGAAAGAAGACGATTTTGGCTTCGGCCGGATGGGCGAAGAGCAGACGCTCAGCCCCTCGCAGCAGCTTGGCAACATCCTGCGCGAAGGGCCGGGCCTGGGCATCAGCTTGCTCGCGTGGTGCGACACGCTCAACAACCTGCAGCGCACCTTCGATCGCCAGGCGATGCGCGAACTGGAACTGCGCGTACTGTTCCAAATGAGCCAGAACGATTCCAGCTCGCTGATCGATTCGCCCGTGGCCAGCCGCCTCGGGCCGCAACGGGCCTTGTTCCACAGCGAGGAAGCCGGCGCGCTCGAAAAGTTCCGCCCCTACGGCCTGCCCAGTAACGGGTGGCTGGCTTGGGTCAAAGAGCGCTTCGCCGCCCGACCGCAGCCCACTCGGCCTGTACCGGAAGCTCCCGCCCCGCTTGCCGCCGCGCCCAACGGCGACGGCGCCCCCAACTGCGAGACGAGCAGCCCTGTTCGCGAAACGGCCGAAACCGCTAACGGCTCGAATGGTTCCGACGGCGCCAGCGGCGCCGAGAGCAAGCCCCGAGCCGAGATCGATCCGGAACCAGCGTAACAGTTCGCGGCAGCGGCGCCTTGCGAGCGGGCATGTGCTCACGCGGAGGCGCGGAGCCGCGGAAAGTCAATCTTTTTACATTCTCTGCGGCTCCGCGCCTCCGCGTGCAATATCTATCGCCGCTTGACGCTGCCCATTCCGCCGCTTCAACTAGTGGGCATTGAAGGCGAATGAGGAACCGTCGGAGCGAGCATGAGCGTGTATGAAAAGTGGGGGCTGGCGCCAATTATCAACGTCTCGGGGGCCGTCACGCGCTTGGGCGGGGCGCCGATGCCGGAAGAGGTGCTCGTAGCGTTTTGCGAAGCGGCGCGAGAATCGATCCCGCTCGACCAGTTGCAAGGGCTGGCTTGCCGCGTGATCGCCGAAGCCACCGGCGCCGAAGCGGGACTGGTCACGGCCGGCGCCGCCTCGGCCTTGACTCTCGGCGCCGCGGCCATCCTCACCGGCTACGACCTGGGCCGCATGGAGCAATTGCCCCACTGCCACGGGTTTCCCAATGAATTTGTCATGGCCCGCGAGCAGCGCAACGGCTACGACCACGCCGTCCGCGCGGCCGGCGTGAAGTTGGTCGAAGTCGGCTTCCACGAGATGGTCGCCGGCGCCGGCGTCCGCCGGGCCGAAGCCTGGGAATACGTCGCGGCGTTCGGTCCCGCGACCGCCGGCGTGTTCTATGTGTACGACGCGCACGCTCGCCCGCCGCTGGCCGAGGTGGTCGCCGCGGCGCACGCTCGCGGGCTGCCCGTACTGGTCGACGCGGCCGGCGAAGTTCCGCCCAGAACGAATCTGCGAGCGATTTTAGCGGCCGGCGCCGATCTGGTGGCGTTCAGCGGCGGCAAGGGAATTCGCGGCCCGCAAGCCACGGGCATTCTTTGCGGCCGGCGCGATCTGGTCGGCGCCGCGGCGCTGCAAATGCTCGACATGGACGACCATTTCGAGTTGTGGGAACCGCCGGAAAACTTGATCGACCGCTCGCGGCTCGCCGGCTTGCCTCGGCACGGCATCGGCCGCGGCATGAAAGTCTCGAAAGAGCAGATCGTCGCCCTTTTGACCGCGATCAAGCTGTTCACCGCCGGCGCCTACGATCGCCAGCTCGCCGAGCTGCGCGAGCACCTCGCCCAGGTCGAGACTGCGCTCGAAGGCTTGCCTGTCTGCTGCCGCACGCTCGTGCCGGCCGACGGGCAAAGCCTGCCGATTTTGGAAATTGCAATCGACGAGCGGTCGCTCGGCCGTTCGGCGCTCGAAGTTTGCCGCCGGCTGCGTCGCGGCAAGCCGCCGGTCTACGTCGGCCACGCCTTGCTCGACGAGGGCAAGCTGGTCGTCAATCCGCTGCACCTGAACGCGGCGCGCACCGCAGTCTTAATCCAACGTCTTCGCGAGGAATTGACAGCGTAGGTTATGCTTCAGCATAACGCGGCTGTTGTGCTATTGCACAACGTACGAGCGAAGAAGGTTATGCTGAAGCATAACCTACGAGTGAGAACCGAAGTTTTAGCCAAGCGTCTTGGCGAGGAGTTGAAAGCATGAGCCGCCCCACCAGTGACACGATGCTGCGCCGTTTGGGCGCCGGCGAACCGATCGCCCGGGTGGCGGCCGACGCGGGGATGTCGCGCGAGCAATTCGACGCCTGGTGGCGCGACGAATGCCGCAAGCGCGTGCCTTCGTTCGCCGGCTCGCGGCAATTCGACGGCCTCGAACAAGCGGTCGAAATCCGCCGCGATCGTTGGGGCATTCCGCACGTCAGCGCCGCCAACGATCGCGATTTGTTTTTCGCCTTCGGCTACGCGACGGCCCAAGACCGGCTGTTTCAACTCGATTTTTTGCGACGCAAAGCCCGCGGGCGGCTGTGCGAGACTCTAGGCGCTGAGGCATTGAACCTCGACGTGCTGTCGCGCACCATCGGCCTGTCGCACATCGCCGAAGCCGAATGGCCGACGCTGCCCGAAGAAACCCAGACGCTGCTTTCGGCCTACACCGCGGGCATCAACGCCTTGATGGAAGAATGCCGCCAGGCCAAAAACCTGCCGATCGAATTCGCCTTGCTCGATTACGAGCCCGAAGCCTGGCTGCCGACCGACAGCCTGGCGATCATGGGCGAGTTTCGCTGGTATCTGACCGGCCGCTTTCCGGTAATCGTCGTGCCCGAATTGGCGATGCGGACCTTGGGCGACGGCCCGCTCTATCGGGCGTTTCTCGAAGGCGAAGTCGACGACGAGAGCATCGTGCAGCCCGGTTCGTACACGCCCGCGGCCAAAGTCTCCGGCGCAGTCGGCCGAACCGTCAGCGATCAGGACGGCTCGCAAGGCAGCAACAACTGGGTCGTCTCGGGTTCGCGCACGCCGTCGGGCAAGCCAATCGTGGCCAGCGATCCGCACGTGCCGTTCGGCGCGGTGTCGATGTGGCACGAAATCCGCCTCACGGGCGGTTCGTTCGACGTGGTGGGCGTGTCGGTGGTCGGCATGCCCGCCATTCTGCTCGGCCGCAACCGGCGCGTCGCTTGGGGCATCACCAACAATATCTGCTCGCAGCGCGATCTGTACCAGGAGAAGACCGACCCGGCCCATCCCGACTGTTTCTTGTTCGACGGCCGCTGGGAGCCTGCTGGGCGCCGCGAAGAGCGAATCGACATCCGCGGCGGCGAGCACGTGACGAAGGTCATCCGCTCGTCGCGCAACGGGCCGATCGTCGACGAGAATCTGCCGCCCGCCGCCCGCAGCGCCGGTCCCGTGTCGGTCCGCTGGTTGGGCGCGCAGGCCTGCGGCTGGCTGCCCGCCTTGATCGGCATGAACCGGGCCGCCTCGTGCGAAGAATTTCGCGAAGCTTCGCGGCCGTGGCTCGTGCCGACCTTCAACCTGGTGTTCGCCGACGTCGACGGCCACATCGCCCATCAGAGCGTCGGACGGATTCCCTTGCGGCGAGTCGCCACGCGCGGCTATCGGCCCGGCTGGGATCCGGCGCACCAGTGGGACGGCCTGATTCCGTTCGAAGGCATGCCGCACCAGAAAGATCCGGCCAGCGGTTTGATCGTCACGGCCAACAACCGTCTGGCGCCGGCCGACTACCCCTACCCGCTTTCCGGCACGTGGTCGGGCGGCTACCGCGCGCGGCGCATCCGCCAGCGGCTGGAAGCCCTGCCGAAAGTCACGGCCGAAGACTGTCAGGAATTGCAGCTCGACGTCCGCTCCGAGCGCGCCGCGGCGGTCGTGCCGCATCTGGCAGGCTTGCTCGGTGACGCAAACGAACCGCGAGTGCGGCAAGCCGCCGAGTTGTTGGCCAAATGGGATTTCCAAGTCACGCCCGACTCCGTCGCGGCGACCGTGTTCAATATCTTTTATGACCATTGGTGCAAGACGGTCGTCGCCGAGCGGTTTGCCGGCGAGTTGGTCGGCACGGTGGCGCCGAACGCCGGCGGGCTGGCGACCGCGCTCATCGCGGAAGACCGCCTAGGGTGGTTTCACCGCCGCTCGCGGCGCGAGGCGGTCCAGGCCGCGATGTGCGCGGCGCTCGACGATCTGGCGAAACGTCTCGGCCCCGAGATGTCGCAGTGGACTTGGGGCCGCTTGCACATGCTGCTGCAAAAGCACTTTTTGTCGAGCCGCGGCGAGCTGGGGGCCTTGCTCGATCGCAGCGGCCTGCCCCTCGGCGGCGACGGCCACACCGTAGCCAGCACTTCGCCCGACGCCGCCTACGGCGCCTGGCTGGGCGGCGGCTACCGGATGGTGTCCGACATGGCCGATCCGGCGCTCGGGCTGTGGGAAATCGAAGTCGGCTCCGCCTCGGGCCACCCCGGCAGTCCGCACTACGACGACCAACTGCCCGTCTGGGCCGGCGGCGGCTACCACTATTTGGCCTTGCAGGCGCCGCTCAAGCCGGCCGGGCTGCTGGAGTTGCGACCGCGGTGAAGGCCGACGTCACGCTCCGCCGTCCCCTTCGCTCGCAGGCGCCCGGTAAGCGTTGTCCTCGGAATCGCGTGGGAGTTCCCTCGGCTCAGACCTGGACGGTTTGGCCCCCAACCGGTACCGACCTACGGCGAACACGATGCCGATGCCGGCCGCCAAGGCAAGGTCGCCGAACAGCGCGGCGAGCGAGGCGCGGTTTCCAAGCGGAGGCTGGTGCATGGACGGCCAAAACAGCAGCGAGCCCTCTTTCGTTCTGAACTCGCCACCGAGTTGGGTATAACAGACGAACGGATAACCAAACGCCCAGGTCGCCACAGGCGCAGGCCGAATCTGCATGTCGAGAGCAAATCGTTCCGGGTCGGGAACCCGTGGGACAAACCATCGCTCGGCGCCGGAGCTCCTCATCCGCGGCACGGCGCTTGGAACGAGTAGAATCGCGGTCGCGAGAATCAGTCGCTTCATCGCCGGCAGATAGAGCGTTTCGGAATCGAGCTTGCGGCGAATGCGCACGGTCACGGCGGACGCTCCTTTCCGACAAAAAAACGCGATTCGCGTGACGAACCCGGCGGCTTGAAAATGCCGGTCGTTGGTAAATGCTTCGGCGATGCCGTATCGAGAAACACGGCCGTCATGGCTGATGCTCGTTGTGCCTTTCGGCCAAGTCGTGTTCACCCGATGAGTGACGCCTGCCAAGAATTGCGTAAACGTCATCCAGCGATGGAATTCTCGATCCCCCTTTGATCTGGCGAATTTCGACTTCGACTTCACAGGCGTCCGGCAAATCGACCTTCACCGTCGGCCGAAAAACGCCGTTTTCGTAGATTGCGCGAATGGTCATGGTGGATCCTCGTTCATTTTGCATTGTACGTCCCCAGCGGCAAGGACTCCAGCCGTCGCCGTAGGCTGTGCTTCAGCATAACGCGGCCGGGCCGCAGCGAAGAGCAAGCGTCCTCGCTTGCTTTGCCGCACGAGCGGCGACGGATCGGCTCACAAGCGAGGACGCTTGCGCTACGGATTCTGGTCGCGCGCCCATACGTCGGGCCGGTTCTCGACGCCGAGGTCGGCGATCACCGCGTCGGGATGCATTCGCCAACCGACCCGAAATCCGCCCGTGCATTCCACCTGAGGACCGAATCGAAGTTTGACAATCGGGCGCGAACCGCGATAATCGAGCCGCAGAGCCGGCGCTTTGGGCGGTGCTAGCGACTCTAAATTCGCAATTTGAATCTTGCCCAGGGCGAGAGCGACTTTCGTGGTCGCCGCCAGCTTCATTGAAACCGCGGAGGTCGGACTGCCGGAGTTACGACCGAGGAACTGAACATGCTGATCGGCTACGTCAGCGACGAACGCTACTCCGCATTGCCCGAAGTGCTCTTGGAATTCGCCTTCGAAGGCAAGTCTTGGGAGCTGCGCTCGCGCGCCAGCGGCGCCGTGTATGGCGACCTGCCGGCGGGCGATTACCTGGTCACGCTGGCCAAGGAGGGCTTCGGCTCGAAGCGCGTCCGGCTTTCGCTGCCGTGCGAAAAGCCGCGGCAGTTTCGCCTGCTCTCCGACAATCTGGTGGGCTACGCCTGGCCGAAGTGCGTGCAGAGCGGTGAAGGCGCCGAGTTCCGCGTTCACTCGGTCGAGCCGTACAAGCTCGACTTGTGGCGTTACGGCTGGCAGAAAGAGCTCGTCCAACCGCTCGGCTGGTACGACGAGCATGCGCCGCGCGCCGTCGTGCAGATCACGCCCGACGGCGACTACACGCTCGCCGGCGCCCGCTTCAACGACGTCGGCTATACCAGCGCCGCCCACGGCCAGCGAGTGATCGCTCCCGAGCACAGCGGGCTCTACTACTTCCACGCTTCGACTCCTTCGGGCCAGAAGTTCGCTTTTCCTTGGGTCGTGGCGCCGGCGCGGCCGAAAGCGCCAGTCGCGGTGCTGCTTTCCGACATCAATTGGAACTCGTACAACAATTTCGGCGGTCGCGGCAACTACATCCATCCCGACGCGCTGCCCGCCACGCCGACGGTGCATGCCCGCACTGAATTGCCGCGCTATCTCGACCCCGCTCACCAGAGCTGGGGCAGTGAGACCTACGCTCCGATTTCGTTCGACCGGCCGGAGCCGATCAACCACGTCGAACTGAGCGAGTCGATCACCGATCCGATCGTCGGCCGCTCGGCTTGCCACGTAGCGCCGACCGAGTGGCGGCTGTTGGGCTGGCTCCAGCGCGAGAACTTCGCCTGCGACGTCTATAGCGAAACGCAATTACACCGCGGCGTCTTGGACCTTTCGGCCTACAAGGTGCTCATGCTCGGTCCGCACCCCGAGTATTGGACCCGCGCGATGTACGACCGCGTCAAGCGTTGGGTCTTCGAAGAAGGGGGCCGGTTGATGTATCTCGGCGGCAACGGGCTGAACTGCGAGGTCGAGTTGCGCGACGACGATACGATGGTCGTCCACAACGGCAAGATCAGCGGCCTGTGGCCCGAGGGCGTCGGCGCCGAGAGCCGCTTCGCCAAGCGGAACGAGTCGGAAGCCCGCCTGCTCGGCGTCGTGTTCACGCCGGCCGGCATCATGACCGCGGCGCCGTATCGCGTGGTCGATGCCGATCATTGGGCCTTCGCCGGAACCGGCTTGAAGACGGGCGACCAGTTTGGCGCCCGCAGCCTGCACGAGCGCTGCCCTGGGGGCGCCTCCGGGCACGAGACCGACAAGCGTTCGGCCAGTTCGCCCGCCAACGTCAAGCTGCTGGCCAAGGGGCTCAATCCCGAGGACGGCGGCGCCGAAATGGTCGCCTTCGACGCGCCCAGCGGCGGGGCCGTGTTTTCGACGGGTTCCATTTCCTATATCAGCAGTTTGCCGGTCGACGACGGCATTTCGCGGATCACGGCCAACGTGCTCAAGCGGTTTTTGCAGTAGGGCGGCAAATTCGACGCGAAGGCCCCCGCCGAGATATACTCGGTGATTGGGGATTACCCAACGCCGCCTTCGGCCGCAACCAAAGTAGCAGGCACATTCCATGTGCCGTCGCCCGAAGCGGGTTTAAACTTCATCGCAGGGTCGGCGACGGCACACAGGAGTGTGCCTGCTACTTTGGCGCAAGCGTAGTTTGCGCCGGCGCGGCATGAAATCTTGGCGAGGCGCAAAGAAATCGAACACTTGTAGTACGGGCAGCCGCGATCGCGGCTCGAGAAAGCGAGTTCCATGAGCAAACGCAGAAAAGCCCCCGAAATGGCGGCGCCTTCCCGGTGGCCGCTGGTGATTGGTTCGTTCGCGGCGGCGGTCGCGGCAGGGTTCTTGATTTATGCCGCCGGCAACGCTCGCACCGAGCCCTCGAAACCGGCCCAGGACGAAGCGAATGTTGTAGCCGGCAAGACGGCAGACAAGCAGGCGCCGACCTCGGCGGCATCGGCCGAATGTTGCGATCCGCCCAGCATCAAGCAGGCGAAAGCCGCGCCCGACTTAGGCCCCCGCCTGCCCGATCCGGCGGTTGCGGGCGTGCCGGATGCCGGCGAGATCGAACCGACTGAAGTTCGCGACGAAAAACCCGCGGAGAGCGCGCCCGAAGGCATGCTCTGGATTCCGCCGGGCAAGTATTCGATGGGCAGCGCCTACGAGCCGTTCGGCGACGCGCGGCCGATCCATACGGTCGAGCTGGACGGCTTCTGGATGGACGAAACTCCGGTCACCAATCGACAGTTCGCCGCCTTTGTCGAGGCCACGGGGTATGTGACGATCGCCGAGCGCAAGCCCAAGGCCGAAGACTTTCCCGGCGTGCCGGAAGAGAATCTCGTGCCCGGCTCGCTGGTCTTCATGCCGACCGACGGCCCTGTGCCGCTGCACGACTACGCGGCCTGGTGGGCCTACGTGCCGGGCGCCTCATGGCGTCACCCGGAAGGCCCGGAGAGCAGCATCGCCGGACGCGACGATCATCCGGTCGTGCAGATCGCCTGGTTCGATGCCGAAGCTTACGCCAAGTGGGCGGTCAAGCGACTGCCGAGCGAGGCCGAATGGGAATACGCGGCCCGCGGCGGTTTGACGCAAAAGCCCTACGTCTGGGGCGACGAGTTCATGCCCGGCGGCCAGTTCATGTGCAACAGTTGGCAGGGCCGCTTCCCCTATCAAAACACGAAGCAAGACGGCTGGACGCGGACCTCGCCCGTGAAAAGTTTCCCGGCGAACAAGTTCGGCCTGTACGACGTGGCGGGCAACGTCTGGCAGTGGTGCTCCGACTGGTATCGTCCCGACTACTACGCGGAAAGCCCGGCCAAAGATCCGCAAGGACCGATCGACAGCTTCGATCCGAACGAGCCGGGCATTACCAAGAAAGTGCAGCGCGGCGGTTCGTTTTTGTGCAGCGATCAGTATTGCTCGCGGTACCTGCCCGGCGGCCGAGGCAAAGGCGCCTTGGACACCGGCAGTTCGCACGTCGGTTTTCGTTGCGTGCGCTCGGGGCGTTGATTTACGCCCCTAGTGCCGCCCGCGTCTTTTCGACCAGTTGGTTGTCGGGCTCGGTCGAGCCGTTCAGGTTGAACATGCTGGCGGCCAGGTAGCGGCCGCGCCAGTCAGGCGAAACGTGGTGATAGTCTTCGAGCACGGCCGAACTGAACTTGTAGTCGTGCGCGTCGTTCCCCTTGAGGAACACCAACAGCCGCGCGGCATCGATCAGCGGCTTCGGGTCGGTGTGCTGCGTGGCGTAGTTCAACGTCTTGCGCGCGGCGGTCATCGGGTCGCGCTTCACGTCGGCGAAGATCTCGTTGACCGCCTCGGCGCCAACCGCTGTGAGCGGGGCCGGTTCCAACTCCGCCAGTTTCACGTCGGCCACCGGGCCGCGGCCTTGCATGGCCGTATGGAACATCGATAAAAACGCGGCGTTTTGCAGCATCAACAGCCGCCGGTTGCGGTCTTCGGTGTTGGCGTTGAAGGCGAAGTGCAGCGCGTTGGTCGAAGTAACAGCGTGTAAGCCCACGATGCCCGGCTGCCGGGCCAGCAATTCGCCGGCGCCGACGAACAGCGCGTCCCAGATCGATTGCGGGGCCACTTTTCGGTTCAGCATTTCCACGACCTGCTCGCAGCAGTCGCTGGGCGAACCGTCGTGCAAAGTCTTCAGCAGATCGGCCGTGGCGCGCGAATCGATCTCGCCCTGCTGCCAGCCTTCGCGAATCTTGGCGATCCGTTCGGCATTCTCGCGGCCGGGCCGATCGGGCGGCAAATCGAGCTTCGCCGGATTGCCATCCTCGTGCATCAGCATGGCGTAGGCCAGCGAACGCAGCACCGGCTCGGCGTGCTGCCAGCCGATCGCCTCGAGCGTGCGCCAGCCGTTGGCCGCGTAGATCGCCTTGTGGCCGATCGAGCGGAAATCGCGCGAGGCGAAACGGCTGAACAAGTTGAACAACGCCTTCCGGTCGCCCGAGCGAGCCAGCGCCGCCGCGGCGACGTCGGCCTGGGCTTCGTCCCATTGGTCCATGGCCTCGACGAACGCGGCCTCGGCCTTATTGCCCGCCGGCAGGCCCGATTCATCGACCGCCTGCATCGTCCAGTCGCCCTCGCGGACGTCCTGGGCCTGCGCGTCTTTGAAGTAATCGAGCGCCCAGAAGATCGGCAGCCAGCGATGTTCATCGGGCGAGGAGAGGCTGGCCAGATGCGCCGCATTGACCACCAGCACGGCGTGGAACTTGAAGCCGACCTGCGGCCGCGGCTGCACGTTGCGAATACCGGCCAAGAACAGCGCCGCGAGGACTTCTTGGTACGTCGTGCCGCCGTGAATCTTGCCAGCGACCTGCTCCAGCAGTTTTTCTCGCGGAGTTTCTTCCAGCAGCCGCACCAGCGGCTCGATTCCCCCCTGGAACTGCACCTTACCGGGATCGAGCTTCGCCTCGGCGGCGCCGACCGGCCGCAGCTTGCTGATGAACCCCAGATCGCCCATTCCGGCGAGCGCGCCGCCGGCGGCGGCCGCTCGCAAAAAACCTCTCCGCGTGGCGGGATGCGACATGATTTCCTCCCTCACTGAAATGGAGCGTTCGGGAAGCCAGAAGGCGCGTGTGGAAATTGCGCCCGGATTATAAGCGTCTTGAGTGAGCTTGTCGTGCCGCCGGCGGGGAATTCGTGGTGTCCTAGCAGTGTGTGGCTGGGCAAAATCCTGCCGATTCACTCGGGGATCGGCCAGTCCTTGATGTAGCGCGGCTGGACGGGGCCTGGCGCCGCATGAAGCTTCTTCACCTCTCTCGCAAACGCCTCACGTTCGCGCTGCACTCGGCCCCGCTCCCGCTGAAAGCCAATTCCGCCCAAGAACGCCGCCACGACCAGCGTCAGCCAGAACAAAATCCGCAATGAACCGCCTTTTCTGGCATTTAGCGGCATTTTTTTCGGATACTCTAATTTTCGGCATCAGGATTGCGGATGAGATTTAACCGCCGTATGATTGCCCCTCGTTCATCCGCGCGCTAAACTGGGTTAGGAGGGCCGCCATGTCAGCGATGCACGAAATGCAAAAGCAACTCCCATTCAGCCAAGAGGAAAGGGCCGCACTTTCCAAGCAACAAGAAGCTTCGCTTCAGCAAGCGTATCAAGAAGAGGCTCGCCGCCAATATGCCGCCGGCATCTTTCTTCGCCAAGTTGGCAATATGTGGCGCCATGCTCCTATCGCCAATACGAGCTTCTGGGTTCGTCTAAACGCAGCCTTCGAAAAGGCCAGCCGCGGCAATGACTGACGATCCTGGGAATCGAGGCCCAGCAACACAGCTTCAATTGCCTGCCGGCCCCCTCGAAACGCGCATGGCAGCAATGGAAAGCCGGCTGACCAAACTGGGCGTTTGCTGTTGATCTAGCTGGCGTGGCTGCCGGCTGCATTAATATCCTGGCCTGAAACCGGCCGACGTTCACGACGCTTTAGCTTACGCCTACGATCATCTGAATGAGATCGAAGCCGATCTGGCGTCCGACGATGAAGCGACCGTGAAAGCACGGCGGATGGGAAATACTGCAACGTGAGCGCGCCGAGTTTCTTCACGGACGAAGATGCTATACTTTGGCGCTCATGAGCGCCGATTTTCATGCCTGGGCCGAAGAAGTCAGACGGCTGTATCACGCGCTGCGGGCGCTTGAGCCGGCGGCCGCAGCCGTAGGCGTCGCGGCGCCGACGGGCGAAGAATGGTTCGCCCTGCTCGAACATAAGCTGGCGCCGCAGCTTGAAGCCGAACCGTTCTTGGTCGTGGCCGTGGTCGGCGGCACGAATATCGGCAAGTCGGTGGTGTTCAATCATTTGGCCGGCGAAACGGCCAGCGCCGTGAGCCCCTTGGCGGCCGGCACCAAGCATCCGGTCTGCCTGGCGCCGCCGGGCTTTGCCGACCAGGCGACGCTCGACAAGCTGTTCGAGGGCTTTTCGGTTCGCCCTTGGCATGCGGCGACCGACGCGCTGACCGAAGCGGCCGAGCACCTGCTGTTTTGGCGCGTGGGCGAAAACGTGCCGCCGCGGCTGCTGTTGCTCGACACGCCCGACATCGATTCCGACGCGCACGTGAATTGGCAGCGGGCCGACCAGATCCGCCAGTCGTCCGACGTGCTGGTCGCCGTACTCACGCAGCAGAAATATAACGACGCCGCGGTGAAGCAGTTCTTTCGCAAAGCGGCTGAAGCCGATAAGCCGGTGGTCGTCGCGTTCAACCAGTGCGATCTGGAAGCCGACCGCGAGTACTGGCCGCAGTGGCTGGCCACGTTCGTCGGCGAAACGGGCGCGCAGCCGGAGCTGGTCTACGTCATTCCCTACGATCGGGCGGCCTCGACCCAATTGCGACTGCCGTTTTACGCCGTCGGCTGCGAGGGGCGGCAGGCCCCGGCCGAAGCGTCGAGCTTGCGCGAGGAACTGGCCCGGCTGCACTTCGACGCCATCAAGATTCGCACTTTCCGCGGGGCGATCGACCGCGTGCTCGATCTCGAGCAGGGCGCCGCCGCCTACCTGGCGCGGTTGCAGGCGGCCAGCGCCGAATTCGCCTCGGCGGCCAAAACGCTTTCGACCGCCGACATGGCCCGCGTGCATTGGCCGACGGTTCCTTCCGGACTGCTGGTCGACGAGATTCGCGTTTGGTGGGACGCCCGCCGCAGCGGCTGGACTCGGCAGGTTCACGGTTTCTATCGCACGCTGGGGCAAGGCGTGGCCTGGCCGATCCGCACCGCCTGGGAAGCCTATCACGGGGCCGAGCGCGACCCGCTCAGGAGTTTTCGCCTCCGCGAGCGCGAAGCGATCTTGGAAGCCGTACAGAAACTGCTCGAAGAACTCGAGCGGCTGGCACAAATCGGCAATGATACGCTGCGCCCGCGGTTGGAAAAACTGCTCGGGGGCGGCGCGCGAGGGCGGTTGCTCCAGCGCGTCACGGCGGCGCACGCCCAACTGCCGGCCTTGAGCGACGATTACCGCGAATTCCTCCGCGGCGAGCTGGATCGCTGGAGCGGCGAAAACCCGCGGGCCGTACACTGGCTGCGTTCTCTCGACCACGTGATGGCGCTGGCCCGACCGGCGATCACCGTTTCCCTGGCCGTCAGCGGCTGGATCGTGGCGGGCGATGTGGTGGGCCATGCCGCGGCGCAGGCCGTGAGCCACACGGCGACCAATCTGGCGACCGAAGCGGCGATCGCCGGCGGCATCACTGGCGGCGGCGAAGCGGTGGTCAGCGTCACCGGCGAAGGGGTCAGCCAGGCCGCCGCCCGGCTGTTCAGCCGGTTGCAAACCAAATACGCCGAGCTGCGCGCCGCCTGGCTGGCCGAATGGCTCGAGCGCGAGTTGTTGGCCGACTTGCTCGGCGAACTGCGCCGCGGCGCCGAAGTGCCCCACTCCGCCGCGGTCCGTGACGTAAAGCGCGCGCTGGCCGCCCTGCGGGCGGTGCAGGCATAGTGCCTCATCAAGTCTGATTTGATGGCGGCAGAGCGAAGCGATGCCCCAGCGAACTGGGGCTTCGCCAAGGCTCAGCCGCCAGCCACCCGACTGTCAAAATGGCGTTGAAGAAGCACTAGCCCTCGCCCACGAACACATGAACTTCCTTTGCAGATCGGTTATGATGCTTCTCGCTTGCTGATGCCTCCCTCCTCCCTCCCGACTCTCGACTCCTAACTCCTGCCCGCCCCATGCCCCTCGACCTTAAACGCCTCGACACCGTCCAGCTCATCCCGCTCACGCCTTTCTCCGCCGATGGAAAGCACCTGCGCAGCGAAGTGCTGGGCGAGTTAATCAAAGACCTGTTCAACGCCGGCATCCGCGTATTCATCCCAGCTGCGGGCACCGGCGAGTTTCATTCGATGTCGGCCGCCGAGATCGTCGAGTGCAGTCGCGTGGCGCGGCAAGCCGTCGGCAAAGAGGCGGTCATCATGACGCCGGTCGGGCTGAGCCTCGATCACGCGCTGACGATCGGCCGCCGCGCGGCGGAAGTCGGCGCTGATTGTTTGCTCGTGATGCCGCCCGTGCATCCGTATCTGTCCGACGCCGGCTTCGCCGATTATCTGAAGGTGCTGGCCGAAGAGTTGCCGCTGCCGCTGTTGGCCTATAAGAAGGGACCGCTGCCCAGCGACAAACTGCTGGCAGACTGCGGCGCCGCGGGCCAGTTGGTCGGCATCAAGTATGCCGTCAACGACATGAACCTATTCGCGCAGTTCGTGCCGAAGGCCGGCCGGCTGGGGCTCTACTGCGGCACGGCCGAACGCTGGGCGCCGTTCTTCATGCTGGCCGGCGCCACCGGCTACACGACCGGCGCCGGCAACCTTTGCCCGCGGCTGACGCTGGCGATGTTCGCCGCCCTCGAGCGCGGCGACTACGACGAAGCGATGCGGTTGATGAAGTTGATCCGGCCGATCGAAGACTTCCGGGCCCGCGACGGCGATTCGTACAACATCAGCCTGCTGAAATTCGCCTTGAGCCTGAAGGGGTTTGACGTCGGCCCGCCGCGGCCGCCCAATCGCCGCCTGACCGCCGCCGAGCAGGACGAAGCCAGGCGGATGCTCGAGCCGATTCTGGCCGCCGAGGCGAAGCTGGCGGGCGGGGCGCGTTAGGCGGCAGTCGGTAGGCGGCAGTCGGTAGGCAGTAGGTGGCAGGCGATAGGCGGTAGACGGCCGTTGCCGCCTGCCAAGTAGGGCGGGCATTCCTGCCTGCCAAGTGCCCGACGTCGTTCGCCGTTTCTGTTTTTACGGCGACGGGGCAGGCAAGAATGCCTGCCCTACTGAGCGACGGGGCAGACAAGAATGTCCGCCCTACTGAGCGACGGGGCAGGCAAGAATGCCTGCCCTACTGAGGCGGTTGATCTGCGGCGCCGTATTGCACCAGTGCAACCATGGCGAAGATGCCGGTCAGAGCGACGCCTTGCAACAGCGTCACGCGCTCTTCGTCGAGCCAGCCCCAAACCATTGCGCCCACCGGCACGAGGTACGTCACCATGCCGGCGAACAGCGGCCCCTGGTCGAGCACCATCTTGTTGAACATCAGCATGGCGGGCTAGAACGAGATTCGCTTTACACCCGAGCGAGCGATTCGCTATGCTCATCTTGGGGGCCAAGGGACTGGCCGTATTCATTCTACCCAAGTCAGGAGGGAACGCATCATGGATGGCGGTTTGAGAAGAGCGATGGCCGCGGGCGTGTTCGTCGAGTTCTGCGACGAGCGCGGCAACACCGTGGGGCAAGCCGTCTACGCCGATTGGCATGGCCGGCCGGTGCCCGTCGTGGGCGATACCGTGTGTTGCGCCGTTGTCTCGCCGATTACCGGCCGCCGGCAAAAGTTGATTGGCTGCGTGGTCAGGCGCCACTTCGAAGTGCAGCACGAAGCGGACGGACGGCCGTGCGTGTGGGTGCGGCTGTTGCTGCAAACCATCGCCAAGCCTGCGGCGCCGAAGAGCGGACGGCTGCCGCGGATTCGTTTCTCGGCGAATTAAGCCGAAGCCGCGTTTTGCAGCGCGATCGGTTCCGCTGCGCGGCGCGGCAAGGCGAAACATATCGCACTCGACGCGATGGAGACGCCGGCAAATGCGTAAAACGAGGCCGCCGGCTGCCCGAGTCGCTCGAACAGGTCGATCGTGCCGATCGCCACCGGGCTGGCAAGTCCCCAAGTCAGGCCCATCGTCAGCCCGCTCGCGATGCGCTGTCCGTCGGGCAACAATTCCTGGCCGCGACTGACCACGAGCGGCAACGTCACGCCCAGGGCCAGCCCTGCCGCCGCCGCACAAACGCTGGACAGCATCGCTGGCGCCAAGGGGCAGATCGCCAACAAGCCCGCCGCCAGCAAGGGCAAGGCCCAGAACGCGCGTCGTTCGTTATGTCTGCGAACGAACGCGGCGCAAGCCACGCTGCCCCCGCCGATCGCCGCCATGAACAAAGATTGGGCCAACCCCACGTCGGCGTTCGTGCCGCCCGCTTCCTTGATCGCGAACGCCAACCCCAGCGGCACGCCCAGCACCGGCGTCGCGCGAAACACGCCTAAAGCCACGAGCAGCGCAAGCGATCGTTTCTTGCCGTGCAGCAATCGGCCGAGCGGCGCCTTGACCCGATCGCGGGGCGCGACGGGCGCCGGCGCACGTCGCAAGCCCCAAGCCACGGCGGCCAGCGCGGCCCAACCCCAGGCCAGGGTCCAGACCAGCGACGGCCGCCCATAAGCCGCGGTCAGCGTGCCGGCATAAAACGGTCCGAGCGCCTGCCCGACGTAACCGCCGATGGCGAAGATCGATAGCGCGCGGCTGCGATTCTCCGGCGCACATGAGGCCGCCAACGCCGCCGCCTCGGGATGAAACGCCGCAATGCCCACGCCCCCCGCGGCCAGCAGCAGACACAGCGCCGCAAACGAATCGGCCATCGCCGCGCCGCAGATGCACGCGGCGCCGGCGGCCGGCCCCGCCCAAATCAGCCACCGCGCCTGGCGCCGTTCGGCCCAATAGCCGATCGGCAGTTGCAGCACCGAAGTCGACAGGTTCCACAGCACGAAGGCCGTTTGGAACTGCACGTCGCCCAAGGCCAAGTCGCTGCGCAAGTCGGGCCACAGCGGCTGGACGGTCAGCGCGATCGTGTCGACCACGACATGGCAAACGGCGAGCAACAACAGCAGTTTCAGCGGCGGCACGGGCGGGCAATCGGCTTGGCGGCGAGGGGAGGTTGGCTTTGTTTTACGTGTGAATTTCAGCAAGTTCAAGGCGGGCCTTTACCAGGACCGCGGTTCGGGCACGATACAATGAAGGCGGTACAATGACGCAGGAGCGAAAACCGCTCGTCGCGCGTTCAACGAGCCGACGACGCAGCAAGCGCGCCATGACGACCCGACAACCGCCAGGGAGGTTCGCCCATGACGATCGAGCTTTCGAGCGACGCTTTTTCGCAGGGAGCGAAAATCCCGCGAAAATTCACCGGCGACGGCCAGGACGTTTCGCCGCCGCTACGTTGGCAGAACGTCCCGCCCGATGTGCGAGAATTCGCCTTGATCTGCGACGACCCCGACGCTCCCAGCCCCGAGCCGTGGGTCCACTGGGTGCTGTATAAGATTCCCGCCGACGTTCGCGAACTACCCGAAGGGCTGCCGGCCGAGGTCAGGCTCAAGAGTCCGCACGGGGCCTTGCAAGGGCTCAACTCCTGGCCTTCGGGCCGCACGGTCGGCTATCGAGGTCCGGCGCCTCCTCGCGGCCACGGCACGCACCATTATCACTTCCGCCTGTACGCCTTGGATACGACGCTGCACCTGCCGGCTCAAAGCGACAAGCACGCGCTGCTCAAAGCCATCGCAGGTCACATCCTGGCCGAAGGCGAGTTGATTGGAACGTATGAACGCTAGTCCGGCGCCGGCGGGAAAACGTTCCTGCTGGCAACCGCAGAGGCACAACCGTTCGTAGGTCAGGCTTTCCAGCCTGACGCAACCAGGTCTTGTCAGGCTAGAAATCCAGCCCTTTGAAGGTGTCGTTTTGATAGCCTGGGAAATTTAGGGAGGTTCACGGCGAGCGACGCGCAAAAACACCGTCTTTTGTCGCGTGAACTCGCCTCGAATGGCTCGCCACCGCGCGAGCCACTGCGTTCGCTCATTCGTTGGCCGCGTGTGAAGTCACGGAAAACCCATCAAATTCCTCGGGAAAAAGCATACCACCTTCAAAGGGCTGGCTAGAAAGCCCGACCTACCTGACGCAACCACGCTTTGTCCGGCTAGAAAGCCCGACCTACTTGTCGTCCGTCGATCTTCGCAAGCCGCCCAACTTGCCGGCGTTTGCAAATTGTGAAAGCTGGGATAGTTCCCAACCGCCGTTTCGGGTACTTTTCCAGGGCGAGTTTTTCCAAAAGAGCTTTTGTTCGATGCCATGGATTACGAAGTCCAGCGCTGCACGCGGCACTGCGCCGCCAGCGGCCGCGAATTCCAAGAAGGCGAAGAGTTTTATTCGGTGCTCGTGGCCGAAGGCGCCAGCGTGCGGCGTTACGATTACGCCGTCGACGCCTGGTCCGGACCGCCGGAAAAATCGCTTGGCTATTGGAAGTCGCGAATGCCGACGCGCGAAGCCCAGGCGAACAAGCCGAAGTTGGCCCCTGGCGAGGTCATGCTGCAACTGTTCGCCGAATGGGAAGCGGCGCCCGACAAACAAGACCTGCGTTACGTGCTGGCGCTATTGATGGTCCGCCGCCGCATTTTGCGTTTGGAAGAAACGCTGACCGACGAACCCGAGGGCGAAGTGCTGGTGCTTTATTCTCCGCGCGACGAGAACCTTTATCGCGTGCCGGTCGTAATGCCTGGCGAAGCCCGCATCCAAGAGATTCAGGATGAGCTGGGAAATCTGTTGTTTGCGAGCTCCTCGTAAACGCGCCGCGGCGGCGAGGCGCCGACGCCCTTCACCTTGCGGAGTACGGATCGTGGCCCGACAGACCCGCTTTTGGCTGCTGTTGTCGACGCTGCTGGTCTCGGCCAGCGGCGCCAGTTGCCCGCAAATGCTCTACATGAATCGCCCGGCCGGACCGCGGGTGCTGCCGGTCACGCCGACGATGAGCGACGTGATCCAGGTCGTGAACGCCAACACCTCGCGGGTGCAGTCGGTGTACACCGAGCACGCGACGATCAGCGGCCCCTTTCCGTTTTCGCTGCGAGCCAAAGTGGCGATTGAAAGGCCGCAGCGATTGCACCTCTGGGCCGATACGATGATGACCGGGCCGGAGGTCGACCTGGGCAGCAACGACGAGATGTTCTGGTTCTGGGCCAAGCGCGTGCCGCCGCCGGCGGTGTTCTTCTGCCGCCACGATCAATTCGCCCTCAGCGCTGCGCGGAATCTGCTGCCGGTCGAGCCCGAATGGCTGATCGACGCCTTCGGACTGACCACGCTCGATCCGAACGTCCAGCATCGCGGCCCGACGCTCGTCGGCGGGCGGATCCGAATTGACTCGCCTTTGCAAACGTCCAACGGGCCGATGAGCAAAGTCACGTTCCTCGACGAATCGCAGGGCTGGGTTCTGGCTCAGCATTTGTACGACTCGCAGAACAAGCTCGTGGTCAGCGCGATTTCCAGCCGTCATTGGCGCGATCCGGCAACGGGCATCGTGCTGCCGACGCGGATTGAATTGCAGACGCCGGCCACGGCCAGTGCGCCGCTGTTCTCGCTACAACTGGATATGCACGACCTGCAAGTCAACAAACTACCGCCGAACCCGCAGTTGTGGACGATGCCGTCGTATCCCGGCTATCCGCCGATGAATCTGGCCGATCCGAACCTGCGGATCGCCCCGCCAGGCGGCGCAGCGGTTCCGGCCGGCGCCACCCGCCCGGCGCAGCCCCAGGTGCGCTATTAGCGGTTGTGCTCGCCGCGGTTTTTGATACCAATGACGAGTATGTAGCATCCCTCTCCCTCCGGGAGAGGTTAGGTGAGGGCAATCGAACCGCAGAGGCCGTCTCTGCCCCATTGCATCACGACCTGAAGAAACGCCGGATTTTTCGCCCATGCACGAGTTGACCCGTGAACTGTTCGTCAAAAACGACTCGAAGATCGTCATGTTGGTGGCCGACGGCCTGGGCGGGCTCCCGCTCGAGCCAGGCGGCCTGACCGAGTTGGAAACGGCCCGCACCCCGAATCTTGACGCCCTGGCCAAACGCGGCGTGCAAGGCGGCAGCATTCCGGTGGCGCCGGGCATCACGCCCGGCAGCGGCCCGGGGCACCTGGGGCTGTTCGGCTACGATCCGCTCAAGTACCAGATCGGCCGCGGAGCGTTGGAAGCCACGGGCATTGGCTTCGAACTCGGTCCGAACGACGTCGCCTGCCGCGGCAATTACTGTACGCTCGACGCTCAGGGAAATATCAGCGACCGCCGGGCGGGCCGCATTCCCAGCGAGGAGAGCGCGCCGCTGGCCGCCGTGTTGCGGAACGTGAAAGTTCCCGGCGTCGAAGTTTTCGTCGAACCGGTCAAAGAGCACCGCTTCGTGGCCGTGTTTCGCGGACCGGGCCTGGGCGGCCACGTTCACGACACCGACCCGCAGGCCGTCGGCGTGCCGCCGCTCGATCCGGCCGCCGCCGATCCGGCCAGCCAGAAGACGGCCGACGTGGCCCGCGAGTTCGTGGCCCAGGCGCGCAAGCTGCTGGCCGACCAGCCCAAGGCCAACGGCCTGACCTTGCGCGGCTTCTCGCCGCGCCCCTCGCTGCCGAGCTACGAAGAAGTCTACGGGCTGCGCGCCGCGGCCATCGCCGTCTATCCGATGTACAAAGGCTTGGCGCGGCTGGTGGGTATGGACCTGGCCGGCAAGGCGCAGACGCTCGGCGAACAGCTCGACGTGCTTGCCGAAAAGTGGAACGACTACGACTTCTTCTTCATCCATTTCAAATACACCGACAGCACGGGCGAGGACGGCGCCTTTCAAGCCAAGGTGGCCCGCATCGAAGAACTCGACCAGGTCATTCCGCGCGTCACCGCGCTCGATCCGTCCGTGCTCATCGTCACCGGCGACCATAGCACGCCTAGCTACCTGAAAAGCCACAGTTGGCACCCCGTGCCGACGCTGTTGGTTTCGAACTGCTGCCGCTACGACGGGCTCGAAGCCTTTGGCGAGCGGCAAAGCCTGCGCGGCGGGCTCGGCCAGTTCGAGGCCAAGCACCTGATGACGCTGGCCTTGGCCAACGCCGGCCGGTTGGGCAAGTTCGGGGCGTGATCGGCCGGAGCGCCGACGTAGGCGGGTCGCACGCGGAGGCGCGGAGTTCGCGGAAGGAAACGAGAGTCTTGCGGTCCCGGCTTTGCCTGTAGCTTAAGGCATAGCTCCTGTTTCGCGCTTTCGACCTTTCGCGTTTTCGCGATCCTCCTTTACGTCGGTCGGGCAAGGACGTGGTTTTGGTCGCCAAAAGGATCTTCGCGCGTCGGCATGCTATGATGGCTAAGATGCGGCGCCGAACTCTTTTTCACTTTGCGATTGCGCTCGCCTGGGTCAGCCTGGCGTCGGGCTGCGGCGGCGAAACGCCCGTCGCAAGGAAGCCTGTTGAACAACCTCCCGCAGAACACCCGCGCGCCGCATCCGCTTCGCAACCGGCAAAGCCGAAGCCTTCCGTCGTCGCCCCGACGGTGGCGCCCGATTTGACGGCCAAGGTTTCGCCTCTCGCGTCGCCGCCAGCCACGGCCTCCGAACCCGCCCCGGCGTCACCAACGCAGAAGGCGGCAGTCGCGGCTCCCGCCCCGCCGCCGATCGACGATGAGCGAGTTGCGGCTCAGGGCATTCACAAGCTGGCCAGCAAGCACCTGACGCTCTATACCGACTTGCCGCTCGACGACGAAGTCAAGGCCCTGCCCGATGCGTTCGATCAGGCGTATCCGCAGTGGCGCGCGTATGTGGGCCTCGCCGGTCGCGAGGCGGCGCCGTGGCACGTGGTCGGCCGGCTGATGAATGACGAAGCCAAGTTTCGCGCCGCCGGCTTGCTGCCCGACGATCTGCCGGAGTTTCCCAACGGCTACACGCGCGACAACGAAATCTGGTGGCGCGAGCAGCAGTCGGCCTATTATCGCCGGCACTTGATGCTGCACGAAGGCACGCATTCGTTCATGTACGCCCATTTCGGCACGTGCGGTCCTGCGTGGTACATGGAAGGCCTGGCCGAATTGCTCGGCACGCATTCGTTCGCCGGCGGAAAGGTGAAGCTCGACGTGTTTCCGGTCAACCGCGACGACGTGCCGTATTGGGGCCGGGTGAAGCTGGTGCGCGACGATATCGACGCCGGGCGGACGCTGAGTCTGGAGCAGGTGCTGCGTTTGGAGCCCGGCCTGTACTCGACGGTCGAGTCTTACGGTTGGTGCTGGGCGACGGCGGCCTTTCTCGATGGCCACCCGCGCTATCGCGAGCGTTTTCGCCGGCTGCCGGCCGAGCTGCAAAACCCCGACTTCAACGCCCGCGTGAAGGCGGCGTTCGCCAGCGATTGGTCCGATTTGAACGAAGAGTGGCAGTGCTTCACGGCCGATCTCGAATACGGCTACGACCTGGAGCGGAACGTTATCGAGTTCGCGCCGGGCGAGCCGCTGTCCGCCGGCGGAGCTCAAGTCAACGTCGCCGTCGAGCGCGGCTGGCAAGCGACGGGCCTTCGCCTGGAGGCCGGCAAGACCTATCGGCTCGCAGCCAGCGGCCGCTTTCAGATCGCTTCCAAGCCGCGCGTTTGGAGGTGCGAAGCCAATGGCATCACGATTCGCTACCACGGCGGCCGCCCGCTCGGCATGTTATTGGCCGCCGTACATCCCGAGCCCTACGATGCGGCGTGCATCAGTTCCTTCCTCTCGCCCATCGAGATCGGCCTCGGCGCCGAATGGACGCCGACCGAGAGCGGCACGCTCTACCTTCGCATCAACGATTCACCCGCCGAACTGGCCGACAACGCCGGCAGCTTGCAGGTGCAAGTATCGGCGGAATAGTTCCGTCGCCTCCGTTGCAGCAGTGGCGCCTCGTCAATTCCGAGTTGCAGGGTGGCTGGCGGCAGAGCGAAGCGATGCCCCAGCGAACTGGGGCTTCGCCTAGGCTCAGCCGCCAGCCACCCGATCGCCAACAGATTCTGCTGAGGAACCTGTTTCGTGCCATAGCAGCCCAGCTCCGGCCCGAAGTCCTCGGCGATCAGCCACAAGATATTCGGCCGCCCGGCGGCTTCGGCATTCGAGCCGAAAGCGGCCGCCGACAACAGTGCGAAGAAAACGAGAGAGAAGCTGCGCATGATTCGTCTCCGCCGTAATCGAGTTAGAATCACAAAGTTGCTTACTCGCTCGCGTCCATCAAGGGACTTCTACTTCGCTCGCGCCAACTCTCGCAGCACGGCCAATCCCCGGTCGATCGTCTCGTCGCTGGCCGCGTACGAAATGCGGAAATGCGTGTCGCGGGCGCTGAAAATGCCGCCGGGAATCATCAATAGCTGCCGCTTGATCGCCTCGGCCACGAACTCGCTGGCCGTGCCCCAGGGGGCTTTGGGAAACACGTAAAAGGCGCCGCCGGGCGTCACGACTTCGTAGTTCTCTTTGAGCCCGGCGACCATCCGATCGCGCTTGCGGCGATAGTCGGCGATGTAACTGCTCATGTCGACGTCGAGCGCCACCGCGCCGGCCCATTGCGCGGGCTGCGGCGCGCAGACGAACGTGTATTGCTGCATCTTCAACATTTCGTCGATGATCGCCTTCGGCCCGTGCGCATAGCCCAGCCGCCAGCCGGTCACGCCGTAGGTCTTGCTGAAGCCGTCGACGACCAGCGTTTCGGGGTTGTAGCGGGCCGGCGATACGAATGGCGCGTCGTAGCAAAACTCGCGATAGATCTCGTCGCTCACCAGCACGATATTGCGCTCGGCGGCCAGCTCGGCCAAAGCCCGCGTCTCGGCTTCGCCGGCCGCGGCGCCGGTCGGATTGCAGGGGCTATTGAACAGGATCAACTTGGTCCGCGGCGTGATCGAGGCCCGCACGCGATCGAGATCGAGGCGAAAGTCGGGATACGTGTCGACGAACACGCACACGCCGCCGGCCAGCTTGACCAACGAGGGATACATCACGAAGCAGGGGTCGAAGACGATCACTTCGTCGCCCGGATCGACCAGCGCCAGCATCGCCAGCACCAGTCCGCCGCTCGTGCCGCTGGTGACGAACACGCTGCGATCGCCGGCGCCGTACTCGGCGTCGAGCCGGGCTTGCAGCTTGTCGCGCAAGACGGGCATGCCTTGCGACAGGGCGTAGCCGTTCTTGTCGCTCTCGATGGCCTCGATCGCCGCCTGCTTGATTTCCTGCGGCACGTGGAAGTCGGGCTGGCCGATCGAAAGGTTGATCGGATCGGTCATCTTGCTCGCCAAATCGAAGATCTTGCGAATGCCCGAACTGTCGAAGTGGGCCATGCGCTCGGCGATCCAACCTGGCTTCATGCGTAAACTCGTCTCTGGAAAAAGCTTGAATGCAAGGGCGAGCCGGCCGCGGAGAGAGCAACCAGCGGCGCCAACGCCCGAAAACGCCCATCTTCTCCGCCAGCAGGTCCCTCGACAAGCGGCAGAAAGCCAAAGATTCGCTCGCTGCCCGCGAATAGCTCGATAAAAGCGGCGCCTATCAGCGGTTCCAGGTTTTGGAATATCCTATTATTTCGTTAAGCCTGTGTTGACAGTCGGGTGGCTGGCGGCTGAGCCTCGGCGAAGCCCCAGTACGCTGGGGCATCGCTTCGCTCTGCCGCCAGCCACCCAGCCGTCGAATTGGCTTTGTAGAGTCACTATGCTTTCGCGTCCGATCGTCGCGACCGTCGTTACCCCGAGCGAACCCGCGAATCCGGCCATGCCTGCCGCCAAGAACGTTCTGCCCGCCGCTTGGAAAGTTCCCGACGTGTTCCGGGCGCGGCTGGGCGAGGCGGCCGGCCGGCAGCGGACGATGGAATCCGCCGGGCATCTGCTGCTGGTGCTGCACGAGCCGCCCGTCTCGGGCGAGACCGAACGGCGCGGCCGCTTCTTCTGGCGAGACGCCGACGGCGTCTGGAAATCGAACTCGCTGGGCGCCGGCGTTCAAGCCTTGCGAAAGCACGTCGCCGAGCATGCGGATCGCGTCGAGGCCCTCGACGATCAACTCCAGCAGGCGCAGCTTTCGGACGATTACTTTCGCGTGCTGCACTCGCTGGCGCCGCTGTACCGGGCCAGCCGCCACCTGCACGCCGCGCTGCAGCAGGCCCGCGAGATGGCGCCGGCCGATCGGGATCTGATCACGCTGCGCGATCAGGCGGGCGAGATCGAACGCGCCGCCGAACTGCTGCAAAGCGACGCCAAACACGGGCTCGACTTTTTGATCGCACGAAAGACCGAAGAGCAAGCGCAGCGCGGCTACGAAATGGCCGTCTCGGCGCACCGATTGAATCTGCTGGCCGCAATCTTCTTTCCGATCGCCACGCTGAGCGCGATCTTCGGCATGAATCTCGAACACGGTCTGCCGCAACGATCGACCGGAGTCTTTTGGACCGTGCTCGTGATCGGACTCGTCAGCGGCATGTTTCTGACCTTGCTCGTCGCCAGCCGCCCGACTTCGAGAAGTACGAGCAGCGCGAGCAAGCCGGCAAAGCCTCGCAAGCCCAATTTGCGCAAGTTGCCATAGCTGCGTCTTTGGCGTGGGTGCAGGCGCACGACTTGTTACCGGGCGCGGGTGCGACGCGTCGTTTTGCTACGCAACTCTTCCGCTCAACTTGCCCGATGAACTTCGGCTACACCTTTTAAGTAGCCCAGGCATTTATGCCTGGGATCCGTCGCGCGCACGGACCGCGTTTTCCTATCGACGCCTCGCGGGCCGCCATCGGCGGCCCGCGAGGCGTCGATAGACGCGCAGGGATAAAACGGTTCGCGGATCCCAGGCATAAATGCCTGGGCTACGGAAAAGAATGCGGAAATGCCGCGCAGGCAAATTCTGACCTTTCCGCGGCGCCTCGATTTAGGTATTAATCGCCGCCGTTCATTTTTACATTTGACCGGCCTGCGGGCCGTTTTTCGGGCAAGCTACGGAGATGCTGCGCGATGCAGGTGGTCATTTTGTGCGGCGGACAGGGCACGCGCATCCGTGACGTGGCCGACGACATCCCCAAGCCGATGATCCCGATCGGCGGCCGGCCGATCGTCTGGCACATCATGAAAACCTACGCCCGGCACGGCTTCCGCGACTTCGTGCTCTGCCTGGGCTACAAGAGCTGGGTCATCAAACGCTACTTTCTTGAATATCACCTGGCAGGGGTCGATTTCAGCTTGCGTCTCGGCTCGCCGGCCGAGATTTGCGTCCACGACGCCGTCGACGAGGCCGACTGGCATGTGACGTTGGCCGAAACGGGGCTCGACGCCATGACCGGCTGCCGCGTCAAGCGGATCGAGCCTTATATTACCGGCGAGCGCTTCATGCTGACCTACGGAGACGGCGTCGCCGACGTCGATCTCGAGGGCCTGCTGGCCTTTCATCGCAGCCACGGCAAGCTGGGCACCGTCACGGCCATCCAACCGCCCAGTCGCTTCGGCGAGATCGAACTCAGCGGGCCGCGCGTGGTCGAATTCATGGAAAAACCGCTCGCCACGCGGGGCCGCATCAACGGCGGGTTCTTCGTCTTCGAACGCGCGTTTCTCGATCGTCTGGCGGACGACCCGGCGCTGGTCCTCGAACGCGAGCCACTCACCAAGCTGGCCGACGACGGCGAGTTGATGGCTTATCTGCACGAAGGGTTTTGGCATCCGATGGACAGCAGCCGCGACTACCACCATCTGAATCAGCTTTGGTCGACCGGCCAGGCGCCGTGGAACGTCTGCGACAAGCCCCGGTTGCGCAAGGCGGCGTAAAACATGAAATTGATGGTCGAAGGCGAGGTAGGGGTTGAGCCACAGAGGCACGGAGAAGACAAAAAAAGACAAGTGATTTGAGGTTATGTGAAGGAAGTAAGGATAAGAAATCGGTAAATTCGGGCTGAACTGCTTGCCTGCCTGCTTCCCTCCTTCTTCTCTGTGCCTCTGTGGCTCAACCATATCCGGTTCAACCCTAGCCGATCGACGCGACCAGTCCGAATAAATAGGAACGACTTCAAAATGAACAACCAAAACACATTTTGGCGCGACCGGCGGGTGTTCGTCACGGGCTGCACGGGGTTGGTCGGTTCGTGGACGGTGCGAGCGCTCGTGGAGCGAGGCGCCCACGTCGTCGGTTTGGTGCGCGATCGCGTGGCGCACAGCGAACTCGTGCGCAGCAGTCTCGACCAGCGGATCGACGTCGTACGCGGCTGCGTCGAAGATGAGCCGCTGTTGGCGCGGACGCTCGGCGAGTACGAAATTCAAACCGTGATCCATCTGGCCGCGCAGACGATCGTCGGCGTCGCCAATCGCAGCCCGCTGGCCACCTTCGAGACGAACATCAAAGGGACGTGGTGTCTGCTCGAAGCAGCTCGCCGCAGCGGCTTGAACCCGCAAGTCATCGTCGCTTCGTCCGACAAGGCCTACGGCGAACAGACGCAGTTGCCCTACACCGAAGACGCCCCGCTCGAAGGCCGGCACCCTTACGACGCCAGCAAATCGTGTACGGACATTCTGTCGCTGACTTATCACCACACGTATCGCCTGCCGGTCTGCGTGACGCGCTGCGGGAATTTTTACGGCGGCGGCGATTCGAACTTCAACCGCATCGTGCCCGGCACGATTCGTTCGGTGTTGCGAGGCGAGCGGCCGGTGATCCGCTCCGACGGCAGCTTCGTGCGAGATTATTTTTACGTCAAAGACGGGGCGGCGGCCTATTTGCACCTGGCGGAGTGCATGGCCCGGCAGCCAGAGGCGGTCGGCCAGGCATTCAATTTTTCGACCGAAATCCAGGTGACGGTGCTTGAGCTGGTCGAGCGGATTCTCGCGCGGATGGGCTCGTCGCTCGAGCCGGACGTGCGCAACGAAGCCTGTCACGAAATCAAGCATCAATACTTGTCAGCCGCCAAAGCCCGCTCGATGTTGGCCTGGAAGCCGGGCTACGAACTCGACGGTGCGTTGGCCGAAACGATCGATTGGTATCGGAATTATTTCGCGGCGCTCGACGCCGCGCCGGGGATTCGGCTCGCGCCGCTGAGGAAAGCGGGCTGAAAAGTAGAAGCGGCATCCTTGCCGCTTTTTAACAGGAAATACGCGGCAGGATGCCGCGTCTACTTGAATTGACCCGCACGAAGGACCGTGCATGGCGATGGCTCGCGAAAGAAATCTGGTGACCGGGGCGACCGGCTTCGTCGGCGCCTGTTTGACGCGCGCTCTGATTGACGCCGGGCACGACGTTCACGTGACGCTGCGAGCCGCATCGTCGCCGTGGCGCCTGGCCGGGCTCGAAGGCCGCTATGTTGCGCACCAGGCCGACCTGCGCGATCTGGCCGCGGTCCGCCGCGCGGTCGAGGCGGCCCGACCGCAGGTCGTCTATCATTTGGCGGCGCATGGCGCGCTGTATCACGAGCGCGATCGCGCAGCCATCCTGGCCAGCAACCTGCTCGGCACGTGCAATCTGCTCGAAGCGCTCGACGACTGCGACGATTGCACGCTCGTGCAGACCGGAAGTTCGTCGGAATACGGACACAAGGCCCATCCGATGCGCGAAGACGACCGGCTCGAGCCGCGCACCGACTATGCGGTCTCCAAAGCCGCGGCCACGTTGCTCTGCCAGGCGGCGGCCTACGAGGGGCGTTCCGTCGCGACCGTTCGCATTTTTTCGGCGTACGGCCCTTGGGAGGATCCCAGCCGCCTCGTGCCTTATGTGATGGCCTGCTGCCTGCGAGGCGAGCGACCTCGCGTCACTTCCGGCGAGCAACCTCGCGACTTCATTTACGTCGACGATTGCATTGAGTTGCTCCAACTCGCCGCCCACGCTCCGGCCGCACGCGGGCAGATTCTGCACGCCGCCAGCGGCCGCCGGCAGACGGTGCGCGAAATGGTCGAAACGATCGTCGAAACCTGCAGCGGCGGACGCCTTTCGGCCGAATATGGAGGCGAACCGTTGCGGCCCGACGAGCCAACGACCTGGGTGGGCAGCATCGAACGCACGAATGAATTGACCGGCTGGCGGCCTCGATACGATTTGCCGAGCGGCGTCGAGCGCACCTGGGCCTGGCGCCGGAGATTCGCCGCGCAGGCGGCGTAAAACGTTGAAACTGGAAAGCGATAACTTGACTTGCGAGATTCTTAAAAGGGGACGTGGGGATGCGGAGGAGATTAGGGGGATGAAGCAAAGAATGTGATTCTTGGCAGATCGGAACTGCAAAGGGGGGACGCTGTATTCAGAGTCATTTTCACTCGTACTCCTAAGAAAATATTCTGTGGAGGGCCGGGCGCCCTCGCCCGGCGAATGCCGGACGGGCGGGGGCGCCCGGCCCTCCAAGAAAACAACCCGTCCCTCCAAGAAAACAACGCATTTTCATTCGTCGGGGCGACGGAAAGTCATGCCGCCTCCGTGTGCTCCGTGCCTCCGTGGTGCAATCTCGATTCGCCCCAAAGTCGGCTGCCATGCAAAACTTTTCACTCCGATTCTTATCCCCTTATCTCCTCCGCATCCCCTTATCCCCTTTCGAAATCGCCCCAACATCGCAGCGGCCGACATCGACTCAGGTTCCTTATGACTGACTCTCATCACGATCGCCTGTTCAGCATGGTGGTGCCGGTGCTCAATGAGCAGGAAGTGCTGGCCGACACCTACCGCACGCTCAACGGCGTGCTGGAAGGACTCGCCATGCCGTTCGAGGTGGTCGTCGTCGATAACGGCAGCGGCGACCGCACGCCTGCGATGATGCAGGAGATTTGCGCGAAGGACGCCCGCTGGAAGTTCCTGCGGCTGAGCCGGAACTTCGGCTATCAGAATTCGATTACGGCCGGCATGCTCGCGGCGCAGGGCGACGCGATCATGGTCATCGACGCCGATCTGCAAGACCCGCCCGAATTGATTCCGACTTTCGTCGACCGCTGGCTCGAAGGCTACGACATCGTCTACGGCGTCCGCGAAAAGCGCACCGGCGAGAGCCGCCTGCGGGTGATCCCCACGATGATGGCCATGCGGCTGATCACCTGGATGAGCGACGACATCAAGCTGCCCGCCCACAGCGGCGACTTCCGGCTGATCACGCGCCGCGTCCGTGACGCCTTCGCCCAACTCAGCGAAACCAACCGCTACGTCCGCGGGCTGATCCACTGGCTCGGCTACCGGCAAATCGGCATCCCCTACGTGCGCGGCGGGCGGGCGAAAGGCACCAGCAAGGTCAACCTGCCGTACCTGATCGGCTTCACGCTCAACGCCATCTTCAGCTTCTCGATCAAGCCGCTGCGGATGTTCAGCTTGCTCGGCGTCGGCGTGTTGGGCGTCGCCGCCGTGTTGGGGCTGATCTACGCCGCGTTGTCGTTCTTTGCCAGCCCGCCGCCTGGAATCACCACGGTGCTGATGCTGCTGTTGATCAACCTGGGCGTGATGTCGCTGGGCATCGGCGTGTTGGGCGAATACATCGCCAAGATTTACGCCGAGAGCAAGCGGCGCCCGCTCTGGCTCGTCGACTACGCCTTGAACTTCGAGCCGCCGGTCGAAACGCCGCGGATCGACGCCGCACATCTTGCCTCGCCCATCGCCGCCTGGCACGTGCGCGAGGCGTCAGGCGTCGGGCGTCAGGCGCCAGGTCGCGCAAATTCGGCGAGCGGGGGGCGTCAGCCCCCCGGTCACGCCGCGTAGGGCGCCGGCGACAGGGTTCAGATTCCAAGTGAAGAAGAGAAATTGATCATCTTCGGCAAGGCGCCGAACGACGGACGAGGCGATTTCGATTCAATGAATTGAGCAAAAACATGCCTTTCTTCTCCGTGCTTTCCGTGTCTCCGTGGTGAACTCGACGTCTCGCAACGGACTCTATCAAGATGCCCTCGTTTGAGACTCGCGAACTGCGAAAAACCGTGCTCCGCATGGCACATGCCGGTTCCACCGTGCATATCGCCTGCGCCTTTTCGTTGATCGAAATCATGGCGGTGCTGTATCGCTCGCAGTTGCGTCTGCGCGGCGGGCCGCGCGCGGCCGATCGCGATTACCTCGTGTTGAGCAAAGGGCATGGGGTGATGGCCCAATACGCCTGCCTGCACGAACTCGGCTGGCTGGGCGATGACGAACTGGCTCGGTACTTCGGCGACGGCACGCGACTCAAGGGGCTTTCCGATGCCCACGTGCCGGGTTTGGAAGTCAGTTCCGGTTCGCTTGGGCACGGCCTGTCGGTCGGCGTCGGCTTGGCGCTGGCCGCGCAACGCAACGGCACGGATCAGCGCGTATTCGCCATCGTCGGCGACGGCGAGATCAACGAAGGCTCGATTTGGGAAGCACTGCTGTTCGCCGTCCACTTCCAGCTTTCCAACCTGGTGTTGATCGTCGACGAGAACGGCTTTCAGGCGATGGGCAGCACCAAGGAAGTGCTGGACCTCGGCGATCTGGCCGCCAAGCTGACCGCCTTCGGGCTCGAAACCCGCGAAGTCGACGGCCACGATGAAAGCGCTCTCGACCGCACGCTCGGCGCCCTGGTTCGGCATCCGTGTGCGGGACCGCGGGCTGTGGTCGCGCACACGATCAAAGGCAAAGGCGTGTCGTTCATGGAAAGCGACAATCGCTGGCATTACACGCGGCTGACGGCCGAGACGTACGCCGCGGCGATGGCCGAGTTGGAACCCGGCTCGTCGCGAGGCAAGGAGGCCGCCTGATGAGAAATGCCTTTTCCCAGGCGCTGGTCGACGCGGCGCGGAGCGATTCACGCGTCGTGCTGCTGACCGGCGATCACGGCTACGCGCTGTTCGACGACTTTCGCCGCATCTGTCCCGGCCAGTACCTCAATGCCGGCGTCGCCGAGCAGAACATGGTTGGCGTGGCGGCCGGGCTGGCCAAGGGCGGCTTGCGACCGATCGTTTACGGTCTGAGCGCCTTCGTCCCGGTCCGAGTGCTGGAACAGATCAAATTGGATATCTGCTACGAGCAACTGCCCGTCGTGCTGATCGGCGATGGCGCAGGCGTCGTCTACAGTTCCTTGGGCACGAGCCACCAGAGCACCGAAGACATTGCCGCGCTGCGGGCGTTGCCGCATTTGAGCTTGCTGTCGCCGGCCGATGCCCAGGAGACGACCGCCTGCATGAAGCTGGCGCTGGACTGCGCGGGCCCGGTTTATCTGCGGATGGGCAAGTCCGACCTGGGCGTCGTTCACGAGCGGCCGCTAGCGCTCGGTTGGGGAGACTTGCCCTGCGTACGCGCCGGCGCCGGCCCGCTGGCTTGGATCGCCACCGGTTCGATGGTCAAAACGGCGTTGACGGCCGCCCAGCGCTGGCCCGAGAGCGAGGTTTTCAGCGCGCCGTGCCTGAAGCCGCTTGACGAGTCTGCGGTTGGCGCCATCTGCCAGCGGCACGAGGCGGTGATCGTGTTGGAAGAGCATTCCGTTTACGGCGGGCTCGGATCGGCCGTGGCGGAGATTTCCGCGGCGAGTTGCCCGACTTGGGTTTGCCGCGTCGGCATCCAGGACCGCTTTTCGCAGTTTTGCGGCAGCTACCAGTATCTGCTGCAAGAACACCGCTTGAACGTCGACGCCGTGGCGGAGCAAGTCGCCGCGTTTATGGCCCGCTTGCCCGATGCAGTAAACGTTTCGAAATCACATTCGCCGAGCCGGCGAGCCGCGTGAATTGGGAATTTTAGATTTTCGATTTTGGATTTTGGATTGAATCGAAAATCCAAAATCCAAAATATCACAACCAGACCGTTCATCCCGCATGACGCAAGAACTGCACGATAAAATCCTCGACCTGGTGCGCCAGTACTATCATGCCGCGCACGCGAATCGCGAGTTTGTTCCTGGCCAGAGCAAGGTTCCCTATGCCGGGCGCGTGTTCGACGAGCGCGAGATGGTCGCGGCCGTCGACTCGATGCTCGACTTCTGGCTCACGCTCGGGGAACAAGGCGCGGCGTTCGAACGCGAGCTGGCCGCGTACGTCGGCGCCCGGCACGCGCTGGTCGTCAACTCGGGCTCCAGCGCCAATCTGGTCGCTTTCGCCACGCTCACCAGCCGCCAGATCGAGCGGCCGCTGGCGCCGGGCGACGAAGTGATCACCGTCGCCGCCGGTTTTCCGACCACGGTAGCGCCGATCGTCCAGTATGGCTGCACGCCGGTGTTCGTCGACGTGTCGCTGGAAACGGCCAACGCGCTCGCCGACCGCGTGGCCGACGCCGTCGGACCGAAGACGCGAGCGATCATGCTGGCCCACGCCCTGGGCAATCCTTACGATCTCGACGCCGTGACCGACGTCGTCAAACGCCACGACTTGTATCTGATCGAAGACAACTGCGATGCCCTGGGCAGCGAGTATCGCGGCCGGCGCACGGGTACGTTCGGCCATCTGGCGACGCAGAGCTTCTATCCGCCGCACCACCTGACGATGGGCGAAGGGGGCGCCGTGCTGACCGCCAACGGCCGCCTGCGTCGGATCGCCGAGTCGTTCCGCGACTGGGGACGCGATTGCTGGTGCGCTTCCGGCCAAGACAATACCTGCGGCAAGCGGTTCGGCTGGAAGCTCGGCGAGTTGCCCGAGGGTTACGATCACAAGTACACGTACAGCCACCTGGGCTATAACCTCAAGCCGCTCGACGCGCAGGCGGCCATCGGGCGCGAGCAACTCAAAAAGCTCGACGGCTTTGTCGCCGCCCGCCGCGCCAACCACGCTCGGCTGCTGGCCTCGCTACGGCCGTACGAAGAGCACCTGATTTTGCCGCAGGCCACGCCGCACGGCGAACCGTCGTGGTTCGGATTGCTGCTCACCGTGCGCGACGGCGCGCCGTTCTCTCGGCCCGAGCTGGTCGCGCACTTGGAACAGCGCGGCATTCAGACCCGGCAATTGTTCGGCGGCAATTTGTTGCGTCAGCCGGCCTTTGCGCACGTCGCCCATCGCACGGTCGGCGGCTTGGAAAACACCGACAAGATCATGCGAGATGCGTTTTTCATCGGCGTTTATCCCGGCTTAACCTCGGAAATGCTCGACTACGTCGAACACAGCTTTCAGGAGTTTTTCGCAGGCCTGACGGTCAAGCGAGCCGCCGTGTTCGATCAGATCAGTGAATCGGCGAGCCGGAGGCGTCAGCCTCCGGGTGCGTTGCGGTTTGACCCGGAGGCTGACGCCTCCGGCTCGCCTGCCGTGTGAAACCTCATACGACCGCATCTCACCAATCAGGACTCGTCTAGTTTCAAGGACAATATACGCATGGCGACCGTTACTCGTTCTCGGAAAGAGTCGCTGTCCACGCGCCGCGCCAGCGAGCCGGCCCCCGCGGCGCCTCCGGCGACTTCGCGGCGACGCAGCTTGTTGATCTCGTGCGCCGGGTACTTGACGGCCGCGGCGCTGTCGTCGCTGTTCGTGGCTTGCACGTTTAGCCTGTGGAAAGCGGATCTGTCGACGCCGATCACGCACGTCGGCGACGCGATGCTGAACCAGGTCTGGATCAAAGGCGTCTTCGAGCACGGCTGGTATCTGCACAATCCGAACCTCGGCGCGCCGGCCGGCATGGACATGCACGATTTTCCCATGTCGGACTGCTGGCATTTCTTCTTGATGAAGATGCTGTGCTACGTGTTGCCGAATTACGTGATGGTGTTCAACGCATATTACCTGCTCGGCTATCCGCTGGCCGCGGTCACCGCGTTGTTCCTGCTGCGGCAATCCAGAGTTTCGTACGCGCCGGCGCTGTTGGCCAGCCTGCTGTTCGCGCTGTTGCCGTATCATTTCCTCCGCGGCCAGCACCATTTGCTGCTGACGTCCTATTACGTCGTGCCGCTGTCGATCCTGGTCGCCTTGTGGCTGTACCTGGGCCGCATCGGCGGTTCGAGCGAGTCGCCGGCGGACCGGCGAGACGAAAGGCGGCGTCTCTGCGGCAGCTTTGCGATCGCGGCGCTGCAGTCGAGCGCCGGCGTCTATTACGCCTTTTTTGCGTGTTTCTTTCTGCTGATCGGCGGCATGGCCGCGGCGCTCGACTCGCGCCGCTGGCGGCCGTTGATCGCCGCGGCGCTGTTGATCGGCGTGACGGCCTCGGGCGTGGTGCTCAATCTTTCGCCCAGCCTGCTGTATTGGCGCCAACACGGACGGAACTCGTTCGTCGCAAATCGCCATCCGCTGGAAGCCGAGATTTACGGCCTGAAGATCGGCCAACTGCTGCTGCCCGACCACCTGCACCGCATACCGAACTGGTCGCGCGTGCGCAACAAGTACGACGCCTGGCCGCTGGCCGAGGGCGAAAAAGTGGCCTCGACGCTGGGCTTCGTCGGCGGCGTCGGCTTTCTGTTTCTGCTCGGGTCGCTGCTCTGCCGCCGCCGCGATCACGCGCAACCGAGCGCGACCGAGGGCCTGGCGATCTTCAACTTCTGCGCCGTGCTGGTCGCGACGATCGGCGGCTTCGGGTCGCTGTTCAATTTCCTGATTTTCGAGAAGATCCGCTGCTACAATCGCATCAGCATTTTCATCGCCATGTTTTCGCTGTTCGCCGCGGCCTTGATCCTCGATCGTTTCATCGCCTGGTGGACCACGACGGGGCGCAAGCGATGGCAGTTGGCGACGCTGCTGACCGCGCTGGCTGCATTGAGCCTCGCCGACGCCGCGGGCCTCGGACCCATTCCCGACCATGCGGGCTTGAAGGCCGACTTCCAAAACGACGCCGAGTTCGTCGGCCGCATCGAGGCCGCCGTACCGCCCGGCTCGATGGTATTCCAACTGCCCTATGTCTCCTTTCCCGAGGCGGCTCGCATCGTCGATCTGTGGGACTACCAATTGTCCAGGCCCTACTTTCACTCCCGTTCGCTGCGTTGGAGCTACGGCGCGATGAAGGGCCGCGAAGAAGACAAATGGCAACGTGAAACCGCGGCGCTGCCTCTCCCAAAGATGGTCAAAGCCGTCGCCCAGCGGGGATTCGCCGGCCTCTATATCGACCGCTTCGCTTACGAAGATCGAGGCGCCGCCCTGGAAGCGGAACTCAGCGAGCTTTTGGGCCACAAGCCCATCGAAAGCGGCAACGATCGGCTGTCGTTCTATACGCTGCCGCAGTCCGATACCGCCCCAAGCGGCGACAGCCAAAAAGCGTCCGCTCAATAACCGTGGTTCGTGTCGGTCAAGAAATAGCCTTGGCTCTTCCGCAGAATCCATGGGCGGTTTTGGCGCTGATTAGCGGGGCCGCAGTTGCGTTTTCAAAGGCCTGGCCGGGCAAACAAATGGGGTGCTTTCGAAGTGCAAAAAGGCCCTGGCCCGCCACAGTAGGCCAGGGCAAGGCGAGTCATTTACCCGGCGCGGAGCGTGGTTATCCCTTGCTCCGTAGGACGGACTTCCAGTCCGTCTCGCGCCGCGTGACGGACCGGAGGTCCATCCTACGGTTACTCGGCGAGCATCCGGCAAAGGCCGTTCGAATCGCGAATTATCTCGTCCGCGCATTGCAGCGTGCATTTATTTGCCCGGAAATGCCTAGAAAAACGCGCGCCTGCATTTGCTCTGCAGCCGGAACCACCCACGGATTCCGCTGAGGAGCCGACTTATTGAGCTTCCTTCGACGCCGCAGAGGCGGCTGGAAACGCGCGTTGGCCGGTCATGGTTTTAGGGCTCGGCAGCGCGTGCAGCGGCTGCACGCACGTTTCGAACCGGGGCGGACGCGGTGTTGCTCTGGGCGCCACGGCGCAATTCGCCCGGTAAAACCTGACCGATCATTTCATGGCTTCATGACATCGATTGCAGTAACCGCCGTTGCTCCATGAATCGACGACTTCCTCTCGCGGAATCCAGTAATGGCACAGCTTGCAAATCGGCGTCAGATAGGCTCGCTGCAATTGGGCGTATTCGCGCGTCTCGGGACCAGACAGCGTCGCTTCCCCGCTTCTGAGAACTTTGCTTGCGATGGCGAGCTGCGCGCGATCGAGAGAGCGCTTGTCGACCAGCTTCACGAGCAAGGCGAGCGAATTCGCAGTTGTCGCGCAAATCTCCGACGAAGAGTGATCGAGCGGCAGACCTGGCAACTTTCCGAGCAGCGTGTGGCGGTCAAGTTCGCGTTGGGCCGACCGGACTGCGTCTTTGTGCCGAATTGCGGCGGCTTTCGCCGCCCGCGCCGCTTGTTGCGATCTGCCGAGCGCCTCGCGAATCTTGGCAATCGCGCTCAACAGTTCCAAGGGGGCGACGGGTTTGACCAATCGCTCGCAAAAACCGGCCTTTTTCAGCTCGCGCCAAGAAACCTCCTGCGAGTTGGCCAGCAGCACGGCAATTTGCACGCCGTTCAGTTCGGGCGTCTGAAACACTTTTTGCGCCACGCCCAACCCGTTCAGCCCCGGCAACGCCAGACCGACGAACATCAGATCGGGTTTGGTCCGACGGGCCTCGTCGATTGCAGCAATTCCGTCGTGCGCTTGCTCGACCCGATGCCCCCAGCGACGAATCAACAAAGCGGTCTCTTCGGCGCACTCGCGGTCGTCGGCAACCAGAATGCTCAAACCGCCATGCATAGCATCTCCTCGTGAAAATCGAAAGGTGCGACAGCGCAGAGGCCCAACGGCGCTGTGAGGTGCGCCCGCCATGAGCACTGGAAGCGCAACGAGGCTTCGCAGAAACGTTAGCCGGCATGCTGCCCGTCACGCCGTATCGGCAGCCGGCCTTCGCTGTTTCCGACGCGAGAAAAAAGGAGACGAGGTGCGCCCGCCAAGGTCCGTGCAGATGACGGCAGGGAGGCACCCCATCCTTAGCGGATTATACCGGAATTGATTTATGAACGCAAATGCAGCGGCTCTTCGAAGCTGCCGCTACACGAACGGCGTGATGCCGGGCATCGCCGCCGGGGCGACGGGCAGCGAGCCCCATTCGTAGCTGGGCGGCGTAAGATCTTCGTCGGAGTTCAACGCCTCGTCCCAGGTGATCGTCTGCCCGGTATAGGTGCACATGCGGCCGAGGATGGCCAGCATCGTGCTGCTGCACATGTACTGCGTATTATCGACCCGCTTGCCCGAGCGGATGGCGGCGAACAGTTCGTCGTGTTCGACCTGGTACATGTTGGGTTTGGGGCCGCGATATCGCCATTTCGTTTCGGCCTTGATCGTATGGTGCATCACGTCGGCCGTGCCCTTCGTGCCGAGCACATAGTCGGAAACATCGACGCTGCAACCCGCCTGCTGCCGCGTGAAAGCGAACAGCCGGACGCCGCTGGCATATTCGTAGACGACGGCATGATGATCGAAAATCTGGCCGAACTCCGGCTGCACGCGCACCTGGCGTCCGCCCAGGCCCCAGGCCTTGACCGGCGGTTCGTCCTTCATCGCCCAGGCGGCTTTGTCGAGGCTGTGAATATGCTGCTCGACGATATGATCGCCCGAGAGCCAGGTGAAGTAGAGCCAGTTGCGCAACTGCCATTCCATGTCGCTCCACTCGGGCTTGCGCGGGTGCGTCCAGAGCGTGCCGCTGTTGTAGTTGACGTTGATGGCCACGATCTCGCCGATTGCGCCGTCGTAGATGCGCTGGATCGTCTCGCGCTTCGGCAGATCGTAGCGATAGCACAGTCCGGAGACGACCGACAGCCCCCGCTGTTTTGCTTCTTCGGCCGTAGCCAGCACGCTGCGCACGCCGGGGGCATCGACCGCGGCCGGCTTTTCCACGAAGGCGTGCTTGCCGGCGGCGACGGCCGCGCGGAAATGTTCGGGGCGGAAATGCGGCGGCGTACACAACAGCACGACGTCGACGCCGCTATCGATCACCTGTTGATAAGCCCCGAAGCCGACAAAGCAATGGTCGGGAGCAACAGCGACCGTGCCGGACGGGGCCTGATGCTCTAATTTCTCCAGGCTCGCTTGCAGGCGATCGGCAAAGGCGTCGCCCATGGCGGTGAGTTTCACGTTTCCGCCGGCGCTTAGGGCTTGAACTGCGGCGCCCGTGCCGCGGCCGCCGCAGCCGATCAATCCGATCTTGAGCAGATCGCCGCCGGCCGCGTGAACTCGCGGCGGCGAGATCGCCTGTCGGCCCAACAATCCGGCGCCAACCGCCGCCGTTGTCGCAGCAGACACCGTGAGAAAACGTCGCCGTGAAGAAACGTCCGATGGCTGGGCGTCGAGCGGATCGGGCATATCGCTCTCCTGGAAGTCGTCAAAGGGAAGTTGTGAACGAGCAGACTGTATTACTGCAAGACTACCATCGCTAACGCCCACTGCGGGTTAATCGCGGCCTCAGTTGGCAAATGACGCCGATTTGGAAATCTGCCGGCGCGTGAATTGACGGATGAAAGACTCAGCCGACAGGCGAATCCGTAAACCGGGGGGGGCGAGGCAAGACTGAGCGAGCAGGGCGGTTCCGTGATGAGAACTAGGGAGGCCAACTGGAGGAGATAACCGCTCAAAGCGAGAATCTCCAACAAGTACGTGCGAGTTGCCCCGGTCAAAAGCGGACTTTCTTACTCTCTCCCGTGGCGATTGAGCCAGCGCCGGAAAAGGTGTCACGCCGGAAAAGGTGTCAGGAGCCGATTTGATTATTCGTTATCGCGGTAGGGATGGCCCTTTCGGGCCACCCCCCCGCACAGATCCGTACGTGCGGAATTACCGCATAGGAGCGGATTAAAGGGGTCGGGAGTCTTTTATTGGTCTTGATAGGCAAAGCTCGGCTGGCCGACCCGCGGATTTCGTGGCACCTCGGAAGTCCACCCAAGCCGCCCTCGCACATCAACAAAGACTTCCGACTCATTCAATAGGCCCGCTTTATTGGGCCTCGGCCACACCCTGCTTGGCCACGACCCCCAATCGCTTGCGATTGCGAGCAAGCCGCCGGGGCGATAAGCTCGATTTGCCGGTCGGTCTAAAGACCGCGTGAAGTCGTTCGACGCCTGGCGCCGCCAAGCCGACCGCGGCGTGCCGAAAACGCGCGTTGGGCGGCCGGTGGGTTACGGCGTGAAAGCAAAAAATCATGATTTATACGACCCACGAGATCATCAACCGCCGCTCTGCCGAGAAAGGGCCAAATTCTCGGCTCGCGGGCCAAAACGCCGGCGGCGATGATTTATGGAAAGGCGCCGAATCGGGCCTGAAACGCGCGCCCATCCGGCATAAAACGGCCTGTTTTCGGCGCCGCCCGAGTGGTCCGCAAGGCGCGAAAAGCCTTGTTTTCTCGGAGCATCTCGCGCTTCCGGCGCCGGTTGGGACGCGCGCCGCGCGCGGCCCTATAAATAAATCGGCCGAAATATAAATGACCGCGGCTCAGTATGAATTCGATGTGGTGGTCGTCGGCGCGGGCCATGCCGGCGCCGAAGCGGCGCTCGCGGCGGCGCGGCTGGGGGCCAAGACGGCCTTGCTCACGACCAGCCTCGATACCGTGGGCCAGATGAGCTGCAATCCAGCCATCGGCGGCATCGCCAAGGGACAGATCGTGCGCGAAATCGACGCGCTCGGCGGCGTGATGGGCCGGGCGATCGACGCCACCGGCATCCAGTTCCGGCTGCTCAACCGCCGCAAAGGCCCGGCCATGCACAGCCCTCGGGCCCAGGCCGACAAGAAGGCCTATCAGTTCGAAATCAAGCGGCTCGTCGAAGAGCAGCCGGGCTTGTCCCTGCGGCAGGAAGTCGTCGAGGATCTCATCGTCGAGCAAGATGGCGAGCGTCCGCGGATCGCCGGCGTCCGCGTGCGCGGCGATGCCGTGTACCGGGCCCAAGCCGTGGTGCTGACCACCGGCACGTTCCTGCAAGCCTTGATGCACACCGGCGAAGCCAAAACCCCCGGCGGCCGGGCCGGCGAAGGGACGACCGCCGGCATTTCGGCGGCCCTGGGCCGGCTAGGATTCGAATTGCGGCGATTCAAGACGGGCACGCCGCCGCGGGTCAACGGCCGTACCATCGACTACGACCGCACCGAAATCCAGCCGGGCGACGACGACCCGCAGCCGTTTTCGTTCATGACCGAGCGGCTCTCGTTGCCGCAAATGCCCTGCTGGATTGCCTATACGAACGAGGCCGTTCACGACCTGATCCGGGCCAACCTGCACCGGGCGCCGATGTATTCCGGGCAAATCCGTTCCAGCGGCCCGCGCTACTGCCCGTCGATCGAAGACAAGGTCGTCCGCTTCGCCGACAAGCAGCAGCACCAGTTGTTCCTCGAACCCGAAGGACGGAACACGCTGGAGGTCTACGTCAACGGCATCTCGACCAGCCTGCCGCGCGACGTGCAAGACGCCATGTTCCGGTTGATTCCAGGCCTCGAGCGGGCCGAAATCATGCGTTACGGCTACGCGGTCGAATACGACTTTTCTCCCCCCGAACAACTGCGGCCGAGCCTGGAAACAAAGCTGGTCGCAGGGCTTTACTTCGCCGGGCAGATCAACGGCACCACCGGCTACGAGGAAGCGGCGGCACAAGGTTTGATGGCGGGCCTCAATGCGGCGCTAACGCTCGGCGGCCGGGAACCGCTGGTGCTCGGCCGCGAACAGGCTTATATCGGCGTGCTCGTCGACGACCTGGTCACGCGCGGCGTCGACGAGCCGTATCGCATGTTCACCAGCCGGGCCGAATACCGTTTACGGCTGCGGCACGACAACGCCGACCGCCGGCTCACGCCGCTAGCGCGGCAACTGAGCATGATCGACGCCGAGCGCTGGCGGCGATTCGAGCGCAAAGAGGCCGAAATCGCCCGGATCAGCCAGCTTCTCGAAGAAACTCGCTTCGAACAGGTCAGTTTGAGCAAGCTTCTGCGACGCACCGAGGCAAGCTGGGACGACGTGGTCGCCCGGCTGCCCGAGTTGGCCGATACGCCGCGCGAGGTCGCCGAGCAGGTCGCTTGCGACGCCAAGTACGCCGGCTATCTGGCCCGCGAAGACCTCGACGTCGCTCGTCAGCGCCGGCTGGCGGAGAAGCGCATCCCCAGCGGTTTCAATTTCGCCGCCATCGTGCAGCTTCGCGCCGAAGCTCGCGAGAAACTCTCGCGCATCCAGCCCACTAGTTTGGCGCAAGCCGGCCGCATCAGCGGCATTACGCCGGCCGATCTGGCGCTGGTGATGGTGCATCTCGAAGGCCGCCGCAGCGGCTAACCCGGATTATTCATCAGCCCCGAGAATGCTCGACAAAGCGCTTCACGCTAACCCGAAGCGCTAGCGAGGTAAGGCGATTGCTCCACTTCGCTTGCGCTTCGGGTTGGTATGGGCTGATGAATAATCCGGGCTAGCGCTGCGTCCGCGGGCGATTCCGCGAGCGGGGATTGGGAAGAAGCACGAAAAAATTGCCTTGCCATTCGCACGGAACTGCTAGAAAACGCTTAAGTTATTTAGTGCCAAAGATTTGAGGCAAAAATATCAATATTGACTCGACCTGCGGGATAGCTATAATTCCCGCGCATGGCAAATTCGGTAAGCCTGGCAGGAATGGATAAGGCTGTCGAATGCAAAAGGGCTGGGGGCTAAACGGTTTACGGACACAGCGTGCTAAGGGCTAAGTTCCGCACTGGCGTTACACGGAGGATTAGGAACTTCCGGTTGTCTTTCGGGCCACATCTCGCCCGCCGGAGGTCCCGCTGAGACTAGCCTCACCATCGGCTAGGAAGAAGGGTGGTTAGCAGTTATGAAAACTGTGTTCACGACGGGTGAAGCGGCCAAAATCTGCAAGGTTTCCCAGCAGACGATCATTCGCTGCTTCGATTCCGGACAACTCAAGGGCTTCCGCGTGCCCGGCAGCCGCTTTCGCCGGATCCCGCGAGATCATCTGTTCCACTTCATGCGCGACAACGGCATTCCGACCGACGCGCTGGAAAGCGGCAAGCGCAAGGTGCTATTGGTCGACGACGACGAAGAGCTCGTCGAGTTGATTACCGACGTGCTGGAGCGCGACGGGCGATTCGAAGTTCGCACGGCCAACAACGGCTTCGACGCCGGCATGATGGTCAAGGAATATCGACCCGACCTGATCGTGCTCGACGTGATGCTGCCGGACATCAACGGCAAGGAAGTGTGCCAGCGCGTCCGCAGCGACAGCACGATGGACGAAGTGCGAATTATTTGCATTTCGGGCATGGTCGAGGAAGACAAGATCGACGACCTCAAGGCCTCCGGGGCGAACGAGTTCTTGCACAAGCCGTTCGAAGTGGAAGCTTTGCTCGATCGCATGTGCACCTTGCTCGATATGGAAACGGCTTCGGCCCGCCCGTAGCGCTTTTTCGCCGCGCGGGCGCCAACGAGTTCGTGGGGCGGCCTTCCAGGCCGTCGGCGATTGAACGAGTTGTGGGGCGGCCTTCCAGGCCGTCGGCGATTGACGGCCTGGAAGGCCG
>Ga0307372_10001006_pt1 | contig 49388 bp, 45 predicted proteins | sample OX1MG_FD_202533 | JGI IMG/M metagenome (GOLD analysis project Ga0307372, IMG submission 202533) | Soil microbial communities from Risofladan, Vaasa, Finland - OX-1 | ecosystem: Environmental > Terrestrial > Soil > Coastal area > Acid sulfate soil | place: Finland: Risofladan, Vaasa | collected...
TCCAATGACGCCGGCACCGAACCGGCGGGGAAGACCACCAGGCAGGCCTATGACCTGCTGGCCGAAGGCTTCGGGCCAGGGTTCAACGGCCCTCTGGTGATGGTCGCCGCGCTCCCCGGCAGAGGCGAAGACGCCGGCCTCACCCAGCTCTGCCAGACGCTGAAGGGCGAGGAAGGGGTCGCGGCGGTCACCCCGGTGAGGCTCAATCCGGCGGAAAACACCGGCGTGTGCAACGTGATCCCGACGACCTCGCCCCAGAGCGCGGCGACGACCAGCCTGCTGAACCACATCCGCGACGTCGTGATCCCACCGATCGAGGCGAGAACGGGCGCCCAGCTGCATGTCGGCGGCATCACCGCGATCTTTGAGGATTTCGGCAACGCGATCTCGGAAAAGCTGCCGCTGTTCATCGGCGTCGTCGTCCTGCTCTCGGCCCTGCTGCTGATGATCGTCTTCCGCTCGCTGCTGGTGCCGCTGAAGGCGATGGTGATGAACCTGCTCTCGATCGGCGCCGCCTTCGGCATCATCGTCGCCGTCTTCCAGTGGGGCTGGGGGGCGAGCCTGATCGGCGTCGACAACACCGGTCCGATCATCTCCTTCTTTCCCGTCTTCCTCTTCGCCATCGTCTTCGGCCTCTCGATGGACTACGAGGTCTTCCTCATGTCGCGGATCCACGAGGAGTGGGAGAGCAGGGATGACGCCACCGAAGCGGTGACCCGCGGCCTGGCGCTGACCGGCCGGGTGATCACCGCGGCGGCGGCGATCATGGTCACCGTCTTCGCCTCCTTCATGCTCGGGGAAGAACGGATCATCAAGCTCTTCGGCCTCGGCCTGGCCTCCGCCGTTCTGATCGACGCGGTGATCATCCGCTCGGTCCTGGTGCCGGCGATCATGCAGCTGCTCGGCCGCCGCGCCTGGTACTTCCCCCCATGGCTCAGCCGCTTGCTCCCCAGGCTGCACGTGGAGGCCGGCGAGGTCCAGCCGCTGCCGGCCGAGTCAGACGCCTGAGGCGGGCTGGCCTCAGGCGGCCTTGGTGACCTTGTTGGCCTTCAGGCAGCGGGTGCAGACGTAGGCCCGCAGCCGGCGCCCGTCCTCGACGATCCGCACCTTCTGCAGGTTGGGGTCAAAGCGCCGCTTGGTGGCGACCATCGAGTGGCTGCGGGACTGGCCGAACGCCGGTCCCTTGCCGCAGCTGTGGCATACCTTGGCCATCGGCAGGCCAGATGGTAACCCCTCAGGCCAGCAGGCGTTTGAGCAGCGTCATGCGGGCCACGGTGAGCGCGGCGTTGCGGCCCTGGTCGCGCTTGCCGCCGCCGGCACGGGCCAGCGCCTGCTCCATCGTGTCGCAGGTGATCAGGCCAAAGGCGCAGGGCACCCCGGTCTGCAGCTGGACGTCCTGGATCCCCCGGGCCGCCTCGGCGCAGACGAAGTCGTAGTGGTCGGTCTCCCCCCGGATCACGACGCCCAGACAGGCGACCCCGGCGAAGCGCCCGCTCTGGGCGTGGAGCTTGGCGGCGAAGGGCAGCTCGTAGGCGCCCGGCACCGAGACCTGGCTGACCGAGGAGGCGGGCACCCCGGCCAGCTCAAACCCCTCGTTGGCGCCGCGGAGGAGCCGCTCGGCCAGCTCCTCGTAGAAGCGCCCGACGCAGACGGCAAAGCGCAGGGGGGCAAGGATCGCCCGCTCCCCCGGCGCGAACTGCTCGAGGAAGGCCGTCGACTCAGCCATCGCTATCCGCCGCCGAGGAGCCGCGGGCGTCGCGGCGCTCCTCGTCGTGGATCATCTCCTCATCCAGGGCGAGACCCTGGTGGTGAAGGGTATGGCCCATCTTGTCCCGCTTGGCCCGCAGGTATTGCTCGTTATGGACGTTGGGCACCGCCTCGATCGGCACCTGCTCGGTGACCGAGAGGCCGTAGCCCTCGAGGCCGACGATCTTTTTCGGGTTGTTGGTGAGGATGCGGATGCTGGTCAGGCCCAGGTCGCCGAGGATCTGGGCGCCGATCCCGTAGTCGCGCAGGTCGGCGGGCAGGCCCAGCCTCAGGTTGGCCTCCACCGTATCGGCCCCCTCCTCCTGCAGCTTGTAGGCGCGCAGCTTGTTCAAAAGGCCGATCCCGCGCCCCTCCTGGGAGAGGTAGAGCAGGACGCCGCGGCGCTCCTCCTCGATCATCGTCAGCGCCGCCGAGAGCTGCTCGCCGCAGTCGCAGCGCATGCTGTGGAAGACGTCGCCGGTGAGGCACTCGCTGTGCACGCGGACCAGCACGTCCTCCGTGCCGTCGACCTCGCCCTTGACCATCGCCACGTGGTGTTTGTCGTCGACCAGAGAGCGGTAGCCGACGGCGGTGAAGTCGCCGAACTCGGTCGGCAGGGCGGTGGCCACGACCCGTTCGACGAGCTTCTCCGTGCGGCGGCGGTAGGCGATCAGGTCGGCGACCGTGATCAGCTTCAGGCCGTGGCGCTCGCAGTAGGGGACGAGGTCGGGGACCCGGGCCATCGTCCCGTCGTCGTTCATCACCTCGCAGATCACCCCGGCGGGGATCAGGCCCGCGAGACGGGCCAGATCGACGCTCGCCTCGGTGTGGCCGGTGCGCTCCAGCACCCCGCCGTCCTTGGAGCGCAGCGGGAACATGTGCCCGGGCACGACGATCTCGCGCGGGCCCGAGCCGGGGTCGATCGCCACCTGGATGGTGTGGGCGCGGTCTTGGGCGGAGATGCCCGTGCTGACGCCGCCGGCCGCCTCGATCGTCACCGTAAAGGCGGTCTGCAGGGGCGCCTCGTTTTTCGCCGCCATCAGGTTCAGCCCCAGCCGCTCGCAGCGCTCGGCGGTGAGCGCCAGGCAGATCAGCCCGCGGGCCTCCTTGGCCATGAAGTTGACCGCCTCCGGCGTGGCGAACTGCGCCGCCATCACCAGATCGCCCTCGTTCTCGCGCTCCTCGCCGTCGCAGACGACGATCATCCTCCCGCGGCGGATCTCCTCGATCGCCTCCTCCACGGTGGAGAACGGGCTCTCGCTCGCCCCGGTTGCGGCTGCCTTTGTTCGCTGCGTCTCGGTCATCTGGCTCACGCTCGTTCCTCTCCGACGAATGGTTGCACCAACCTCTCCACGTACTTGGCCACCACGTCACACTCGACGTTCAGCCTCTGCCCCGGGGCGACCTCGCCGAGGTTGGTCCGCCGCAGGGTCTCGGGGATCAGCGAGACCTCTGCCCAACCCTCGCCCAGCGCCGCCACGGTGAGACTGACCCCATCCAGGGCGATCGAGCCCCGCTCCACCACGTAGCGGGCGAGCGGCAGCGAGAGCGCCAACCGCAGGCGCCGCGCGAACCCCTCCGACCCGAGCGAGAGAACCTCGCCCAGGCCATCGACGTGGCCCTGGACGATGTGGCCTCCGAGGCGATCGGATACTCCCAGCGCCAGCTCCAGGTTGACCCGGTCCCCGGCTTCCAGGGCCCCCAGCGAGGTGAGCTCCAGGGTGGGGTTCATCGCCTCGATCTCAAACCCCTCGCGATCGGCGCTGGTCGCGGTCAGGCAGGCGCCGCTCACCGCGACCGAGTCACCCGGGCCGATCTCGGCGCCCAGACGCGTGGCGATTCGCAACCGCGCCCCGGCGGATCCCGAATCGATCGACCGAACGGTGCCCAGGTCCTCGATCAAACCGGTGAACACCCTCACCACTCCTTGAAGCGCGCCGTGATCAGGGCATCCTCGCCCACCGTGTGCAGGCTGAAGGACAGGGGCACCCGGCGTGCGGCTCGGGCCGGGGGTGCGGCGGGGGTGCCGCCCGGCGGGGCGTCACTGACCCCGGCCTCCCCCCCGCCGGCGGCGTGAGGTGGCGTTTTGGCCCCCGGTTCGGGGCCGGTAATCAGGACCGGAGCGAGGAAGGTTCGAGCCTCATCGATCTGGTCCGCTGCGGCGAAGGCGGCGGCCAGGGTGCGACCGCCCTCCAGCAGGAGGCTGGTGATCCCTTGATCACCGAGGGCAGAGAGGGCGGGTTCGATCGCATCGGCGAGGAGGACCTCGGCGCCCGCCCCGCGCAGGGCGCCGATGCGGGCCGCGTCCGCCGTGGGCGAGACGACGGCGAGCACCGGCGCGCGCTCCAGGCTGCCAAGCAGGCGCGAGTCGAGGGGGAGGCGGGCCCGGCGGTCAAAGACGACGCGAAGCGGCTGGCGCGGCTGGCCCTCGCCGCGCGCCGTGAGCAGCGGGTCATCGGCGAGAACGGTGCCGATGCCGACGGCGATCGCATCAGATTCGGCGCGCCAGCGGTGGACCAGGGCGCGGCTGCGCTCGCCCGAGATCCAGGGGACCTCGCCGGGGACGGTCGAGGTGCGGCCGTCAAGCGACAGCGCAAGCTTGGAGATCACCAGCGCCGTCCCGCTGCGAGCGTGCTTGCGGAAAGCCTGATTCAGCAGCGCGGCCGCGGTGGCCTCCTCGCCGCCGGCCAGCTCGACCTCCACCCCGCCCTCGCGCAGAATCCCGGGGCCGCGTCCTGAGGCCCCCTCGCTCGGGTCCTCAGAGGCGATGATCACCCGGCCGATCCCGGCCTCCAGAATCGCCTCTGTGCAGGGGGGTTGGCGCCCCTGTTGGGCGCAGGGCTCCAGGCTCACATACATCGTCGCCCCGGCAGGATCCTGGCCCCGCTGGCGACAGTCCTCCAGCGCCGCGCGCTCGGCATGCAGGCCGCCCAGTTCGGAGTGCCAGCCCTCGCCCAGCGCCTCCCCAGCGCGCACCAGCACCGCTCCCACCAGTGGATTCGGGCTGACCCACCCCCTGCCGCGCTTCGCCAGCTCCAGCGCCCGCGCCAGGTGCCTGCGGTCGGTGTCTGTGAGGGGAGAGTTCATGCGACCGATTGACTGGTCAATCAACCAATTCTACCGCCCCCCTGCCCCCCGCTCGCGCCGCCGGCGCGCCGAGCACAGGGATACCCTGACCGGCGCCCGATGAAGCTGATCATCCAGATCCCCTGCCTGAACGAGGAGGAGTCGCTGCCGGCGACGATCGCCGACCTGCCGCGCCGGGTGGAGGGCATCGATCAGATCGAGCTCTTGGTCATCGACGATGGCTCCACCGACCGCACGGTCGAGGTCGCCCGGGCCAACGGCGTCGACCACATCATCCGCCTGACCAACAACAAGGGTCTCGCCGCCGGGTTCCAGGCCGGCCTCGACGCCTGCCTCAAGCTGGGAGCCGACGTGGTCGTCAACACCGACGCCGATAACCAGTACCGCGGCGCCGACATCCCCAAGCTGGTCGCGCCGATCCTCGCCGGGAAGGCCGACATGGTCGTCGGCGACCGCCAGATCGCCCAGATCCAGCACTTCTCCGGCATGAAGAAGGCCCTGCAACGGCTCGGCAGCTGGGTGGTGCGGCGGCTCTCGGGGACCGAGATCGCCGATACCACCTCCGGCTTTCGCGCCTACAATCGCGAGGCGGCGCTGGGGCTGCTGGTCGTCGACGAATTCACCTACACCCTGGAGAGCCTGATCCAGGCCGGCAAGATGCTGGTCGCCGTCGACCAGGTGCAGGTGGGAACCAACCCGCAGACGCGCGAGTCCCGGCTGTTTGACTCCAACGGCTCCTACGTGCGCCGCAACGCCCTGGCGATCCTCCGCATCTACGCGCGCTATGAGCCGTTGCGAGTCTTCGCCACCGCGGGGCTGGTGGTCTTCGGGCTGGCAATCGCCGCCTGGATGCCCTTCCTGCTCGACTGGATCCTGAACGGCAACAGCAACGGGCACATCCAGTCGCTGATCCTCGGTGCCGTGCTGTTCATCGCCGCCGTGCAGCTCCTCGCCCTGGGCGTGATCGGCGACCTGCTGGCCGGGCAGCGGGTGATGACCCAGCGGGTATTCGAGCGCGTGCGGCGGGTGGAGCTGGCGCTCGGCGTCGAGCCCTCCCACTACGAGGCGGGCACCGGGCGGGGGCCTTGAGCCCGGCGCCCGAGCGGGACCCGGCCACCTCCGCGGAGGCGCAGAGCTCGGCCGACTACGGCAAGACGGCGAGCTTCCTCGCGGTCGGCGTCGGGCTCACCGGCATCGTCACCTACGCCTACTTCCTGATCGCCTCCCACGTCCTCTCCAAACCCGACTACGGGCAGATCACGGTGCTCTGGTCGGCGGTCTTCATCACCATCTCCACCCTCTACCGACCGATCGAACAGCTGCTCTCGCGCCACATCTCCGAGGGCCTGGTCAAGGGGCACTCGGCGGGGCAGCCGATGCGCGTCGCCTCGACGATCCAGTTCGGCCTCTCGCTCTTTTTCACCGTCGCCGCGCTGGCCCTGCGCGGCCCGATCCAAAATGGCCTGCTGGAGGGAAACGAAGCCCTCTACTGGGTCTTCTTCTCCTCCGTCCTCTTCTATGCCGCCAGCTACTTCGCCCGCGGCTTCCTCGCCGGCAGCCAGCGCTTCGGGCTCTTCGTCGCGCTGATCCTCTCCGAATCGTGCTTCCGCACGATCTTCGCCCTGATGGTCGCGATCGGCATCCTGGGCGGCCAGTCGGCGGTGGCGATCGGGATAACCGCGGCGCCCGCACTGAGCCTGCTGGTGGTCCCCTTCGCCTTACTCCGAGGGGCAAAACAGGCGACCCGGGAATCGCCCGGGCCGGCCGCAGGCCAGGCGCGGGAGACGGCGGTCGAGGACTCCCAATCGGCCTCCGATCGCAATCTGGGTCGGGCCCCGGCGCAGGAGGCATTCTCCTTCCGCAAGGGCGGTGGCTTCGCCGCCGCCGTGCTCCTGATCATGTTCAGCGAACAGGCGTTCCTCAACGCCGGGCCGCTGGTCGTGCGCGCCCTGCAGGGCGCCGCCGCGGCGGGGTTCATCTTCAACGTGCTGATGGTCGCCCGAGCCCCGCTGCAGCTCTTCCAGGCGGTCTCCACCAGCATCCTCCCCCACCTGACCAAACTTCACACCAGCGGCGGCGAGGAGGGAGAGCGCGAGTTCCACCAAACGGTGCGCATCGTGCTGCTCGGCCTCCTCGCCTTCACCGCCCTGGCCCTGCTCTTCATGGCGGTCGCCGGGCCGAGGGCGATGCAGATCGCCTTCAGCAAGAAGTTCACCTATAACCGCCAGGGGCTGCTGCTGGTGACCCTCGGCATGGGGCTCTACCTCTCCTCGGTGACCGTCAACCAGGCCTGCGTCGCGCAGGGACAGGTGCGGCGAGCCGCGCTGCGCTGGATCAGCTGCGCCGCCCTCTTCATCGGCTGGAACTTCGTGCCGCTGGTGGGCAATGAGTTCCTCCGGGTGGAGGTCGGCTTCCTCCTCGCCGCCGGCGTTCTCTTCTCCCTTCTCTACTACGTCTATCGCCGCCCGCGCGAGCGCTCCGAGGACCTGGTCGCGCCCGGCTCGCCGCAGGAGCTGGAGGCCCGGCTGGCGATGATCGACGAGAACGTCTGATTCAGCTCTCGCGCGGGGGCCCGCTGCAGCCTGGCGGTCTCGCACCCCGCAGGGGCTGGCCGCGCTTTAACTGATCGCGGCGAGGATTTCCTCGTAGGCGGATCCCGGATCGGGCGCGGTGAAGATCGCCGAGCCGGCGACGAAGAGGGAGGCGCCCGCCGCGGCCATCGGGCCGGCGGTGGTCGCGTCTATGCCCCCGTCCACCTCGATTTTGGCCCCCCCGACCAGCGGGGTGAGACGGGTCACCTTCTGCGGGGAGGACCGGATGAAGGCCTGGCCTCCCCAGCCGGGATTGACCGTCATGCAGAGGACGAGGTCGGCGAATCCCGCCAGCTCGGCGAGGGCCTCGACCGGCGTGCCGGGGTTGATCGCCACCCCGGCGAGGCAGCCGAGGCCGCGAATCGCGCCCAGGGTGCGGTTGGCGTGGGGCGTCGCCTCGGCATGAAAGGTGATCGAGTCGGCGCCGGCCTGGGCAAAGGCCTCGATCTGGCGCTCGGGGGCCTCGATCATCAGGTGGACGTCGACCGCGCCGCCCGCCGCGTGCACCTGGTCGGCGATCGCCCCGGCGATCAGCGGTCCGATCGTGATCGGCGGGACGAAGTGACCGTCCATCACGTCCACATGGATCACCCGTGCCCCGGCGTCCATCACCTCGGCGACCTGGCTGCCCAGGCGCGAGAAGTCGGCCGAGAGAATCGATGGGGCGACCTGGGGAGAGCCGAGCAAGTCCCTCATCGCCTGCACTCACACCGGCCGGAGCATCGACGCACCGCAGGTCTGACACTGCATGTCCTCGGTGTGGCTCATCCTGGCGATCGTCTGGTGTTCGCCGCAGTTGGGGCACTGGGAAACCAACTCAAAGCGGCGCAGACAGTACACGCAGCGAAAGCGGCCCGGGAGCTGCGTCGGACGCAGCCACGGCTCGCCGCAGCCCGGGCACGGCGCCCGCCGCAGGGGGCTGTCGCGCTCACCAACCTCACTCATCGCGCTCCATCATTGCGCTTCAGGCGGCAGATGAAGAAACCGGTGGTGCGATCGCGGTCGGGGCAAAGCTGAAGGCAGCGCCGATCGAGGGGGGAGGCCAGGCCCGGGGCCCGGGCGCCGAGGTCCTCGACCTCAAGCGGCGGGGCCTCGCCGGCCCGCGAGGCCCCGAGCAGGGCGGAGATCTGATCCTCGTTCTCCCGGCGCGAGATCGTGCAGGTGGAGTAAACGAGAACGCCGCCCGGCCTCAGAGCCCGCGCGGCGCCCGCCAGCGCCAGGCGCTGCATCTCGGCGAGCCGCTCGATCGCCCGCGGCGACTTGCGCCAGCGCGCGTCGGGCCTGGAGGCCAGAGCGCCGAGGTCCGAGCAGGGGGCGTCGAGGAGCACCCGGTCAAATCCCGGCGCGATCTCCAGCTCGGTGGCGTCGGCCTCGATCACGGTGACGCTGCGCAGGTCAAGCCGCACCGCCTGGGCGGCGACCTGCGCGGCGCGGGCGCCGTCGCGCTCGAGCGAGACCACCTCGCCGCGATCGCCCATCCGGGCGGCGATCTGGCCGGTCTTAATCCCCGGGCCGGCGCAGAGGTCGAGGACCTGCTCGCCGCCCCGCGGGTCGAGCACCTCGACCACGGCGGCGGAGCCCCGGCTCTGGGGAGTCAGCCTGCCCTCCTCGACCAGGGCGCTCAGCCGATCCCCGCCCCGCCCCTCAAGGACAATCGTCTCGGCCGCCCCCAGCGGCCACCCGGCCCGCGCCGCCCGGGCCCCGATTCCCGCCTCGGCCAGCTCGCCCAGCAAAAGCTCGCGCGCCGAGAGATCGGCGGCCCCTCGCTCGCCGCTGTGGGGACCGGCATCCGCGCGCGGGGAGCCAGAGGCGGCGGTTGTGTAGGCAACCTCGGCCGGCTCGTTGCAGGCCCCAAGCAGCGAGCGCGCGGCCTCGGGCCCCAGCTCACGCCACCACATTCGCGCCAGCCAGAGCGGCGCCGAGTGGGCGATGGCCGCCGTCTCGGGGGTGGAGTCCTGCCCCAGCAGCGCTTGGCCGAGCGACCTTCGCTCGCGCGAGGCCCGCCGCAGCACGGCGTTCACCAGGCCCGCGGCGTGGGCGGCGCCGGCGCGCTTGACCAGCTCCACCGCCTGGTCCACCGCGGCGTGGTCGGGGGTCGCGTCGGCGAACAGCAGCTCGTAGAGCCCGAGGCGCAGACCGGCCAGCACCGGCGGGTCGATCAGCCCGAGGCCCCGATCGCAGAGGCGCTCGATCGCGGCATCGCTGGTCCCCCGCCGCTGCACCGCGCCGTAGGCCAGACGCTGCGCCTGAGCGCGCTGGCGCCCGGCGAGCCCCTCCCTCTCCGCCGCCTGGCGAAAGGCGAGCTCGGTGTGGGCGCCGTCCTCAAAGGTTGCCCGGATCACCGCGAAGGCCAGGGCCCTGGCGGGGGAGGGATCGCTCACCGCGCCGAGTCGCGCTGGGTTCGCCGCGCCGGGCGCCCGACTCCGGAGCTGGCGATCGCCGGGCTCATAGCTTGGGCAACTGGTGTCCACGCAGGAAGGCGTCGGCGGACATCGGCTTGCCGCCCTGGGGCTGGACCACTTCCAGCCGCAGGGTTCCCCGGCCGCAGCCGAGCAGGAGCACGCCCCATTCGGCCTTCACCTCACCGGCCCTCACCCCGACCTCCACCGGGCGTGCCCGGCGCACCCCCAGTCGCTGGCCGCCGGCCAGCTCCAGATAGGCGCCGATATGGGGGGTCAGCGCGCGCACCGTGCGGGCCAGCTGCTTGGCCGGAAGCGCCGGGTCGAGCCGGCGCTCGCGGGCCTCGATCTTCTCCGCGTAGGTCGCCCGCTCCTCGTCTTGCTCCTCAAACACAAGGCGCCCCTGGGCCTGGAGCTCGAGCGCCCGCGCCGCCAGCTCCCCGCCGAGCCCGGCCAGCCGCGCGCAGAGGGCGGCGAAGTCCTCGTCGGGGCCGATCGGGGTCTCCTCCCTCAGGGCGAGCGGGCCGGAGTCAAGCCCGGCGCTCAGGCGCATGATGCTCACCCCGGTCTGGGCGTCGCCGGCCATGATCGCCCGCTCGATCGGCGCCGCCCCGCGCCAGCGGGGCAGGAGCGAGGGATGGACGTTTAGCATCGGCAGCTCAGAGAGCAACGGCTCGCGGATCAGCTGGCCGAAGGCGCAGAGCACGGCCGCCTCGGGCCCGGCGGAGCGGATTCGCCCCCGCGCCTCGGCGGAGTTCACGTCGCCGCTCTGCAGCAGCTCGATCCCCAGCTCCCGCGCCGCGGTGGCCACCGGGGGCGCCTGGACCTGCCTGCCCCGGCCCCGCCTGCTATCAGGTGGGGTGACGGCCAAAAGCGGGCGGCGCGAGGTCTGGGCCAGGCCGCGCAGCACCGTCGCGGCGAAACTCGAGGTGCCGAGAAAAACGACGTTCATCTAGGCGACCGCGCGGGGGCGGAGGGAGAGAGCGGGGGCCGGGGGTTTGAAACCGTGTCGGATGGCGCCCTCACTCCGCGCTCTTCAGGGATCAGATCTCGGCTCTCGGTGCTCGCCCGCCTCCTCGCCCTCCTCCAGCGGCGGACTGTAGCTCTCCCCCTCGCGCAGCGCCCGCAGCGCACCCTTTCGCTGCTCGCGGCTGGCGCGATCGAGGATCAGCACCCCGTCGAGGTGGTCGATCTCGTGCTGGAGGACCCGCGCCTCAAGGCCCGAGGCCTCGAGCACCACCGGCTCCCCGGCGCCGTCGCGGCCCAAGACCCGCGCGTGCAGGGGACGCTCGACGTCCATCGAGACCCGCGGCAGGCTGAGGCAGCCCTCCTCGGCGACGGCGGCCTCGGGCGAGAGCCACTCCGCCACGGGGTTGATCAGCGCCGAGGGCTCGCTGTCGGGGCCGGCCTGGAAGACGAGGACCCGGCGCAGGATCCCGAGCTGGGTCGCGGCCAGGCCAACCCCCATGCCGTCGCGCATGATCGCGATCATCCGCTCCACCTCGGCCCGCAGCTCGGGGCCGAACTTAACCACCTCCGAGGCCCTGCTCTTGAGCACCGGGTCACCGAACTTGACCACCAGGGCGAGAGCCGCTTCGCGGCGCTCGCGCCGCTCGGCCCCGATCTCCTCCTGCTCCTGGTTCTCGACTTCCAGCGCCTGTTCTTCGCTCACCCGATCGATTGTATGGATCGCCCCGCCGCCGGCGCGATCGGACCTCGACTCACCGGGCAAGGGGAAACGCGAGGCCAGCGGCAGGGGAGGGTTGGGGGCCTGCGATCGCCCCCCTACTGGGGATCGATATCGACCCCGATCGAGACGTCCCGCAGCGAGCGCTCGGCGGCCAGGCGCTCGACCACGGTGCGGATCGCGGCGATCGTGCCCTGGCGATCGATGGCCTTCATCAACAGCCGGCGGCGGTGGCGGTTGCGGACGCGAAACATCGGCGCCGGCCCGAGCAGCTCGGTGTCCTGGGGGAGCGCGGCGCCCAGCTGCGCGGCGAGCCGGGTGGAGACCTCCTCGACCCGCCCCTCGCTCTCGCCGGCCAGCCCGATCCGGGCCAGATGGGAGAAGGGCGGGTAGCGGAGCGAGCGGCGGCGGAGCAACTCGCCGGCCAGGAATCCGGCGGCGTCGTGGCGGGAGGCGTGGTCGATGCTGGCGGCCAGCGGAGCGACGGTCTGGACGATCACCTCCCCCCCGGCCTCCCCCCGCCCGCTGCGCCCGGCGAGCTGAGCGACCATGGCGAAGGTCCGCTCCTCGGCGCGGAAGTCGGGGAAGCGCAGGGTCGCGTCGGCATCGAGGATCGCGCTCAGGGTCACCTCGGGGAAGTCGTGGCCCTTGGCGACCATCTGGGTTCCGACCAGCACCCCGCTCGCCGCAGTGGCGAAGCCCTCGAGGATCTCGGCGTGGGAGCCGCGCCCGGCGGCGGTATCGGAGTCGAAGCGAAAGACGGGCATCGGCGCCAGGCGCTGGCGCAGAAGCGCCTCGATCCGCTCCGTGCCGGCCCCGGCGCGCGACAGCGTGGTGGAGCCGCACTCACCGCAGGCGCCGGGCAGCGACTCGGCGTGGGCGCAGTGGTGGCAGAGGAGGCGGCCGCTGTGGCGGTGGACGATCAGCGAGACGTCGCAGTTGGGGCAGTCCCAGTGGTGCCCGCATGATCGGCAGGTGAGCCAGGGGGCAAAGCCGCGCCGGTTGATCATCACGATCGCCTTGGTCCCCGCCCGGCGCACCTCCTCCAGCGCCTCCCAGGTGGCCCCGTGCAGGGGGCCCGAGCGCGGATCGGCCGAGCGCATATCAAGCACCTCGACCGGCGGCAGGCGGAGGCCGTCGACCCGGCGCGGCAGCTCCAGGCGCGGCAGCGCCAGCCAGGACTCGGGCCTGGGCGTCGCGGTGCCGGCGAGGAGCACGGCGCCACAGCCGGCGGCGCGGCGACGAGCGACCTCGCGGGCGTCATAGCTCGGGTCGCCCTCCTGCTTGTAGGAGGGGTCGTGCTCCTCGTCGATCACGATCAGGCCGAGGTCACGCACCGGGGCAAAGACGGCCGAACGCGGGCCGACGCAGACGCTCGCCTCACCGCTGCGCAGCCGCCGCCACTCATCCCCGCGCTGACCCTCGGTGAGGGCCGAGTGCAGGACCGCGAAGCGGTCCCCGAGCCGGGCGCGGAAGCGGGAGACGGCCTGCGGGGCGAGGCCGATCTCGGGAACGAGGACGATCGCCCCCCTCCCCTGGGCCAGCGCCGCCTCAACCGCCGCCAGGTAGACCTCGGTCTTGCCCGATCCGGTGACCCCGTGCAGGAGCAGCTCGCGATCGGCCCCCGCCGTCCCCCCCAGCGACGCGGCTATCTCCTCCACGGCGCGCGCCTGCTCGGGAAGGAGCCGCGGCGGCTGCTCCGCGCCCAGCGCGACCCCCGGCAGCTTGACCCGCGGCCGGATCCGTCGCTTGCGCACCCCGGCTCCGGGTGGGAGCACCAGCCGCAGGCCGCGGGAGGGAGTGGAGCAGTACTCGCGCGCGACCCACAGGCCGAGACTCACCAGCTCGGGCGGCACTCCCGTCTCCATCGCCTCGATCGGCTCGGCCAGGCGCTCTGGCGGCAGCTCGGAGGACTCGGCCAGCTCGACCACGACCCCGAGGACGCGCCGGCGGCCAAAGGGCACTCGGACCACGCTCCCCACCACCACGTCGGCCATCTCGGCTGGCAGCCGGTAGTCGAACGGCCCGCGCAGGGCGCGGGCGGTTGTCAGCGGCTCGACCTTGGCGATCGACACCCGCCGACGGTATGGAGGGGGGCGGACGCCGCGGGTATGCTCAGCCTCCGTGCGCCGCAGCGAGCGAATATCGGCATCCGATACTGCCTGAGCGAGCGAGGGCGAACCGCTCTGCAATGACAAGCTTCATCCTCAGCCCCGGAGAGCAGGTGATCTTCCAAGGCCACCCCTCCTGGCGGGCGCTCCTCGGTTTCTACCTGAAGGGAATCCTGATCGCAGCAATCGCCGGAGTGGTGGTCAAGCTGCTGGGCGGGGGCAGCGGCGAGGTCTTCCTCGTGATCTTGGTCCTGATCGCGCTGGCGGCGATGATCGGCTTCCTGCGGCGGATGGCGACCACCTACACGATCACCAGCCGCCGTCTCAACATCCGGCGCGGGGTCTTCTCGCGCGAGATCCAGGAGACGCGGCTGGAACGGGTCCAAAACGTCAACTACAGCCAGAACCTCTACCAGCGCCTGATGCGGATCGGCGACGTCGACTTCGACACCGCGGCGAGCGAGGACTACGACTTCGTCTTCGTCGGCGTGGCCGACCCCGGGATGGTCGTTCACCGGGTCGATCAGGCGACCGGCGCGAGGATCGCCTGACCCTGCGCCCGGCGGGTCAGGCAAAAAGCTGCGCTCCCTCTGGCGGGAGACCGGGGTCCTTGCTCGGCCAGCTCAGACGGCCGTGGCCGAGCCCGCCGCGGCGCGGCGCAGAGCATCGGCGCGGTCGATCCGCTCCCAGGTGAAGTCGGCGTCATCGCGGCCGAAGTGGCCGTATGCCGCGGTCTTTTGGAAGATCGGGCGGTGCAGGTCAAGGTAGCGACGGAAGGCTCCCGGCCGCAGGTCGAACTCGGCGTCGACCAGGCGGGAGATCTCGGCGTCGGGGAGCTTGCCGGTGCCGAAGGTCTCGACCATCAGCGAGATCGGGTGGGCGACGCCGATCGCGTAGGCGACCTGAACCTCGCAGCGCTCCGCCAGGCCGGCGGCGACGACGTTCTTGGCCACGTGGCGCGCGGCGTAGGCGGCGGAGCGGTCGACCTTGGAGGGATCCTTGCCGGAGAAGGCGCCACCGCCGTGGCGGGCCATGCCGCCGTAGGTGTCGACGATGATCTTGCGGCCGGTGAGGCCGGCGTCACCGACGGGACCGCCGATCACGAACTTGCCCGTCGGGTTGACGAGAAAGCCCTCACGCAGCTGGCCCTCGTCGAAGAGGCCCGGGACTTCGGCGCCGAGGACGGGGAGCACCACCTGCTCCCAGAGGTCGGGCTTGATCGTCGTCTCGGAGTCGACCCCCTCGGAGTGCTGGGTGGAGATCAGGAGCTTTTCGACCTGCACCGGTCGGCCATCGGCGTAGCGCACCGTCACCTGCGTCTTGCCGTCGGGGCCGAGGTAGGAGAGGGACTTCTCCTTGCGCACCGCGGCGAGCCGCTCCGCCAACCGGTGGGCGATCTGGATCGGCATCGGCATCAGCGACTCGGTCTCGTCAGTCGCGTAGCCGAACATCATCCCCTGGTCGCCCGCCCCGGCGACCGCCAGTTCGTCCTCCACGGCTTCGCCCAGCCGGGTCTCGTATGCGGCATTGACCCCCTGGGCGATGTCCGGCGACTGCTTGTCGAGCGAGACGAGGACCGAGATGTGGTCGCAGTTGTAGCCGTAGTCGCCGTGGTCATAGCCGATCCCGCGGATCGTCTCGCGCACGACCTCGGGCACGTCGAGGTGGACATCGGTGGAGATCTCGCCCGTCACCACCGCCATCCCGGTGCTGACCAGGGTCTCGCAGGCGACGCGACCCTCGGGGTCCTCGGCCATCACCGCGTCGAGGACGCCGTCGGATATCTGGTCGCAGACCTTGTCCGGGTGGCCCTCGGTGACGGACTCCGAGGTGAACAGGTACTCGCCCTCGGCGAGCCGCTTGTCGTTGATCATCACCGGAAGCCTAGCGACGGCGGCCCGAGTGGGGAACGAGGTCGATGACCAGGGGAACGCCCTCCAGGGCATAGGCCTCGCGGATCCGGTTCTCCAGGTGGTAGGCCCAGTCGCGGCTGATCAGCTTGCGGTCGTTGACCTGGATCGCGATCCGCGGCGGGCGCTCGCCGACCTGCGCCGCGTAGTAGAGGCGCAGGCGGCGCCCGCGCCGCGACGGCGGTGGCGTGCGGGCGACCACCTCGGCGACAAAGCGGTTGAGCTCGGGCGTCGGGATCCGCTCGGCGGCGCGGTCGGCCAACTCCAGCGCCCGCGGCAGCAGGCGGGCGACGTTGCGGCCGGCCAGCGCCGAGCAGGTGATGACGGCGGGGCGCAGGCGCAGCTTGCGCTCGGCGCGGGCGCGGGCGTCGTCGATGTCGGTGCGGGTCTCATCCCACTTGTTCATCGCCAACAGGGTGGCGCAGCCGGCGCGCATCGCCAGCTCGGCGGCGCGCAGGTCCTCCGCGGTGAGGCCCTCTGAAGCGTCGCAGAGGACCAGCGCGACATCGGCGCGCTCGACCGCGCGCTCGGAGCGCAGCTGGGCGTAGTAGTCGACGCTGCCGGCCAGCTTCGAGCGGCGGCGCAGCCCGGCGGTGTCGACCAGGATCACGCGGCGCCCGTCGACCTCCAGCTCGGTGTCGATCGCGTCGCGGGTGGTCCCCGCCGCAGCGGAGACGATCACCCGGTCTGAACCGAGGAAGGCGTTGACCAGGGAGGACTTGCCGACGTTGGGGCGCCCGATCACGGCGATCCGGGTGGCGTCATCGGCGGCGGGCCGGGCGGTGCGCTCGCCCAGCAACTCGACCACCCGATCAAGCAGGTCGCCGCTGCCAAGACCGTGGGTGGCCGAGACCGCGAACGGATCGCCGAGGCCAAGCCCGTGGAACTCGGCGGCCAGGTGGGCGTCGTCGGGGCGGTCGGCCTTGTTGGCAACCACCACCACGGGCGTGGCGCCGGCGCGCAGGGTCGCGGCCAGCTCGGCGTCGCCGGCGCGCAGCCCCGCCCGAGCGTCGACAACCATCATCACCACATCGGCCTCGGCGATCGCCAGACGGGCCTGGCGCCGCACGTCGCCAGCCATCTCGGCCTCGTCCTCGAGGTCGATGCCACCGGTGTCGATCAGCTCGAAGCCGACACCGTTCCAGTCGCAGGCCAGGCGCTTGCGATCGCGGGTGACCCCCGGCTCTGCTCCCGTCACCGCCTCGCGGCCGCCGACCAGGCGGTTGACCAGGGTGCTCTTGCCGACGTTGGGGAAGCCGACCACGGCGACGCTGGGTGGCCGGGCGCTCACCCCAGCCCCCGCTCCCGCGCCAGCCCGACCACACGCTCCAAGACCTCGGGCAGTGCCAGAGCGCTGGTGTCGAGCACCACCGCGTCGGGGGCGGCCAGCAGGGCGCCGTGGCGGCGCTCGGTGTCGCGGGCATCGCGCTCGCGCTGGGCGGCGAGAACCTCCTCGGTGTCCTCGCCGGTCTGCGCCGCGCGGCGCCGGGCCCGCACCGCCTCGGTGGCGGTGAGGAAGACCTTCAGCGGCGCATCGGGGCTGACCACCGTGCCGATGTCGCGGCCCTCGGCGACGTAGCGCCCGGCCGCGATCAGGGCCCGTTGGCGGGCGACGATCTCCTCCCTCACCCCCAGGTGGACGGAGACGCGGGAAGCGGCCAGCGTGACCTCTGGCACGCGGATCGCCTCGGATATGTCGCGGCCGCTGAGCCGCACCCGCCCACCATCTAGCTCGATCTCCAGCTCCCGCGCGAGGGCAGCCATCGCCGCGGCGTCATCGGGGCTGGCGCCGCGCTCGATCCCGGCCAGCGCGACGCAGCGATACATCGCCCCCGAGTCGAGGTAGGTGAAGCCGAGCGCGGCGGCGACGCCGCGGGCAACGGAGGACTTGCCGGCCCCGGCGGGGCCATCGATCGCGATCACCATCAGCTGAGCGTATGGGTCTCAGCCAGCCGACAGCGAGGCGAGGTCGGCCTCAAAGCGCGGGTAGCTGACCGCCACGGCGTCGATGCCCTCGACCTCCACCCCATCGCCCGAGGCGAGGCCGGCGATCGCCCCGAGCATCGCGATCCGGTGGTCACCGTGGGAGCGGATCGCGCCGCCGCGCAGGGCGCCCCCACCCTCGATCTCGATCCCCTCCTCGGTCGCCTCCACCCGGCCCCCGAGCGCGCTCAGCGCCTCGGTCACCGTGGCGATCCGATCCGACTCCTTGCGCCGCAGCTCGCCCGCATCGCGGATACTTGTCCTCCCCTCGGCAAAACAGGCGGCGAGGGCGATAAGGGGCAGCTCGTCGATCGCCAGCGCCACCTCGGGGCCGCTGACCTCGGTGCCGCGCAGCGGCGCCGATCGCACCCGCAGGCGACCGATCGGCTCGCCCCCGCGCTCCCCTTCTGGTTCCACCTCCACCCCGGCTCCCATCCGTCGCAGGATCCCCAGCAGCCCGGTGCGGGTCGGGTTGAGGCCGACGCCCTCCAACCGGACCTCGCTGCCGGCCACGAGCAACGCGGCGACGATGAGGAAGGCGGCGGAGGAGAAGTCGGCCGGGACCGCGATCTCGCCCGGCTCCAGTCGAGCCGCGGGCCGCAGGCGAACGAACCGCTCGCCGCGCTCCACCTCGGCCCCGGCCGCGGCGAGCATCCGCTCGGTGTGGTCTCGGCTCGGCGCCGGCTCCACGATCCGCGTCTCGCCCTGCGCCAGGAGCCCGGCGAAGAGCAGGCAGGACTTGACCTGGGCGCTGGCGAGGGGAAGCTCGTAGGCGATCCCCCGCAGCGCAGCGGCCTCGATCTCCAGCGGCACCAGACGCCCATCAACGCAGCGCAGCCGCGCGCCCATCCGCCCCAGCGGCTCGACGATCCGGTCGATCGGCCGGCGGCGGATCGACTCGTCGCCGTCCAGGGTCCAGGAGCCCCGCGGCTGCCCGGCGAGCCAGCCCGGCAACAGCCGCAGGAGGGTGCCGGCGTTGCCCACGTCGAGCTCTGCGGGCCGCGCCCCGCGCAGGCCAACGCCTCGGATTCCCAGGCGGGGCTCGATCCCCCTCGATGAGACCCCCCGGACCTCGCCACCGAGCGCGGCGACGGCGGCCAGGGTCGCGCGGGTGTCGGCCGCGTCGAGGTAGCCCTCGATCGCCGTCTCCCCCTCCCCCATCGCCGCGATCAGCGCCGCACGGTGAGAGATCGACTTGTCCGGCGGCGGGCGCAGGGCTCCGCGCAGCGGGCCGGAGGGCTCAAAGCGCCGGCTCGACATCGACTATCCCTCCGCGCCCAGCACGGTGACCCCGTGACCGAGCTCGGTGAGGAGGGCCTGCGCTCGCCGCGCCTGCTCCTCGCCGGCCACCCAGAGCGAGATCGCGCCCGAGGTCATGTCCGGGGCTGGATGGAGGGCCATGTCCTCGATGTTCACTCCCGCCTCGCCCAGGGCGAGCGCCAGCTCGGCGACGGTCCCCGGCCGGTTGGCAACGACGACGCGCAGCTGGCGCAGCGGGCCGACGTCGTGCCCGGCCTCCAACAGACGCCCCCGGTCCTCGCCCGCCGCCGCGTGCCAGGCGCCAATCGCCTCCCGGTTGCCCTCGCGGATCAGCTCCGCCGCCTGGCGCAACCGCTCGGCGACCGAGTCGACCGCCTCGGCCAGGGCCTCGCCGTTGGCGCTGAAGATGCCCGCCCAGAGCGCCGGGTTGGAGCCGGCGACGCGGGTCATATCGCGGAAGCTGGGGCCCACCTCCGGCATCCGCTCGGAGTCGCGGGTCAGCTCCGCCGCCGCCTGGGCGACCAGCACGTCGGCGACCACGTGAGGTAGGTGGCTGACCGTCGCCATCAGTCGGTCATGGGTCTCGGCGTCGATCGCCTGCGGCCGGGCGCCGATGCCCGCGATCGCGCGCTGAAGGCGATCATAGATCAGGCCGCTGGAGCGCTCGGTCGGCGTCAGGTACCAGCGGGCGCCGTGGAAGAGGTCACCGCGCGCGTTGGCGACCCCCGAGGTCTCCGCACCCGCCAGCGGGTGACCGCCGAGAAAGCGCTCATCGCCGGCCAGCGCGGCGACGATCTCGCGCTTGGTCGAGCCGACATCGGTGACCAGGCCCTCTGGCCCGCAGGCCTCCAGAGCCGCCGCGGCCAGCCGGGGAAGGTCGTCCACCGGCGCCGCGCAGAAGATCAGCTCGGCACCCTCGCAGGCCTCCGCCACCGAGGCGGCCGAGCGATCGATCGCTCCCACCCCTTCGATCGCCAGCTCCCGGGTCGCCCGGCTTGGGTCATAGCCGCTCACCTCGGCACCCAGCCGATCGCGCGCGGCGAGCCCGATCGAGCCCCCGATCAGGCCCAGCCCGAGGACCGCGATCCTCATCCCTGGCGCCGGGACCGCACAGCCGCCGCCAGGCGCTCGAGCACCGAGACGGTCCGATCCCAGTCCATGCAGGCGTCGGTGATCGACTGGCCGTAGGTCAGCCCCACACCCTGCTCGAGCTCCTGGCGGCCCTCGACCAGGAAGGACTCCAGCATCACCCCGACGATCGCCCCGGCCCCGTCGGCGATCTGCTCGGCGATCTCAGCCGCGGCCTGCGCCTGGCGCTCGGGGTCCTTGCCGCTGTTGTCGTGGGAGGCGTCGATCACCAGGCGCTGGGGCAGGGCGGCGGCCTGGAGCATCGCCAGAGCGCTCCTCACCCCCTCTGCGTCGTGGTTGGGGGCGCCCCTTCCGCCGCGCAGGATGACGTGGCCGTCGGGGTTGCCCCTGGTGTGCAGGACCGCCGGCGCGCCGCGGTCATCGATCCCGGCGAAGGCGTGCGGAGCCGCCGCGGCGCGCACCGCGTCGACCGCCACCCCGACGTTGCCGTCGGTGCGGTTCTTGAAGCCGATCGGCATCGAGAGGCCCGAGCCGAGCTGGCGGTGGATCTGGCTCTCGGTGGTGCGGGCGCCGATCGCCCCCCAGGCGACGGCGTCGGAGATGTATTGGGGGGTGATCGGATCGAGGAACTCGCACCCCACCGGCAGGCCGAGGTCGAGCACCTCCAGCAGCAGGGTGCGGGCCATCCTCAGCCCCGCATTGACGTCGGCGGAGCCGTCCAGGTGAGGGTCGTTGATCAGCCCCTTCCAGCCGGTGGTCGTGCGCGGCTTCTCGAAGTAGACCCGCATCACGATCAGCAGGTCCCGATCCAGCTGGCGGGAGGCCTCGCTCAGGCGCCGGGCGTAGTCCAGCGCGGCGTCGACGTCGTGGACGCTGCAGGGGCCGACGATCACCAGCAGCCGCTCATCGCTGCCATCGAGGATCGCCACGACCTGCTCCCGGCCGCCGACCACACCCCGCGCCCGATCCTCGCCCAGGGGAAGCTCCCCCAGCAGAACCGCCGGCGCCACCAGCTCGACAACCCGCTCGATCCGCTGGTCGCGAACCAGATCGCGGCTGGACTCCCTCTCGGTTCCGATCACCATCTGCGCACCGCTGCCTTTCCTCAACGCCGGGGACTCCGACATAACTTTAGGCGGCGGGCCCGCTCAGCCGAGCAGCTCGCCCAGGGCGGCAAGGAAACGGCCGTTCTCGGCGGCGCTGCCGTAGGTCACACGGATGTGGCCGCCCTCGCCCAGCGCGCTGCCGGGCCGAACGGCGATGCGGCGCTCGGCCAGACCGACGAGGACCTCGCCCTCATCCGCCCCGCCGAGATCGACCCAGGAGAAGTTGGCCTGGGTCTCAGCCGTACTCAGTCCCATCGCGCCCAGAGCCTCCTCCACCCGGAGCCGCTGGGCGATCGTGCCCTCGACCCTGGCGGCGACGTCGTCCTGGTGCAGGATCGCCTCCGCCCCGGCCGCCTGGGCCAGGGCGTTGACGCTGAAGGGCTGGCGCACCGCGTCGACCGCGGTGCAGAACCTGGCCGAGCCGATCCCGTAGCCGACCCGCAGCCCGGCCAGGCCGTAGCACTTGCTGAAGGTGCGCAGGATGACCAGGTTGGGGAACTGGGCGAGCAGGTCGAGGCTGGCGTCGGGGTCATCGTCGGTCTGGAACTCGACGTAGGCCTCGTCCAAGACGATGGTCACCCGCGCCGGGACCTGCTCGCAGAGGGCGCCGATCTGGGTCGCAGGCAGGTGGGTCGCGGTGGGGTTGTTGGGGTTGCAGACCAGCAGCAGCTGGGTGGCGGCCGTAACCTCGGCGGCCATCGCCTGCAGGTCGTGCACCCCGCCCTCGGCCAGCGCCACCCGGACCTCCCGCGCCCCGGTCAGCGCCGGCAGGTATGGGTACATGGAGAAGGACGGCCAGGCGTAGAGGATCTCATCGCCCGGCTCGCAGAGCGCCTCGGCCGCGGCGAGCAGGATCTCGCAGGAGCCGTTGCCGACGGCGATCCGGGCAGGGACGGTGTCGTAGCGCTCGGCGATCCGCCGTCGCAGCAGGGTCGCCTCGGGGTCGGGGTAGCGGTTCATCGCCCCGCTGGCGGCGGCGATCGCCTCGATCACCTTCGGGTGGGGCCCGAAGGGCGACTCGTTGGAGGCCAGCTGGGCGAGGTCGCCCGCGGCGATCGCCTCCGGCGCCTGGCCGGTGGGCACGCCGGCCTGGTAGCCGGGGATGCGGGCGAGCTTTTGGGCGAAGGTGACTGCCATGCCCTCGATTGTGACGCAGCGGCTGGTTACTGAGCGGCCCCGAGGTCGGCGCGCAGCTTCTTCGCCTCGCCCAAGTAAACGTGAGCCGGGGAGTGAGCGGCGGGGGCGTAGAAGTGGACCATCACCCGGATCACCCGGGGCATCGCGCCGGGGACGCCGATCTCCCGCGCGCAGAGCAGCGGCACCGAGTCCAGGCCGAGGTTACGGGCGGCGACCGCCGGGAACTCGGCGTCGAGATCCTCTGTCGTCGTGAACAGGCAGCTGACCATCGCCTCCGGCGCCAGGTCGTTGCGCTCGATCAGCTCCCGCATCAGCTCTTCGGTCACGGCGACGATCGCACCGGCCTCGTTGGCCTCGGCCTGGGCGGCACCGCGCAGGGCGAACAGCCGATCTGAACCAGGGCTCGTGCTCATAGATGTTCGGCTCCGCTGCGCTTGCAAGCAGTCAGCTTGCGATGCCCCCCGCGCTTTGCCTCACCGACCCTACATCCTGCCAAAGGGAGGCGATCTCCTCCTTCTCCAGGCGGCGGGCCTCCCCCACGGGCAGCGATCCCAGCTCGATCGGGCCGAAGCGAACACGGCGCAGGGCGGCCACCTCGTTGCCCACCGCTTCGACCATCCGCCGCACCTGGCGGTTGCGCCCTTCGCGCAGGATGACCTCGATCTCGCGCCGGCCGAGGCGGCGCAGCCTGGCCGGGGCGGTCGGGCCGTCATCCAACTCGACCCCGCGCCCCAGCCGCCTCAGGTCGGCCGCAGAGATGGGCCGGCGCAGCCCGACCCGGTAGACCTTCTCCACTTCGTAGCGCGGATGGGTGAGGCGATTGGCCAGCTCACCGTCGTTGGTCAGCAACAGCAGGCCGGTCGAATCGGCGTCCAGTCGCCCGACCGGGTAGAGCCGGGCGCCCGAGCGGACCAGCTCGACCACCGCCAGCCGCTCACCGGGCTCCCTCGCCGTGGAGATCACCCCGGCCGGCTTGTTCACCGCCCATATCTCCAGCGCCTGCGCCGCGACCGCGCTTCCGTCGACCCGCACGTCATCTGCCTGACCGACGTCGCGAGCCGGATCTCTGACCACCTGGCCGCCGACGCTGACCCGACCGGCGGCGATCACCAGCTCGGCTCTGCGCCGTGAGGCGATCCCTCCGTGGGCCAGGAACTTGGCCAGCCTCACGCTGGACCCGCCGCAGTTGGCCCCGGCCCGGACCTCCCCCGCCCCGGCGGAGTGATTCCGGCGCCCGGGTGGGGCTGGGGACCGGCCTCGCCGCGGGCGGGGCCGGGGCCTAGTCGAGGCCCAGGCCGTCCGCTGCCCGACTCACGGCTCGACACGTTGTTCGCCCGCCTTCAGCAACCGCTCGCGCAGCTCCCTCGCATCCTCGGGGGTCGGGTCAAACCTGGAGGGGTCCGGCAACTGGTCGAGCCCGGCGAGGCCAAAGAGCCGCTCGAACAGCTCGGTCGTCTTGAAGATCGCAGCGCCGAAGCGCGATCGCCCCGACTCCTCGATCAGGCCCCGCTCGGCCAGCGTCTGCACCGCCGACTCGGAGGAGACGCCGCGGATCCGCGCCACCTCCGGGCGCGAGACCGGCTGAAGGTAGGCGACGATCGCCAGCGTCTCGGCCTGGGCCTGGGTCAGGGGCGGGGTGCGCGGCTTGGCCAGCAGCCGCCGAGCGGCCTCCTCGCTCCCCGGGTCACTGGCCAGGGCAAAGCCCCCCGCGACCTCGCGCAGGACGACGCCGCGCCTGCCCTGGGCGAGGTCCTCGCGCAGCAATTCGATCGCCTCCGCCACCTGGCCCTCGGTCGCCCCGGTCGCCTCGCAGAGGTCGCGAGCGCTGACCGGCTGGGCGGAGAGGAAGAGCAGCGCCTCGACCGTGCGCGAGAGGTCACTCACCGCTGCCGACCGCCCTGACCTCGATCGGGCCGAACGGCCTGCTCTGCTCCCAGGTCACCTCGCCCTTGCGGTAGAGCTCCAGCATTGCGAACAGGGTGACCGCCTGGGTCAGCCGGTCCTCGGCGCCGAACTGCTCATCGAAATCGAAGCTGGGACGGCGGGCGAGCGCCTCGCGCAGGGCGCGCAGCCGGCGCTCCAGCGAAACGGTGGCGCGGATGTGGCTGGTATCGACCTCGGGCGGCGTCGCCAGCAGATCGCCGAGCGCGGCCGCCAGCCGTTCAGGTTCATACACCGCGCTGGCGGCCTCCAGCGCGACCCGCCCCAGCTGCGGCGGAAGCGGCGCCGAGCGGTAGAGGTATCCACGCGCCGCCTCCAGGCGCTCGAGCAGCACCGCGGAGGCCTCGCGGTAGCGGCGGTACTCCAGCATCCGAGCCAGCAGCTCCTCCACCGCCTCCTCCGGGCCGAGCTCCAACTCCTCCTCCTCCGCCCCCGGCAACATCAACCGCGACTTCAACTCCAAGAGCGCCGCGATCAGGACCAGGAACTCGGTCGCAACCTCCAGCTCCAGCTCTCCCGCTCGCTCCAGGTGCTCGATGTAGGCGACCACCACCTCGCCCAACTCGACCTCCAAGAGGCTCACCTCCTCGCGCAGGACGACCGCCATCAGCAGGTCAAAGGGCCCGGCGAAGACGTCGAGGTCGAGGTCCAGCTCGGCGACGGTCACGAGCTCAAGTTAACGCCGGGCGCCGATGCCCATGCGGTCGCGGACCTCGGCCAGGGTGCCCGAGGAGATCGCCCGCGCTTGCTCCGCGCCGGCCGCCAGGGTCGCCTCCAGCATCGCCTCCTCGGGCCGCAGCTCGGCGTAGCGCTGGCGGAGGGGGGCGAGCAGCTCGACCGTGCCCTCGGCCACCGCCTGCTTGAACTCGCCGTAGCCGGCGCCCTGGAACTCGGCCTCGATCTCCTCCGGGGCCAGCGCCCGCGCCGCGGCGAGCACTTCGATCAGGTTGCTGACCCCCGGCTTGTCCTCCCGGCGCACGATCTCGCGGCCCGAGTCGGTCACCGCTGCGGCCAGCTTCCTGCGGATCGCCTCGGGCTCATCGAGCAGGTAGACGGTGCTCGCCTCGCTGGCGCCGGTGGTCGACATCTTGCGCTCGGGCTCCTGCAGGTCCATGATCCGGGCGCCGACCTCCGGCACGCGGTGTTCGGGCTCAACCAGCGTCTGGCCGAAGCGCTCGTTGAAGCGGCGGGCGATCTCGCGTGTCAGCTCGATGTGCTGGCGCTGGTCCTCGCCGACCGGGACCTCGGACGCTCTGTAGGCGAGCACGTCCGCCGCCTGCAGCACGGGGTAGAAGAAGAGCGCCGCCGAGACCAGCTCGCGCTGGTGTGCGGACTTGTCCTTGAACTGGTGCATGCGGTTGAGGTCGCCGTGGGCGGTGAGGGCGGACAGCAGCCAGGTCAGCTCGGTGTGCTCGCGCACGTCGGACTGGCGGAAGAGGATGCAGCGGCCCGGATCGAGGCCCGCGGCGAGCAGGACCGCGGCGGTGTCATACAGCCGCTGGCGCAGCTCGGTGGGGTCATAGGCGACCGAGATGGCATGCAGGTCGACGATGCAAAAGATCGCCGGATCGCCCCGCTCCTGCCCCTCGACGTACTGGCGGATCGCGCCGATGTAGTTGCCGAGGTGCTTTCGCCCGGTGGGCTGGATCCCGGAAAAGACCGTCGGCTTAGCCATCGGCTCGCAGCCTAGCCACTCCGCCGAGGGGCCGAAATATCGGCATCTGCGCCACGGATCGCCGGCTCGGCCGGGGTCAGGCGTTGGGGGGCTGAGACCCGGCGCCCTCAGTCCCAACCCCGTGGCCGCACTCACCCGCCGCCGCTGCGCCGCGGGTGGGCAGCGCCGCCACCGCCGCTCGCCCCTGGCGCTCGGCGCCAGCGGGCCCCAATCGCGACCTCGCTCGGCGCGGATCCTCGATGCCCCAGCCGGCGACGATGCCGCCGAGGATCATCAGCAGACCGGCGATCCCGATCCCCAGATGGAAGGCCGAGGTCGAAGCCCCGTTGGCGGCGCTGGCGAGCCGGGCGGCCTCCGCCGGAGTGAGGCCCCGCGTCCTCGCTCTCCCCAACGGCTGTTCCTTGGCTTCGGCGACCGCCTGGCGGGCGGCGGGGCTGAGCGGGCGCGAGCCCAGGTTGGCGTCCAGGGCGGAACCGAAGTGGCCCGAGATCAGCGCGCCGAGGACGGCGATCGCCAGCAATCCAGCCACCCGCGAGATCCCGTTGTTGGCGCCGGAGGCAACGCCGACGTGGCGCTCGGCAACCGAGTCGAGCACGGTTGCCGTCAGCGGCGCCACCGTGGCGGAGAGGCCAAGGCCGAAGAGGAGGATCGCCGGCAGCACCTCGGTCGCGTAGGGCGCCTGCTCTCCCACCCGCAGCATCAACAGCAGGCCGAGGCCGGCGACGATCGGCCCGGCGCTCATCGGCAGGCGTGGACCCCGGGCCGAAGCCAGCCTGCCCCAGCGGGGGGAGAGGAGGAAGAGGATCACCGAGATCGGGGTGGTCGCCAACCCCGCCTCCAGCGGCGTGTAGCCGGCGATCTGCTGGAGGAAGAGGCCGACGAAGAAGAGGCCCCCGATCAGGCCGGCGTAGGCGGCGAGGGTGGTCAGGTTGGCGACGGCGAAGTTGCGGATCTTAAACAGGGCGAGGTCGAGCATCGGCTGGCGAGCGCGCGCCTCGTGCCCGACGAAAAGCCCAAAGCAGGCGATCCCCGCCAGGAGCGGGACCCAGACCAGCGGATCGCTCCAGCCATGTGTCGGCTGCTCGATCAGGCCAAAGACCGGCCCGCCGAACCCGGCGGCGGAGAGGGCGATCCCCAGCCAGTCGATCCCGTGGAAGGCGTCGGGGTCACGGCTCTCCCCCACCGCCCGGCGGGTCAGCCCCACGGTGAGCGCGATCAACGGGATGTTGACCCAGAAGATCGCCCGCCAGGATGCCAGCCCGATCAGCGCGCCGCCGCCGGCCGGTCCGATCACCGTGGCGATCCCGGTCCACGCCGTCCAGGTGCCGACCGCCTTGCCCCGCGAGGCTCCCTCGAAGGTGGCGGCGACGATCGCCAGCGAGCCGGGCACCAGCATCGCCCCGGCGATCCCCTGCAGGGCGCGAGCCCCGATCAGGAACCCGGCGCTGGGAGCGAGGGCGCAGAGCATCGAGGTCAGGCCGAAGGCGATCAGACCGAGGGTGAACACCCGCCGCCGGCCGAACTGGTCGCCGAGGCTACCGCCGACCAACAGCAGGGAGACCAGGGCCAGCATGTAGGCCTCGACCACCCACTGCTGCCCGGCGAGGCCGATGCCCAGCCCGCGGCTGATCGAGGGCAGGGCCACGTTGACCACGGTCGAGTCGAGGAAGACAACCGTCGAGCCGAGGATCGTCGCGATCAGCGTCAGTCGCTGTTGACGGGACACCGGAAGCGAGTCTAAGCCGCGCCCGGGGTCGGGTTCGGCGCCGGGCCAGACCCGGACGCAAGATGCCTCCCGGCCCAGCCCGCCCGGTGCGCCCGCGCCTGCGGGCTGGGACAATTGCGCCAGGTGATCTGCTGATGGCAAGAGCGATCTGGACCGGATCGATCAGCTTCGGGCTCCTCAACGTACCCGTCCGGCTCTACAGCGCGGTGGCCCGCCGGGGCATCGCGCTGCGCGAGATCCGCGAGTCCGACGGGGCCCGCATCCGCCACCGCAGGGTGGCCGAAGGGACTGAGGAGGAGGTGCCTTTCGAGCAGATCGTCAAGGCCTTTGAGATCGCACCCGAGCGCTACGTGGCGCTGAGCAAGCAGGAGATGGAGGCTCTCAGCCCGCAGAAGAGCCGGGCGATCGAGGTCCAGGACTTCGTCGACCTGGGCGAGATCGACCCGATCTACTTCGACAGCCCCTACTACCTGGGGCCCGCGCAGGGGGCGGAGAAGGCCTACTCGCTGCTGGCCCGGGCGATGGAGGGCTCGGGGAAGGTGGCCATCGCCCGCTTCGTCTTCCGCAACAAGGAGCACCTCGCCGCGATCCGCCCCAGCGAGGGCGTGCTGACCCTGACCACGATGCGCTTCGCCGAGGAGGTCGTGCCGCCCTCAGAGCTGCAGGACGCGCTCCCCGCCGAGGAGCCGAAGGTCGCCAAGCGCGAGGTGGAGATGGCCGAGCGGCTGATCGACTCGCTCACCCGGCGCTTTGACCCGGCCGCCTATCGCGACGAGTACCGCGAGGAGCTGATGGCCCTGATCGAGCGCAAGGCGCAGGGCCGGGAGCTGGTGGCGGGCGCGCCGGGCGAGGAGCCCGAGGCGACCAGGGCTCCCGATCTGATGGCCGCGCTGGAGGAGAGTCTGGCCGCCGTGGAGGGCAGGAGAACAGGCAAACAACCGGCGAAAAAGCGACGGGGGACCGCGGCAGCGAAGAAACGACCCGCCGCACGCGCCGGGTCGAAATCCTCCAAGTAGCCGGTGGGCACCGAGGGCCAGGTCGAGGTCGAGGGCCGGGAGCTGCGGCTCACCAACCTCGACAAGGACCTCTACCCGAAGGCCGGCTTCAGCAAGGGCGAGATGGTCGACTACTACGCTCGCGTGGGGCCGGCGATGATCCCCCACCTAGCCGGCAGGGCCGTGACCCTGCGTCGCTTCCCCGAAGGCGTGGACAACCTCGATGCAGCCTTCTTCGAGAAGCGCTGCCCCAAGCACCGGCCGAAATGGGTCAAGACCGCGCGGGTGGAGGCCGGGCCGCAGGCGGGAATGATTGACTTCTGCGTCTGCGACGCGCTGCCGACGCTGATCTGGATGGCCCAGCTGGCGGCGATCGAGCTGCATCCCTCGCTCTCCCTGGCGAGCGCGCCCAAGCGCCCGACGGTGCTGGCCTTCGATCTGGACCCCGGGGCGCCGGCCGACGTCCTTGACTGCGGCCGGGTGGCGCTGCGGTTGCGCGAGATTTTCGGCCACTTCGGCCTCCAGTGCTTCCCCAAGACCTCCGGTTCAAAGGGTCTGCAGGTCTACGTCCCGCTGAACACACCGGTGAGCTATGAGATGACCAAACCGCTGGCCAAAGCGATCGCCCAGCTGCTGGAGAAACAGACCCCCGGCGAGGTGGTCTCCAAGATGAAGAAGGTCGAGCGCGAGGGCAGGGTCTTCGTCGACTGGTCCCAGAACCATCAGCGAAAGACGACGATCGCCGTCTACTCCCTGCGCGCCCGCGAGCGCCCCACGGTCTCAACTCCCCTGGCCTGGGAGGAGGTGGAGTGGGCGATCGCCGCCGCGGACCCGGCTCTGCTCGTCTTTGAGGCAACCGATGTGCTGCGCCGGGTCGAGGCCCACGGCGACCTGTTCGCCCCCGTTCTCGAGTTAAAGCAGACGCTGCCGCGTCTCTGAGGTCCACTGCGGCGGGGATGGTGTCTTGAGCTTTCCCGCCGACGCCGGCCGAGCGCCGATCAGCGGGGGTAGTGACCAGCCCGAACCCCCCGGGTCTGGGGCCCCTACAACGGCTGGCGCAGGACCGGATTGCGGGCCGCCCGGACCTCGTCAAGGCGGCGAACCGGGGTGCTGTGGGGAGCACTGCGGGCGATCTCGGGGTTGCGCTCGGCCTCGGCCAGGATCAGCTCCAATGCCTCGGCGAAGGCGTCGAGGCTCTCCTTCGTCTCGGTCTCGGTCGGCTCGATCATCAGCGCCTCCTCGACCAGCAGAGGGAAGTAGACGGTGGGCGGGTGAAAGCCGAAATCGAGCAGGCGCTTGGCGAGGTCGAGGGTGGCGAGGCCCAGCTCGCGCTTCATCGGAGCGCCGGAGAGGACGAACTCGTGCATGCAGTGGCGGGCGAAGGCGACCGGGAGGCGCTTGCCGGCGCGGCCCTCGGCCAGCCGGGCCTTGAGGTAGTTGGCATTCAGCACCGCCGTCTCCGATGCCTCGGCGAGCCCGTCGCCGCCAAGGCTGAGGATGTAGGCGTAGGCGCGGACGAAGACGCCGAAATTGCCCTGGAAGCCGCGCAGGCGACCGATCGACTTCGGCCGCTCGAAGTCGAGGTCGAAATAAGCACCCCCGCCGCTTTGCCCTCGCCGGTTCTCCAGACCGCCACCCTGACCCCAGCCGGGCTCGGGGCGCCGGATCACCTGGGGCCGCGGCAGGAAGGGCTCGATTCGCGCCGAGACCGCGATCGGCCCGGCGCCCGGACCACCGCCTCCGTGCGGCTGGCTGAATGACTTGTGCAGGTTGACGTGGACGATGTCGAAGCCCATGTCCCCCGGACGCGAGTGGCCCATCACCGCGTTGAGGTTGGCGCCGTCGTAGTAGAGGGTGCCGCCCGCGGCGTGGATCAGGCCGGCGATCTCGGCGATGTTTTGGTCAAAGAGTCCGAGCGTGTTGGGGTTGGTCAGCATCAGGCAGGCCACCTCGCCGTCGATCTTGGCCCGCAGGTCCTCCATCTGGACCCCACCACGCTCGTCGGTGGCGACCTTGACCGCCTCGTAACCGGCCATCGTCACCGAGGCGGGATTGGTGCCGTGGGAGGTATCGGGGGCCAGCACCTTGGTCCGGCGCTCCCCCCGATCGGCGTGGTAGGCGCGGGTCAAGAGCAGGCCGGCGAGCTCGCCGTGGGAGCCGGCGGAGGGCTGGAGGCTGACGTGCGGCAGGCCGCAGATCTCCGCCAGCGACTCCTGCAGCAGCCACATCAGCTCCAGCGCGCCCTGGGCGCGGCGGGGGTCCTGCGCCGGGTGCAGGCGGGCGTGGCCGGGAAGTGCGGCCACCCGCTCGTTCAAACGCGGGTTGTGCTTCATCGTGCAGGAGCCGAGCGGGTAAAAGCCGCTGTCGAGGTCGAAGTTGCGACGCGAGAGGCGGTTGTAGTGGCGGACGATCTCCGGCTCGGAAACCTCGGGCAGGCGCGGCGGCTCGGAGCGCAGCAGGTGGGCCGGAATCAGCTCCTCGAGCGGGCGCTCTGGAACTTCGGCCGCGGGCAGCACCGCCGCGCGCCGTCCCTCCTTCGAGCGCTCATAGATCGTGATTGCCCGTTCCCGCTGCATCGGCGCCTCGCCCAGTGGCTCGGTCATCGGGCACCCACCCCCTCGCCGAGGCGCTCGGCCGCCAGCGCCGCGCCGAGCGCCTCGGCGAGGTCATCGATCTGCTCCCGGCTGCGGCGCTCGGTGATCGCCACCAGCAGGCCGTCGGGGTACTCGGGGTACTCGCGAGCGAGCGGGTAACCGGCGGCGATGCCGCGCTCGGCGCAGCGCTCGAGCACGGCGGTGACCGGGGCATCGAGGCAAAGCGCGAACTCACGCGCCACCGGCGCCTCGTGCAGCAGCTCGACCCCCTCGACCGCGGCGAGGCGCTGGCGCGCATAGGCCGTGCGCTGGACCAGCAGCTCGCCCAGCTCGCGGAAGCCCCGCCGGCCCAGCCAGGCCAGGTGGACCATCGCCGCCAGCGCGTTCAGCGCCTGGGCGGTGCAGATGTTGTTGGTCGCCCGCTCGCGCCGGATGTGCTGCTCACGGGTCTGCAGGGCGAGGACGAAGCCCCGGCGCCCGTCGACGTCCTCGGTCTCGCCGGCGATCCGGCCGGGCATGCGGCGGATCTGCTCCTCGCTGGCGCAGAAGAAGCCGAAGGAGGGGCCGCCGAAGTCCAGGCGGTTGCCGAGCGGCTGGCCCTCGCCGATGGCGATGTCGGCACCGCACTCGCCCGGGGATTTGAGGACGCCGAGGGTGATCGGGTCGACGGCGACGATGAGCAGCGCGCCGTGGCGCTTCGCCGTGGCGCCGAGCGCCTCGATGTCCTCCACCGCGCCGAGGAAGTTGGGGCTTTGGAGGAGGACCGCGGCGGTCTCCCCGTCGATCGCCTGGGCCAGAGCGTCGGCGTCGGTGAGGCCGTCGGTCAACCCGACCTCGACCAGGCTGGCGGCGAAGCCCTCGGCGTAGGTGGCCAGAGTTTCGCGGCTGTGGGGGTGCACACCACGGGAGACGACGAAGCGCCGGCGCCCGGTCGCGGCGATCGCCAGGTAGGCGGCGGAGGCAAGCGAGGATGGCCCCTCATAGAGGCCGGCGTTGGAGACGGGCAGCCCGGTCAGCTCCGACATCGCCGTCTGGAACTCGAACATCACCTGCAGGCCCCCCTGGGAGATCTCCGGCTGGTAGGGCGTGTAGGGGGTGAGGAACTCAGAACGCTGGGTGATCGCCTCGACGATCGCCGGCACGTAGTGGTCATACATCCCGGCGCCGAGGAAACAGACCTGCTCCTCGGCGTCGGCGTTGCGGTCGGCCAGAGCGGCCAGGCGCTCGAAGACCTCGGCCTCGCCCAGACCCGGCGCCAGCTCCAACGCTCGCCCCAGCCGCAGCGGCTCGGGGACCTGCTCAAAGAGCTCCTCCACCGAGTCGACACCGATCGCGGCGAGCATCTGCGCCCGGTCGGCCGGCGTGGCTGAGGTGTAGCGGGTCATCGCTACAGGCTACGAAAGGGCTGCGGCGATTAAATCTCGCCCTCCGCTAGCTGGGCAAAAGAATCGGCCATCGCTGCTCGCGGACGGCGCTCAGCCGTCCAGCAACCTGCGGTACTCCCCAGCGTCGAGCAGGGCGTCGGCCTCGCCGGGGTGGCTCAACTTCACCCTCACCAGCCAGCCCTCCCCGTAGGGGTCATCGTTGATTTTCTCCGGCCCGTCGGCCAGCGCGTCGTTGACCTCCACGATCTCCCCGGAGAGCGGCGCGATCACCTCGGAGACCGCCTTCACCGACTCCACCTCGGCGTAGGGGGAGTCCTTGGCGACCGTCGCGCCGACCTCGGGGGGGTCGTAGAAGACGACCTCGCCGAGGCTGTCCTGCGCGTACCAGGTGATGCCGAAGACGGCGTGGTCCTCGCCCTGCAGCCGCGCCCAGTCGTGCTGGTCGTGATAGCAGAGGTCGTCGGGATAGTTGGCGTCGGCCAAGGCGCTAGCTCCTTCTGTGGTAGAGGGGCTTCGAGGCTAACCGGGCGGGCCGAATCGTGCCCCGCACATCGATCCCGACCCCGGTCCCGGGCGCGGAGATATCGGCGCGCACGTAGGCCAACCCGATCCCCACTTCTAGCGAGGGCGAGAAGCTGCCGGAGGTGACCACGCCGGCCGGCTCTCCCCCGGCCAGCACGGGGTTGCCCTGGCGCGCGATGCCGACGCCCTCGATCCGAAACGGGGTGAGCAGCTCGGGCGGGCCCTCGGCTCGGGCGCGGGCGATCGGCTCGGAGCCGAGGAAGGCCGTTGCCTCCGCGCAGCACCAGCCGAGCCCGGCTTCGATCGGGTTGCGCTGGGCACAGAGATCGTTGCCGTGCAGGGGGAAGCAGGCCTCCAGGCGCAGGGTGTCGCGGGCGCCGAGGCCGCAGGGAACGACGCCCGCGTCGAGCAGCTCGGCCCAGATCGCCGGGGCCACCTCGGGGTCGATCAGCAGCTCGACCCCGTCCTCGCCCGTGTAGCCGGTGCCCGCCGCGATCGCCGGGCGAGCGCCGATCCGCGCCGCGGCGGCCCTCATCCGCGGCGGCAGCTCGACCCCCAGCGCGCCGCCGGTGACCGCGCGCGAGTGTGGTCCCTGCACGGCGATCATCGCGTAGCGCTCGGCGACGTCGCGCACGATCACCTCGAAACCGCGGCTCCAGCGCCCCAGCCAGGCCAGGTCGGCCTGATGATTCGCCGAGTTGGTGACCAGCAGGTAGCGATCATTGCCCAGGCGGTAGGCGAAGAGGTCATCGAGGACGCCGCCCCCCTCGCCGCACAGACAGGAGTACTGGGCACCGCCGATCTCCAGCCGCGCCAGATCGTTGGAGAGGACGCGCTGGAGGAAGGCCAGCGCCCCGGGTCCCTCCACCTCGACCTCCCCCATGTGGGAGACGTCGAACATCCCGGCGTGGGTGCGCACCGCCGAGTGCTCCTCCCGGATTCCCTCATAGCTCACCGGCATCTCCCAGCCGGCGAAGGAGACGAGCTTCGCCCCCAGCTCGAGGTGTCTCTCATACAGCGCCGTCCTCACCCGGCGCAGGCTATTGGCTGGGCGCGGGTTGACCGGGGAACCCCGGGCCCGGTCTCAGTCCTTGAGGAAACCGGGTACTTCGATGTCCTCGTCGCTGACCCGCAGTTTGCGGATGTCGGTGTCCTCGGCCGAGATCCGCGGGCGGCTCTCGTAGCGGCGGCGCACCCGCTGGGGGGAGCGGGCGAGCAGCTCGAAGCCTTCGAAGCCGGTGGCGATCACCGTCACCCGGACTTCGTCGCGCATCGACTGGTCGACGACGGAGCCGAAGATGATGTTGGCGTTGTCGTCGGCCTCGGCCTGGACCAGCTGGGCCGCCTCGTTGACCTCGAACAGGCCGAGGTCCTCGGGGCCGGTGATGTTCAGCAGCATCCCGGTGGCGCCCTTGATCGACTCCTCGATCAGGGGCGAGGTGATCGCCGCCTTGGCGGCATCGACGGCGCGGGTCTCGCCCGAGGCCGCGCCAACGCCCATCAGCGCCGAGCCGGCGTCGCGCATGATCGTCCGCACGTCGGCGAAGTCGAGGTTGATCAGACCGGGAATCGTGATCAGATCGGTGATCCCCTGCACGCCCTGGCGCAGGATGTCGTCGGCCTGGCGGAAGGCCTCGAGCACGCTGGTGCGCCGCTCGACCGCCTGCAGCAGCTTCTCGTTGGGGACGATGATCAGGGTGTCGACGTTGTTGCGCAGCTTCTCGATCCCCTCCAGCGCCTGCTGCATACGCCGTTTGCCCTCGAACTCGAAGGGCTTGGTCACCGCGCCGACGGTCAGCGCGCCGATCTCCTCCTTGGCGATCTCGGCGATGATCGGCGCCGCACCGGTGCCGGTGCCGCCTCCCTCACCGGCGGTGACGAAGACCATGTCGGCCCCCTTCAGCGCCTCCTTGATCTCGTCGCGGCTCTCCGCCGCGGCGCCCGCACCGACCTCGGGGTTGCCGCCGGCGCCGAGGCCGCGGGTCAGCTCCTGACCGATCGAGAGCTTGATGTCGGCGTCGCAGGCCTGCAACGCCTGGGCGTCGGTGTTGACCGCGACGAACTCGACTCCGCGGATCCCGGCATCGACCATCCGGCTGACGGCATTGGTGCCGCCGCCGCCGGCCCCGACGACCTTGATCACCGCGAGGTATGTGGATTCCATCTCCCGATTTCTCCAAGCCCGGCCCGTTGGGCCGGTATCTGCCCAGTCCACAGGGACTGGATTTGAGTTGAGCCTTAGTTCCGTCCGAAGCTGCAGCGATGCTCAAGGGTTCTGAGGATCGACTGAACCTTGGAAATTGCGCTCAACGTAGGGCATTCCATCGCCACTGTCAAACGCCCGGGAGGCATCCTGCAAAGCGCGACCCTCAAGTCAAGCTTGAGGGTCGCGCCAGTCTAACCCCATGGTTGAGGGCTCAGGGAACGGGTGGCAGAGGGTGGCCTGAGCCCCGGATCCCGGGCCGCCCGGGAACGCTCAGGTTCACATAATCGAGCGCCGTCACCGCGGGGTCGGCGAGCACCGCGGCGGCCGCCCGCCACTTCCTCGCCGTATCCCCCTCCCCGCCGAAGCGCAGTTCCACCCCCGTGCTCAGTTCCACATCCACCCCGGCCTGCCCGTAGCGGCTGCTCTTCAGATAGGGCCGCAGGGGGGCGGGCGCGGCGGCGAGGACGCGAACCTGGGCCAGTGCCGTGCCGGACAGATGGCCGCTGGGCGGAGGCTTGGAGAGGGCCAGCAGGGGAAGCGAGGGGTGCTTGGGCGACAGGCGGGGGAGGACGGCGCCTTCGGCCGAGACACCGACCGCGCTCGAGCCGCTGCCGATCGCCGCGATCGCCACGGTGGGGACCAGGCGGGGCGCCACGTGCTTGGTGCGGAGCGCGAACTGGTAGACGAGCGCCACCGCGACGACGGCGGCCAGCCCGGCCAACAGGCGGCGGCGGCTCATCGCCCAGCCCGAGCGCTTGGGGGCCGGGCGCTCACAGCTCCCAGCCGCGGGGCCAGCGAACCTCGCCCAGCAACTGGACCTCCGGCTCCAGCTCGACGCCGAAGCGCTGATGGACGCGGCGGCGGCCCTCGGCCATCAGCTCCAGCACGTCGGTGGTGGTGGCCCCGCCATCGTTCTCGACGAAATTGGCGTGGGCCTCGGAGAAGCGCGCGCCGCCGTGGCGCAGGCCCCGGCAACCCGCCGCCTCCAGCAGCTGCCCCGCCGAGCGCTCCTCCTCGGGGTTCTTGAAGGTCGAGCCGAAGGTCTTGATCCCCGAGGGCTGCGCCTCGCGGCGGCGCTGCCGCATCTGCGCCAGCTCGGCCCTGATCTGGGCCGGGTCGCCGGGTCGCAGGAGAAAGGAGGCGCGGGTGACGACCTCGGTCGAGCCGAGGTTGGAGTTGCGGTAGGCGAAGCCGAGCTCCCCCGGCGCCCGGCGCTCCAGGCCGGCTGGAGTGGCGACCTCCGCCCACTCCAGGACCTCGCCAAGCTGGCCCCCGTAGGCGTTGGCGTTCATCCTCACCGCTCCCCCGGCAGTGCCCGGGATGTTGATCGCGAACTCCAGGCCTGCAAGGCCCCAGCCGGCAGCCTTGGCGGCGGCGGAGGGAAGGCGCGCGCCGCCGCCGCAGAGGAGGCGCTCCCCCCGGCGCTCGATCTTTGCCAGGTCGCCGTCCAGCTTGATCGCCAGTCCCCGGAATCCATCGTCGGCCACCAGCAGGTTCGATCCCGACCCGATCGTTCCTACCGCCAGGCCCCCCTCCTTCGCCCAGGTGAGCAGTTCCAGCAGGTCCGCCTCGCGGGATGGACGGGCGAACCACTCGGCGGGGCCGCCGGTGCGCACGGTGGTCAGGCGGGCCAGGGGGACCTCGGCCCGTACGCCTGGGGGCGGGCTCATCCAACACCCCCGCGTCGGGCTCGCCGCCGACGCAAATGGCCGGCCCTCAGGCAGTCGGTTGGCGCGCTCACTCGTCCCCCTCGGCGATCAGCGCTTCGCCCAGCTTGAAGACATCCCCGGCCCCGATCGTGACCAGGATCTGGCCTGGCGCGAGCCGCGGGCCGAGCGCGGCGCCGGCCTGCTCGGCGCCGGGCAGCCACCAGACGGGCCGCCCCCCCATGCGCTCGGCCGCCTCCTGGGCGACGCTCAAGCCGCTGACTCCGGCCAGCCTGCCCACCGGCTCCTCGCGGGCGGGGTAGACATCGAGCACCGCGACCTCATCGGCCAGCGCCAGCGCCGCGCCGAAGTCCGCCGCGAGGGCCCTGGTGCGGGAGTAGAGATGGGGCTGAAAGACGGCGAGCAGGCGGGTCGGGCTCTTCTCGCGCAGGGCAGAGAGCGCGGCGCGCACCTCGGTCGGGTGGTGGGCGTAGTCGTCATATATCCGGGCGCCGTTTCGCTCGCCCTTCAGCTCCAGCCGCCGCCGCACTCCCGGGAATCCGGCGAGAGCCGCCGCGGCGCCGTCGGGGTCAAAGCCGGCCAGCTCGATCGCCGCGAGGGCGGCACGGGCATTCAGCAGGTTGTGGCGACCGGGCACCGCAAGGGCCAGGTCGGCCGGACCGGGCGCCTGGGCCCCGAAGCCGCCGATCGGCCTCTCCCGGGACCCATCGCTCGCCCCTTGGCCCGCCGGCGGGTTCCTCCCCTCGATCAGATCGTCGAGGCTCCCGTCCGCCGGCAGCACGACGGCAGCGGCGTCGGCGACAAACTCGCCGAAGGCGCCGCGCAGCTCGGCGAGCGATCCCCAGCGGCTGTGGTGGTCCATCTCCAGGTTGGTGACGACGGCGATCTCGGGCCCCAGCCGCAGGAAGCTCGCATCACTCTCGTCGGCCTCGGCGATCACCCACTCTCCCTCGCCCCAGCCGGCGTTGGCCGGCTGCTCACCCTCGCCCAGGCCGGGGACCTCACCGCCGATAAAGAAAGCCGGGTCGGCCCCAACCGCGCGCAGCGCCCAGACCAACATCGCCGCGGTCGTCGTCTTGCCGTGGGTGCCGGCGACCGCGATCAGGCGCTTGCCGGCGCAGAGCTCGGCCAGAAGGGCGCCGCGGTGGATCGGCCGCACGCCGCGCTCGCGCGCCAGGGCCAGCTCCGGGTTGTCCTCGCCGATCGCGGTGGAGACCACGACCTCGGCCCCCTGGGGGAGGTTGGCCCGGTGATGGCCGAGGTGGGGCTCCAGCCCCGCCCGGCGCAGACGCTGCATATAAGAGGACTCCGCCCGGTCGCTGCCGGTGACCGTGGCGCCGAGCCGGGCACAGACCAGCGCCAGCCCGCTCATCCCGGCGCCGCCGATCCCGATGAAGTGAAGCCGTCGCGAAGCCCAACCGCCTGCCGTGCCCGCCGCGGCGGAATGCCCGCTTTGCTCGCTGGAACCGATCCTCACCGCCGCGCTCCACTCCCGGCCGCCGCCAGGACCTGATCGGCGATCCGCCGCGCCGCGTCAGGGCGGGCCAGGGCGGCAGATGCCGCCGACATCGCGGCGAGTCTTGGCCCCTCGCCGAGGAGGCCCTCGACCGCGGCGGCGACCGCGGCGGCGCTCAGATCCCGGTCCTCGATGGTCAAGGCCGCCCCGGCCTTCTGCATCCAGGCCGCGTTTGCCCGCTGGTGCCCGGCGGTGGCGTGGGGGTAGGGGACGAGGATCGCCGGCCGGCCGGCGGCGGTCAGCTCGAAGATCGAGCCGCCGGAGCGGGCCAGCGCCAGGTCAGAGGCGGCGAGGACCTGACCGAGGTCGGGCTCGTAGGCCAGCAGCGTGTAGCGCTCGCCGTGGGGGGCCGCCCGCAGGCGCCCCTCTAGCTGCTCGAAGTCGCGGCGCCCGGCGAGGTGGATCACGTGGAAGCCGCGTCCGGGGCGCTCGGCGAAGGCCTCGATCGCCGCCAGGTTGATCGAGCGGGCGCCCTGGCTGCCCCCCATGACCAGCAGGCAGCGGGCGTCCGCCGGGACGCCGAAGCGCTCGCGCGCCGCGGCGCGATCGGCGCCGAGAACCGCGGCGGGCACCGGGCGCCCGGTGATGAGATAGCGAGCCCCCTCTCGTCCCCGGATCGGGAAGGCCAGGCATACCCGTTTCGCCCGGGCCGCCAGCAGGCGGTTGGCGAGGCCCAGGTGGCTGTCGGCCTCGGTCAGGACGAGGGGAATGCGAGAGAAGAGGGCGGCCAGCCCCGCGGGGCCGGCGACGAATCCACCGCCGCCGAGCACCACATCCGCGCCGCGGCGGCGGATCGCCCGCCTCGCGCTGAGCACGGCGGCGAGGGCCTCGGCCAGGGCCAGCGCGGCGCGAAGCGGGTTGCGCCGGTCGATCCCCCGCACCCTCAGCTGGTCGATCTCATAGCCCGCGGCGGGCACCAGCTCGGCCTCGATCCGGTGGCGGGCGCCGAGGAAGCTGACCTCGGCACCGCTAGCCCGAAGCTCGGCGGCGACCGCCATTGCCGGAACGACGTGTCCGGCGGTTCCCCCCGCCGCCACCACCACTCTGGGCGCTCTTGCCACCGCTCGATCGGCTCCTTCCACGGGCGGGCGAACGCCCGCCCTGCACCACGCGCAGTTTGCCAGCGCCGGCGGTCCCGCCGCGGGCGACGTTGAGGATCAGGCCCACGGCGAACAGCGTCGCCATCAGGTTGCTGTTGCCGTAGGAGACGAAGGGAAGCGGCACCCCGGTCAGCGGCGCCAGCCCCATCACGGCGAAGAGGTTGATCGTCGCCTGGACCAGGATCAGCGAGGTCAGGCCGGCGACCAGAAGCTTGCTGTAGTTGTCCTTGGCCCGCTGAGCCACCCGCAGTCCGGCGTAGCCGAAGAGGGAGAAGAGGCCGACGATGCCGATGATCCCGACCAGGCCAAGCTCCTCGCCGATCACCGCTGCGATCATGTCGGTCGGTGCCTCCGGCAGGTAGTAGGCCTTCTGCACCCCGTTGCCGATCCCGACCCCGAAGATGCCGCCCGAACCGATCGCGATCTTCGCCTGCGCCGCCTGGAAACCGGCGCCGGAGGTGTCCGCGCTGGGATTGAGGAAGCCGGTGAGGCGGGCCATCCGGTAGGGCTCGACCAGGGTCACCACCAGGGCCACGACGCCCAGCCCGAGCGCGATCAGGCCGAGGTCTCGCGGCCGGGCGCCGGCTACGAGAAGGGTCGTGCCCACGGCGAAGGCGACGACCATCGCCGTGCCGAGGTCCGGCTCGACCAGGATCAGCAGGCAGGCGCAGCCGGTGATCAGCAGATAGGGCATGAAGCCGGCGATCGAGCGCGCCCGCTTTGGCTTGCGGGCCAGGATGTCGGCGCCGTAGAGGATCAGCGCCACCTTGGCCAACTCGGAGGGCTGGATCTGAAGAGAACCGGGGCCGATCCAGCGGCTGGCGCCGTTGACGCTCGAGCCGACCGCCAGCGCGGCGAGCAGGAGGAAGAAGGCCAGCGCCAGGATCGCCGGGGTGAGGCGGCGCACCAGGGCCAGTCCGTGGCGGGCGGTCAGGTGCATGATCACCAGGCCCACCGCGCCGAACATCAGCGTGCGCTTCAGGTAGTAGGCGCTGTTGGAGAGGCCGCCGTTGCTCAGAACCTGGGTGGTCGAGCTGGCGGAGAAGACCATCACCGCACCGAAGGCCAGCAGGCAGAGGGTCGCGGTGAGCAGCATGTTGTACTCAGCCGAGGGCGAGGCGGCGCCTGTGCGCCTCTTGGCTTTCTTCGCCCGGCCCGCGGCGCCCGGGCGCCCGAGCGCCAGCACCCGGGCGCTCACCGCAACCCCTCGACGATCTGGCGGAAACGCTCGCCGCGTTCTTCGAAATCGCGAAAGGCGTCAAAGCTGGCGCAGGCGGGTGAGAGCAGGACGACCTCGCCGCCGCGCGCCGCGTCGGCCGCCCGCCGCACCGCCTCCTCCAGATCGCGGCAGCGGTGCAGCTCGATCCCCGAGTCCACGGCCGGCGCCAGCTCGGCGGCCAGCCGCTCGGCGACGGCGCCGATCAGGTAGCAGGCGACGCAGTGCTCGCGCACCGGACCCAGCAAGGGGAGGAACGAGTCGCCCTTCTCGCTGCCGCCAAGGATCGCGTGGACGCCGCCGGCAAAGGCGCTCAACCCGACCACGGCGGAGGCCACGTTGGTTGCCTTGGAGTCGTTGACGAAGCGCACACCGCCGATCTCGGCCACCGGCTCGAGGCGGTGCGCCACGCCGGCGAAGCCGCGCAGTCCCTGGCGCACGGCGTCGCGCTCGATGCCCAGCGAGAGCGCCGCGGCGGCGGCGGCCATCGCGTTGGCCACATTGTGCTCGCCCAGCAGGCCCAGCTCCTGCACTCCGATCAGCGGCTCGCCGTCAAAGAAGATCACCCCGGCGGAGAGGGAGACCTCGCACTCGGGCGACGCTCCGCGGCAGAAGGCGACTCGCCGGGCGCAGCCGCCGAGGTCCGCCCCGCCAAGCGCCGGGTCGTCCGCGTTGTAGACGGCGATGTCCTCGTTGCCCTGGTTGGCGAAGATCCGCAGCTTGGCCTCGAGGTAGGCGCCGAGATCTGCGTGGCGGTCGAGGTGATCGGGCGCCAGGTTGAGGAAGACGGCGCACTCCGGGGCGAAGGCCACGCTGTCCTCGAGCTGGAAGCTGGAGCACTCGCAGACGATGGTCGCGTCGGGGTCAACCTCGCCCGCCAGCGCCGACAGCGGCGTCCCCACGTTCCCGGCGAGCGCGACCGGCTGGCCGGCGGTCCGGTACAGGTGCCCGAGCAGCTCCACCGTCGTCGTCTTGCCGTTGGTCCCGGTCACCGCGAGCAGACGGTTGGGGACCGCCCGCCAGGCGATCTCCATCTCCCCCATCACCTGGATACCACGCTCGAGCGCGACGCTGATCGCCGGCGCCTCCCGAGGGACCCCGGGACTCTTCACAACCGTCCGAACTCCGTCGAGTAGCGCCAATCCATCCGAATCCAGTACCACTTCGACGCCCAGCCCCTCCAACCCTGCAACTCCATCCGGACGGCCGGAATCGACCCCCCTCACCTCCTCGCCCCGCCGGGCCAACAAGCGGGCCACAGCCTGACCGGACCGGGCCAGCCCGACGACCAGAAACGGTCCCCTCGGCGGCGCCGGCCGTGGCTTGCTGGGAGGCCGCAGATTCATCTCAGACATAGCTTCGCGTTCCGCTCCCTCGACCCTGTGCGGCTCCTGCGGCGGGTGGCGCGAGGTGGGGGTTGGTTACTCGACCCAGAGGCGGGGGCGGACCCGGTCCGCATCGTCTCCATCCCCCCAACCCGAGCCAAGCGCAAGCAGGGAGGGGTGGTGCCTCGGTTTGAATCTGGCGACGATTGGGACCACGGCGATTGAGGCTGGACGCGATCGGCGCATCGGCGCCCGAACCGATCAATCCGCCTCGGCCCGGAGATCGCATCGGCGCCCCAGCGCGAACCTGGCGTCCGTAGAAACCAACGCCGCGGACCTTCAGCCAAAGGTGCCCGCGTAGCCTGTATCTCGGTCGCCAGGCGGGGCCGGGCACGGGCCAGGGATATGGACCACCTGAGTGGCTCAACTCCTCCACAGCCCAAGGCGGTGAGTCCCGCCGATGCGTCTGATGTCACCCTCATCCACTCCCGCCGCCCCGGCATGCTGGGGCCAGTTGGCGACCGCATCGCGCACCTCGCCCAGGATCGCCACCGCCCTCCCCCGTTTCATCGAAATACTTTCTGCGCAGTGCTCGAAATCCTGGAGGCCAAATCCGTCGCGCTTGCCATTTAGCGTCATCTGGTGCTGGGCTGTCCAATCGCCGGCAGGGTTGTAGGCAAAGGTCAGGTCGAACGCCGGTGAGAGGGACCAATTGCCTCCTTGGTCCATGAGGAAGGCGATGTTCTTGACGTGATCGTCTTGATTGCGAGCCACGACATTGAATGCCATGCGACGAAACTGTTCCTCGATCTCCTCGATCGAGAGGCCCAGTTGGCGAGTCACCATCATCGCCTGCTCGTAGGAATAGGCGCCCGGTTCGTTGAAGTCGAAGTGGGCAATCGCGCCCAGTGATTGCAGGTGGAGCTTGAAGTTGCCCGCGGGTCGGTCAAAGCGCCTGGTCATGAAATGGCGCCTTCCGTTCTCTTCGAAGAGGCGGCATTTCATCATCGCGATCCCCGCCTCCCGGGCCATCAAGGAGTAGGCGAACTCGGTCGCGCCGTGCCCTTGGGGGTCATCCAAGCTTTCCTTGTCTCGGTTCCCACTGACACCGTCGAACTTGAGGAGCCAATGCTCAAAGCCCGGTGGTGCTTTGACCTGGCCGGAGCGAATCTCATTCGTTCGGGGGTTCCAGGCGATCACCGCCTTGGCCCTGGCACCGCCCGCCGACATTCCCACACTGAGCAGCTCCAGTAGGCCCTCTTCCTCATATCCAGCTTTGACCGAGGCGACGAACTGCTTACGCTTGGAGAGAACCTCGGAGGCAAGTTTCACCAGGGATTCGATGCGGATGTCCTCGATCGGGGCCCTCTCCGGCCCCTGCACCGGTTCGAACTCCAGTGCCCCCATCCCCCGAGTTCCGATGTAACAGAGTCGTTCGACTGAATCAGCGCTCTGCGGCGGACGACCCTGAGAAGCCAGCCAGGTGTCGATCAACGCGTTGCCGAATTTGTCCGGCAGTGAATCGGCGAGCAGACCCGGTAGGCCTTTGAACGATTTGTATGAGAGCGCTGGGAAGGAATAGGGCTCAACCCTGAGGGGCATCGTCAAGGGCGCGATTTGAATCGCGCTGCGGGCGAATTCACGCTGGTATTGAAAGATCGCCGCCGGCTGGCCCTCGACCAGCGAAACCGCACCGATTTTCCGTCCCCACAGATTGACCGTCGCGTCGCTCACCGAGTGTCGCCGGACCCTTCCTCCTCGACCGGCCGAGCCGAGCGGGGTGCCTTCTCCTCCCCAGCTTGGGCGACGGTGTCGTCCTCCGCCCCTGACCCGAGATCGTGCCAGCGCCAGACGTTGCCCTGCCGCTGATCTTTGTTCGGCGAGTGGCGGGCCCTCTGTCGCCGCCGGCCCCCCAGCCGCACGCGCTCCAGCGGGCTCGGAAGTGGCTCGGGGATCAGGCGATCAAGCGCATCGAGCTGACCCAAGGCACGGAGGATCCGGACCAGGCTGGTGAGCCTGACCTCGCGCCCGCTCTCGACCCGCTCGACCGTGGTCTTGGCGACGCCGGCCTCGCGCGCGAGCTGCTCTTGGCTCACGTTGCGCTCGAGGCGGGTTCGAGCCAGGCGGGATCCCAGCTCTCGCAATATGGTCTCGTCGCTATTTTGAGCTTCTATTCTCATAACTCTTTCTAATTGAGGAGTTAAAGCGGATTAGAGCTCTAACTCAGCATATAAGCAGAGTTAAAAGCATAGCACAAAGAAATCGGGGCCCAGCTATATCTCTGCTGATAACAAGAGTTAAGGACCAAAAACCCGCTAAACCTGTATATCAGCAGAGTTATATCTAAGTGCGCTGAGGAAGGCGGGCGGGGACGATTGCGGCCGCCATCGCCATGCGGAGGGAATCGCTTTCATCGCCGCCGATCCCCCAAAACGCCAGGACCCGCCGGCCGCGGCCCTAGCGCCCGATGCTCTGCTGATACAGGGTGAAGCCGATCCCCGAGCAGACCGCGGCGATGATCCAGAAGCGGAGCATTATCTTGGTCTCCGACCAGGCCATCATCTCGAAGTGGTGGTGCAGCGGCGCCATCAGCAAGACCCGGCGGCGGAAGGCCTTGAATGAGAAGACCTGAACCGCGACCGAGAGGGCCTCGATCACGAAGATTCCGCCGATGATGATCAGCAGCACCTCGGTCTGAGTCATCACGGCCAGCGCGCCGATCGCTCCACCGAGGCCGAGCGAGCCCGTGTCTCCCATGAATATCGAGGCGGGGAAGGAGTTGAACCAGAGGAAGCCGATGCAGGCGCCGACCATGCAGGCCGAAAGCAGGGCCAGGTCCTGGCGCTCGCCGGTGACGAAGGCGATCGCGGTGTAGGTCAGCAGGACGATCGCGCAGGAGCCGGCGGCAAGGCCGTCGAGGCCGTCGGTGAGGTTGACGCCGTTGGAGGTGCCGGCGATCACCAGGAAGACCAGGACGAAGTAGAGGACCGGGCCGAGGTCGATGCTGCCGTGGCCGATCCGGATGTAGAGGATCGGTTCCAGGCCGACCTCGTGCCGGGCAACCCACCACAGGCCGAAGGCGAGGATCACCTGGAAGAGCAGCTTCCAGCGGGCCGAGAGTCCGAGCGAGCGGCGTTTGACGATCTTGATGAAGTCGTCGGCGAAGCCGATCGCCGCACAGCCCATCGCCACACCGAACACCGCGAGACTCTGGGCATCGCGGTTGGAGAGGACGAGGTAGGGGACGCAGATCGCGGCGAAGACGATCAACCCACCCATCGTCGGCGTGCCGGCCTTGGCGTGGTGCTCCTGCGGCCCGTCCTCGCGGATGTGCTGGCCGAACTCCTTCACCCGCAGGTATTCGATGAACTTCGGTCCGAGGAAGATGCAGATCAGCATCGACGCCATTCCGGCGATCAGGACCACGCCCATGATTAACCGCGGCCCCCCCCGCTCCCCTGGTGGCCGGAGGACTCAGATCGCGGCAGAGCCCCACCTCCGCCCCCGGGGAGCGCTGGAGCGCCGATCAGCGCCTCCAGCGCTTGGCAGATGACCTCCAGGCCGGCCGAGCGGGAGCCCTTGACGAGGACGGCATCGCCGCTGCCAAGCTGCGCCGCCAGCAGCTCGGCGGCATCCTCGGGGTCGCCGACCAGCTCGTCGGGTCCGTAGTCGCGGGCCGGCTCGCCGACCCCGACCAGCAGGTCGAGCCCCGTGGCCCGCGCGTGCTCACCCACCTCGCGGTGGTAGGCGGGCGCATCCGGTCCCAGCTCGGCCATCTCGCCCAGCACCGCGATCGTGCGCTCGGCCCCCAGCGTGGCGAGGTGATCGAGCGCCGCTCGCATCGACACCGGGTTCGCGTTGTAGCAGTCGTTCACGAGGACGATTCCGTCTCCCAGCTCGAGGCGCTCGCCGCGGAAGCGGGAGAATCCTATGTTCGCAGCGTGGTCGGCCATCGCCGCCGGCGAGGCGCCCAGCGCCACGCCTGCCCCGATCACGGCCAGCGCGTTGGTCAGGTTGTGGGCCTCGGTGAAGGGGAAATGGAAGCGGGCGCTGCCGGCCGGGGTGGCAATGAGCGCCTCGGTAATCCCGCCGCTGACAGTCCGCTCCAGAGCCTCGACATCTCCGCCCGGGCCGAAGCGGAGCAGGCGGGGCGCCTGACCCAGGTGGGGCTCCAGCGAGCCGGAGTCCGCCGGCACGACCGCGACCCCCCACGCGGGCAGCGGGGCGAGGATCTCGGCCTTCGCCGCCGCGATCGCCTCCACCGAGCCCAGCAGCTCGACGTGGACCGGGCCGACGTTGGTGATCACCGCGACGTCGGGCTCAGCGATCGCCGCCAGATCGGCGATCTGTCCGCGACCGCGCATGGCCATCTCCAGCACCAACAGATCGGTGCCCTCGGGGGCTTCCAGCACGGTTAACGGCAGCCCGATCTCGGTATTCAGGTTCTCGCGGTTGGCATGCACCCTTCCCGGCAGCAGCGCCCGGGAGATGTCCTTGACCGAGGTCTTGCCGACCGAGCCGGTGACGCCGATGACCCTGGCGCCGAGTGCCTGGCGCCAGGCGTGGGCCAGCGCCCCCATGGCCGCCAGCGGGTCGCGGACGCTGAAGACCCAGGCGCCCTCCAGGCCGGCGGCGTGGTCTGGCTCGACCACCACCCCCCAGGCTCCTGATGCAATCGCGGCCGAGGCGAACTCGCCACCGTCGGTGCTCCCCCCGCGCAGGCCGAAGAACAGAGCGCCGGGCCCGGCGCTGCGGGAGTCGATCGCACCGCGCTGGGGCCAGCCGCCGCCGCCCGCGGTGGCGATCTCGGCCCCCATCGCCGCGGCGATCTGCTCGGCGCCGAGCTTCACGCGGCGGCCAGCTTCCGCAGCTCCTCGGCCGCCACCTGGCGGTCATCGAAGGGGACCTTGCGCCCCCCCTCGAGCTCCTGGCAGTGCTCGTGCCCCTTGCCGGCAATCACAACCGTGTCGCCCGGTCGGGCGTGGGCGAGGGCCAGGGCAATGGCCGAGCGGCGGTCGACCTCGATCTCGACCCGCGAGCGATCCTCGATCCCGGCGAGGACCTCGGCCAGGATCTCCTCGGGATCCTCGGACCGGGGGTTGTCGGAGGTGACGATCGCCAGATCGGAGAGTTCGGCTCCCGCGCGTCCCATCTGCGGCCGCTTGCCACGATCGCGCTCGCCACCCGCACCGAAGACGGAGATCAGCCGCCCCCCCGTCAGCTGCCGCGCCGCCCGCAGCACGTTCTCCAGCGAATCCGGAGTGTGGGCGTAGTCGACGAGCACCGCGAACCGCTGTCCCTCCTGCACCGGCTCAAAGCGCCCCGGCACCCGTCCGGCGCTCCCCAGGGCGGCGGCCGCGACCCCGGGATCGACGCCGAGGGCGGTCGCGGCGGCAAACGCGCCCAGCGCGTTGGCGACGTTGAAGTGCCCTGGGAGAGCGATGCGCACCGGCGTCTCAGCGGCCGGCCCGGTGATCGTGAAGTCCGACCCCTCGGCGTCGAAGGACACATCGCCAGCGCGGTAGTCCGCCTCGGCGCCATCGGCGGAGAAGGTCAGGCACTCGAGCTCGGCGGCGAGCCGCCGGCCGTATGGGTCATCGACGTTGACCAGCGCGACGCGCGGCCGGCTCTCGAAAAGCTTTCGCTTGGAGCGGAAGTAGGCCTCCATGTCGCCGTGGAAGTCGAGGTGGTCGCGGGTCAGGTTGGTGAAAAGCGCCACATCGAAGCGAATTGAGTCGCAGCGATGCAGGGCCAGTGCGTGCGAGGAAACCTCCATCGCGCATGCCCGGTCCCCACCCTCTAGCATCCGTCGAAACGCCGCCTGCAGGTCGATGGCCTCGGGGGTTGTCCGCTCCACCTCCTCCTCCACCCCACCGACCACCTGCTTCACGGTCCCAAGCAACCCACATCGCGTCCCCGCCGCCTCCAGCACCTCCCGCACGAGGAACGCCGAGGTCGTCTTGCCGTTGGTCCCGGTCAACCCCACGACCCTCAGCTCACCGGTGGGATCCCCCCAGAAGCGGGCGACCAGAGTCGCCATCGCCGCCCGGGCGTCGCCCACCACGACCTGAGCCACGCTCAGCTCCAGCTCCCGCTCGACGACAATCGCCACGGCCCCAGCCTCAACCGCCGCCGCGGCGAACTGGTGCCCATCGACCCTCTCCCCGGGCACGCAGAAGAACAGCGTCCCGGCGTCGACCCTGCGGCTGTCATAGGCCAGGTCGGCAACCTCCACCGAGCGATCGCCGAGGACCCGAAGCACGGGAGCTTCGCCAAGAAGCGCTTCCAACCTCACCCCGACGATTCTAGGTCGCGACCCAGCCGCCCATTCCGCCGGCACCATGGGCTGAGCGGGGTCAGCGAGGACTCCGGCGGCGGCGCCCGTCTCACCCGATCAGAGGACCCGTGGGTCGCCCGCACGATCTCTATTGAGGAGGAACGCCCAGATAGGGAAGGGCGAAGGCGGCGATTTTGCCGAACGCCGGGGCGGCCACCGACCCGCCGTAGTAGTTCCCCCCCGATGGCTGGTTGACGATCACCGCAACCAGCAGCCGCGGATTCTGCGCCGGCGCGAAGCCGATGAAGGAGCCGACGAATTTGGTGTTGGAGTAGGTCCCGTTTTCAGCGATCTGCGCGGTCCCCGTCTTGCCGGCCAGGGTGTAGCCGGGCACGCTGACCTCCGAGGCGGTCCCGCCGGGCGCCAGCACGCCTTCCAGCATGGTCCGCACCTGCGAGGCGACCTGAGCGGGGATGACACGGTGCCCGCGCGGCTCGCTCACCGGCCTGCCGCCGATCTTCTCGATCAGATTCGGCCGCCGAAGGATGCCGCCGTCGGCGATCGCCTGGTAGCCGGCAACCATCTGCATCGGCGTCACCGAGAGGCCCTGTCCCATTGGCAGGTTGCCCATCGTAGAGCCCGAGTAGTCCTTCAGCGCAGGCACGATGCCGCGTTCCTCGCCGGGGAACTGAATCCCGGTCGGGCGGCCGAAACCAAAGCGGTCGATCCAGCGGCTGAAGCGCGCGGCACCCAGCTTCAGCCCGATCGTCACCGCGCCCACGTTGGAGGAGCGGGAGAGGATCTGGGCGACGGTCATCGTTTCGGTCCCCCGCAGCTCGGCGTCAGAGATCGAACGATTGGCGACCTGGATGCTCGGCGGCAGGGTGAACGAGGTTTCCGGAGTCACTATCCCTTCGTCCAGGGCGGCCGAGATGGTGAAGGCCTTGAAGGTCGAACCTGGCTCATAGGTGAATCCGGTCGCCTGGTTCTCGAGCGCTTCGGGATTGGCCTGGGAGAGGTCATTGAGGTTGACCGGCGGCCAGTTGGCCATCGCCAGAATCTGTGAGTTGCGCGGATCGATCACGATCGCGGTGGCGCTCTTGGGCGAGAAGCTCGAGCCGACGCCGGCAAGCACTT
>Ga0307372_10001007_pt1 | contig 49381 bp, 59 predicted proteins | sample OX1MG_FD_202533 | JGI IMG/M metagenome (GOLD analysis project Ga0307372, IMG submission 202533) | Soil microbial communities from Risofladan, Vaasa, Finland - OX-1 | ecosystem: Environmental > Terrestrial > Soil > Coastal area > Acid sulfate soil | place: Finland: Risofladan, Vaasa | collected...
GCAACCAGGTGCCCGCGACAAACTGGCCTGCGGAGATCCTCGAGGCCTGCCAGAGCAGGATGTTCTGCGGGTTCCCGAGGGGGGTGAGGGAGCTGGCGATGTTCGTAAAGGTCACCTCTGCTACGAGCAGAGGCGCGATGTCTGCGCCGGACTCCTTTGAGTAGCTCACGAGGACCGGCGTGAGGATGAGGACTAGGACGTCATTGAGGACGAACGGGGAGAAGACGGCGGTGACCGCCACCACGGCATACATCACCCCCAGCCTTCCCTCCAGGATCGCGATTATCCCTCGCAGGAAGGAGTACCCGTCCGCCGCCCTGAACTGCGCGGCTATCCCGAAAAGGAAGGCGAGTGAGACGAAGATTGAGAGGTCGAGTGCCATGCTCCATCAATCCGGGGTGGATGGGCCGAGCGGTCGTGTCACGGCTGCCTGGCAAGAGAAGTTCGGATTTGAACCTGTCACCGGGGAAGGCGCGGCTGTCTCGACGAAGTCAGAGGGCTCAACCCAAGAGGCACGCAGCGCGCCTCTCGTTTCGACGACGTGAGCTAGGAACCAATCTTCCCTACGTAGGCGGGTCCCGGACCTAGGTGGGCGAATGTGCTCAAGCCCAGACTAGGTCTGAAAGCATGACAAAGTCAACTGAATACAAGTGCGCGGCGTGCGGAGCGGTCTCAGCGGACGCCGACTCTTTCGCCAAGCACAACCTTATCCATGACACCGGCGCGAAACCGGGAATCAATCACCCCGTCCAGGATGCGTCCTGGCAATCACCGGCGCCGACAATCCCACAAGCGTAGGGATTGCCACGCCGTCTGCCGGCAGCGGGTTGGCCAGGCGTCCCTACGGATAGCGCCTTTCGACGCTCTGCGCTTCCCACGCGGGATAGACCTCTCGCAGCATCTTGGGTGTCTTGTCCTCAAACACCTCTTCAGCGTACCACTTTGACCCGAACGCGGCGAACCTCATCAGGATGGGTATGGTGTCGTTCCCTTTCTCCGTCACCATCCAGCGAACGAGATTCGGCCCCTTCCTCTTCTCGACGCGTTCGATCATGCCTTCCCTCTCCAACTCACGCAGCCGGTTGGAGAGGACTCTCGGGGTCAGCCCGGGAGTCGATTTCAGGATTTCGCTGAACCTCTCCTTTTTCATCATGGTCATGTCTCTGAGGATCAGGATCGTCCACTTGCGCCCGAGGACGCCGAGGCTCGTGGCTATGGGGCAATTCGCTATTGGGACGGCCGGAGTGAGCAGGTCGGTGGCATCATCATGCCCTTTTGACCCGCGCGCAGGAATTTCGCTTTCCATGCCTCGATATCCTAAGTATACTTGCTTATTTAAGAGACGCTATCCTTTTTTTCTCTATCTGACTTAATATCCGACCCCCACATTCTTAACTCATGGTATTCATTTTCGACGAAGGAAGCACTTTCAAGGCGCCGTTGGACAAGGTTTGGAAGCTGAACCAGTCCGAGGGCGAGCACAGCCACCCGAGCCTGAGGAACCAGAAGGGCGAACAGCAGGGAGAGCGCTTCATCTTGAGCTACGAGACCCAGATGCCAGACGGATCATGGGCCAAGAACAAGGTCAAGACGACCGCGTTTCCACCGGTAGGTATCGCCTTCGAGACGCTAGAGGGACCAATGACGGGGTCCAAGTCGTTCCAGTTCTACACGCCCAAGGGCAACGAGACGGGCATCACTGTAGTAGGAGAATTCGTCTCGAAGGGTGTCCCAGACGCTGCCCTGAAAGGCGCGGTGTTGGCATTCCTAGGGACGGTCTTCGACGAAGATCAGAAGAATCTTACTCAGATGTAACGACAGAGGGCAAATTCAACTTTCAGGCGCTATACGCTGCCCGGCAGCCGCCTTGGGGCGCCCTCGGGGCGACCCCTGGCTGCGGGCGCGGTCTCCGGCGCGGAGCTTGCGCGGCAAAGTAGAGATATTTCATCGTGATTTGTTCTGGCCCAGACTACTGCTCGCAGATATGCGATGATTGACATTTCATGGCATGTCTTCCGGTCGAAGGAAGCCGACAACCGCCTTTCAGCTTTCCGCGTCGGTAATCCGATGGATGGCCATAGGCCTCATCGCCAGTTCTGCCATTGTTGTAATCATCTCGGTCTTCTCTGGAGTCTCTGTTTCAGACTTCGCCACCATCGGCCTCCTCCCTTTTGTGTTGGCCGCCGCAGCCTCGATCGCCGGACTGCTCGTCAGCGTCATCAGATTCAGGATGGTGGCGAGGGGGTTCGCGAAAAACCCCAGACTGAACCTTGACGGCATCGGCAACCTAAAGTTGGCCAGCGAATTCCTTGCTCTCACGACGCCAGCGGACGTAGGAAGCTTCCTCCTCTCCACCGCATGGTTGTCGAGAAGGGGCGTCGAGCGCGGCGATGCCCTCTGGATAGGCTACTTCGAGATGCTCATCCAAGCCTACGTCAGCTCAGCCGTGATGGGCGTCGCTGCCGCCTATGCCCTGTCATGAGGGGCTACGATGATGGCATCGACGCTCGCGTTGGTCTCGGTGTCCTCTGCCTTGGCCTACACCGTCGTCTTCCTAATCCCTGGACTGAGAGGCGTCACCTTGCCGCACAGCATATTCAGACTCGTGGCACGCGTCATGGGCCAAGCCAGAGCGAAGCGTCTTCGAGAGGGGGGCGCGAGTGGACGCGAGGAGTTTTTCGTCCGCGGCCCGGGCGCTCCTACGCAGAGAGTCTCTCCCATTGGTTGCGAAGACCGTCGCCCTTACGGTCGTCGAAGCCCTTCTTTCCGGCCTGGCGCTGTGGTTTGTGATCGCCGCGGCAGGCCTAAAAATCGATGTTCTCTCTTCCACTTTGGCCGCCTACAGCGTCATAGGGATAGGGACGCTCCCCGTCTCGATAGGCGGCTCCGGGGTCACAGAGCTAGTAATGAAATATTATCTATCCGCCGTGTACGGGTTCTCCCCGTGGGCCGCGATCGTGTTGTGGAGAATCGCGTCGTATCAAGTCCTTTTGGCAGTATCGGGCATCGCCTTTCTCTTCCTCATGCGCAGAGCCTTGAACTCCGCTTCGAACACGCCTCAGCGAGGCGCTGCCAAGATCGCTGCGTCCTGATAGTCGTCGCGATATTCCTCACCATCTTTCCCTACTCCCAATCGTCCTCGCGGTTTTACGGAGTCTAATAAATTCCTAAGATACGACCATCGAATCTTGTGAAAAGCGTGAATGTGGGGCCGTCCTGGATGTCCTTCGTGCCTTCCAAGAGGTCCAAGCTGCGACGGCTAACCCGCCGGTCAAATCAATCAGGCTCCGACTCGTCGAGCGGCTCCTGTTGCCTTTCGGAAAAGTCCACGCCGAGCTTATTGGTCACCTTGAACTGCTTGAACAACATTGCCAGCGTCATGCTCTACAGAGGGTCGCAGAAGACCGCGAGGGATATGGCCCTCTCGTTGAGGTGCGCGGTCTGCATGAACTCGTCCCAGAGCTTCTTCTCGTCCGTCGTGAGGCCTTCTCTGACCCTAGCGAGGTCCCTCATGAGCTCGGCGTTAGCCTGATTTGATGTCGGAATTGTTCTGCCCATGCAGGAAGGCTGGCAAATGCTATTTCTGCACCGCAAAAAATTCTAGGCTTTTCTTCATGCGAAGCCCGTTTACCCTATCATTTTTCCGGAGCTGGCTGGAGGATTCTTCCATTATCATCATTGGAACCCATAATTATGGGCGACCTACACGTTCTGAAGGTGCTTCGGAACATTGGCCGAGCATCCTGAAAAATTTCCCGCAAATGAAGACGAGTATGCATACACGGTCGTGCCAGCGGCCTTGGAGACATTCAGGAACCTCATGCTCAGAGAAGGCATCGTAACGGCCTGGGACAGCAAGAGGATCACTTTTACTTCCGACAAACTCCTAAACTTGAGACGCTTGAAAGAGAGAGGCATCATCAGGTCGTACATCATATCGAAGTTATCGCGAAAGGGGGAAACCGTTGAAGAAGGCTAGTAGGAGGCCAAGGGTCGTCGCTGATGCTGCATGATAATTTCTGCAGTAACAATGTGTCTGTAATATGATTACTAATTTTCATTGGTCACTGTAAGAAGCGCGAGGCGCTTTGTCTTCGGTGTGTAAGGTTGGTCAGCATTCTTGAGGGGGTGCTCGAGGGACCCCACAGCATCCGGATCCTTCTTTTTCTCCACCGCGAGGCGGGTCAGGTCATGACCAAGGACATCATGGGAGCCCTTGAGATAAGGAACTGGTCTACCACGACGAGGATATTGCGCAGGCTGGAAGAGGCAAAGCTGGTGACCGTAGAGGAGATGAACGTCGGCCGTTACAAGTCGAGAGGGAAATTCTGGCGCATCGAACAGAAATTCGGCGTCAAAGTCGCTGCTGCGCTCGAAGAAGTGGAACGGCTTGGAGCAGAGGCGGCCTCCTACAAACCACCTACGGTCGGACGGCCAGGGATGGTCGACATCGAATCATCGGGAGAGAAGTTGATAATGATGGTGCAACATTCCGTCCAAAGGGCCACTGGAAACGGAGGCCATTAGACCGCTTCGCATTATCCCATGATGCTACGACCCATGATGAGTTTTGAAGCAGATTCTTCGATTGACCGTTCCTCTCTGGCCACCTCGCGCTCCGCCATGTTTCCAATCCATTTTTTCAGGCTTTTTCCACGCGTCCCTCAGAACCTTCAGGATGCGCGAACCTGTACGGTGCCGGACGATCACCCAGATTAGAACAATGTTCCAAAGCATTCAAAAAGCATTCCAAGAATCACGACATGTTTAGACGTGGGCGAGCGGGAGCCAGCAACAGCCGGCGGCCAGCAGATACCCTCTCGCAACTTTCTTGAGCCGGATGTTGAATACCAATACATCGTCCACGTCAGGGCCTGGGAGACATTCCTGAATATCATCCGGAGTGAGGGGATTAACATCCCTGACGGATCTCACCATGTGAGTTTCACATGTGGAAAGCGTCTCAACATGAAAGCGCATAAGCAGAACGCTCTGATATGGTCCTACAGTATCATTAGAGTCACCAAGAACGAAGACGTAATCGAGGAAGGCTAGCGGCAAGTTGGACCCGCGACTAGAATCCTCTTGTTTGTTACACTCGTCATGCTCCGCCTGAGGACGAACCCCACAGCCTCCTCAGGGAGCTGGGCTCGGGAAGGCTCCGGGCAAGTCGACCATCCACTGCGCAGCGTCCGGGATAGGCCTCGACACCTTGGCAGACGTCAACGACGCGATCGTCGCTCGATTCAAAAAGTCTTGGAAGTCCTCGAAAGAAGCACGTGGCCATAGACTCCTCCGGCCTGGGCATCAGGCGGAGGAGCAGATGGTACTCGATACGGACACACTCCGCTGTCTCGAAGAAGAAAGACTTCCGGAAGCTCCATTTGGCGCCCGATTGCCGTGGCGAGGACAAGCCGATCTACTCTTGGACGCTCACATCCAGACCCAGGCACGACTCCCCCAGCTTCAGGACCCTCCTGAAGCGGGTCAACTGAGAGTAGGGGACGTATGCGCCGACAAGGCAGACTCGTGGCCGGGAGAACGCGAAGCTCCACGGCAGCGTAGAGATATTTCACTTTAATTTTGGTCTGGCCTGGACTACGATTGTCTCATCGGAGACTAAGATACGGTCAGTGATAATGTCCTCAGACTTCTTGGCGAGCACAAAGTCGTAGAAGACCAAACCAAACACTTTCGCGTTCGCAATTATGCTATCGATTCTCGAGACCGTGAACTTGAGTTGAACCACTCCAGACATAACAGTTAGTCCGGCGCGCCCTTTCTAATACAAGGTCAGAACTTCTACGTGAAGATTTCTCCGTCAGGGAGATGCATATCTTTTGTTGGGCCTGAGATTCATCCGCCTCATCACGAGGTCTTGACAGCGCCAAGAATTTCGTTTTTACCCAAAAATGTGAAGCACCCGGAAGACCGGTGCCTGGGATTGGACCGCTAGACAATCCATCAGACGATGAACGGCTCCGGGCGCTTTCTCCAGCGACCAAAGATGTGATATCGTAAGCGTTCAGCGCGCATACGCATACGCATTATTTTCTGGCTTGTTGCTCGGAAGAGCGACAACATCGCTGATCTCGCGGTATGTCCTCAGGAAGTGAAGACCCTGCTCAGTGAGCTTATACTCCTGCGTCTCCTCTGTGAACGATAGAAGTTGCTTTCCAAGCAGGAACTTTAGGTACTCCTGGACCTGGACATATGAGAGGTATGCGCTGTACATCAGCCTCGTCTTTGTTGCGCCGTTCATCGCGGACTGCAGCAATGCTTCGATGATTTCTGTCCTGCTGCGGTACTTCATGACGATGTTAGGAATGGGTTCTCTATTTCAAGCTTCTGGAACATTGTTTGAAGGACAAATACTTCCCACTAGATGTTCTTTCTCGGCTGGCGCCTCTACTTTCGTCCGGCTATGGCTTTGCAATGGGTCCAAGCTCTCGATGGTCGTCACACAACAAGGTCAAGCAGTTGCACGAGCTGGTGGCATGACCGCAACCGTTGCAGACACGGATAGGCCCCTCGAGGTGAGTGCCTTTGCCGCACCCACTGCAGCTGCCCAACCTCGTAACTCGCGCATACTACTCATGGGCTCGATACGATCTTAAGGGAATAAAGTCTTGTCATCGTTACGAAGCCATGTGAGTTTCGTCTTTAATGTATCCTTGCATTCGAATGTTTGACGTGGAAATTCACGAGCATCTCAGCCCAACGTACTGAAGTTCTGACAGATCAGAAGTCAGTAATGGACAGGGCTACGAGCATTTTTTCCAACGCCAAGAACGGCCTTGACATAATGGCTGAGACTATGACTGCGCCGGAACCCGACCAATCTCGAGACGCCAAGAACGCAGCCGAAGCCTACTTTGACGTAAAGAAGAGGGGGGGATGCCTGCGAATACTCACGAAGATCGACGAGAAGAACATCGCCTACTGTAAGGAGCTCATGAAGAACATCGAACTTCGTCATCTTGATGACGTAAAGGGGAACTTTGCCATGAGCGAAAGCGAGTACATGTCGTCCCCAACTAGCACAACTTTCCAGCTTAATGCCATGGTCACGGTAATCTACAGTAATGCCAATCCTCTCGTCGAACAGAACAGGAAGGTGTTCGAGACGTTCTGGAGTGTGGCCACTCCCGCAGAGGAACGAATCAAGGAAATCGAGAACGGGGTCGTTCAGCCCAAGATTGAGATAATACGCGATCCCCAGCAGATTCAAAGGATGTACGTCGACCTAGTCAAACAAGCCAAACACGAAATTCTGGTCATCTTGCCAACTGCCAACGCATTCCATCGCGACGAGAGAATCGGGGTAATCGAGGCCCTGCAGGCCGCTGCATCGGGGCGACGTGTGGAAGTCAGCATTATCGCTCCAGATTCACTCGTTCAGGTGACTCTTCAAGCGCTGAACAGAAAGATCGAGTCAAAGGTCGGGAGAAACCCGATTAACCACAGGCGTATTCTCGAAGCCACCACTCCGATCACCGTTGTTGTCCTCGTAGTCGATAAGGATGCCTCGCTCGTCATCGAGCAGAAGGACGACTCGCAACCGGATTTTGACAAAGCGATAGGAGTTGCCACCTACTCGACCAGGAATTCCATGGTGCTCGCAAACGTTCGGTTCTTCGAGAGGATGTGGGAAGATGTTGAACTCAGAGAGAGGGAAGAGGTCGTGCTGGAAAGGGAGAAACGCGCCAGAAAAGCGGCGGAGCTGTTGCAGGACATTCTGGCACACGACATCAGAAACTACAATCAGATTGTGGTCACGAGTGCAGAGATTCTGAAGGCCGACCTTACGAGCACCGAGAGTCAATCTCTGGTCGACGCGATCCTGAAGGCGACGAAAGGTTCGAGCGACCTGATCGAGAGAGCGAAGAAACTGGGAAGGATAATCTCCCAGGCTGATATGGAGCTCCATCCTGTCGATCTCGAAGATTCGCTGCAAACATCGGTAGCCTTGATAATAAAGTCCCACCCTCAAAGGTCGATCAACCTTTCTGCGTCTGTGAAGTCGGGAGCACGGGTTCTCGCGGATAACCTGTTGGAGGAAGCGTTCACGAACATACTGTCTAACTCGGTCAACTATACTGAAACAGACGAAGTGCCTGTCGAAGTTCAGGTGGAAGAAATTGAAGCGATGCTTGAAGGAAAAAGGGCGCCCTGCTGGAAGATAACCTTCACTGACCGTGGAAAGGGCATTCCAGACAAGATGAAGGACAAGATATTCACGCGTTATCTGAACACAGCAACTGGGGCTGGCCTTGGGCTCTCAATAGTTTATGCGCTCGTGGTGGAGAGGTATTCGGGGAAAGTGGCGATCACGGACAGGGTGGAAGGAGACTACGCAGAGGGGACGAAGGTGGAAGTATGGTTACCAAAAGCATAATCGCTCGACGGGTCTACCCGCCGAGTCTCGCTCCTTTGACAAGGTCCACCAGAGATTCTTCAGGAGAATCAAGCCGGATAGGACAGGGCTCTCATTTTTCAAATGGTCAACGCGAGATAGGCAAGCAGAGCAGAAAGAGCATAGCGATAGTGGATGACGAGGAAGAGCTATGCTCGTTGTTTTCAATGTTGGTCAAGAGGCTAGGATATCATGTGGCGTGTGTTGCCCATGACGGAGATGAGATTGTTCAAGCTGTGTTGGAGGGTAGCACCCACCCAGATTTGATACTGATGGACTACCGCATGCCCACGATGAATGGCATGCAGGCGGCTGAGAAGATTCTGCGCGTCAGGCCGGAGATAAAGATAGTCATCGTCACCGCCGACGACTCGGTAAAAGAGCGGGACCCTGGAGAGCAGAGTATAATTTCTGCGGGATTATTCTTCCTGCAGAAACCATTCCCCACATCGGCACTCGCCAAAACCATAGAAGACGCTCTAAGTGACTAACAGCTTTTTCTGACCACGGCGCCCAGCCCCAGACGTCCATGCAGGACTCAAGGAATGCAGAGCCAGACGACAATCCCGTCTCGCTTTCCAAAGACGCGAGCTGAGCCCCCTCCCTATCAACGGCACCGCCCGAGCCGTCGAGCTTCGGGATAGCGTGTAGCATCGCAGCTGCTGTGTAGTCTAGTCCCCAACACGGATTCAGGCTAATGTTCGTACCCTTTAACAAAAGCCCCAGGAATGTTGCTCCCATGGACGTGCAGGCCACGGGTGTTCGCGACGTTGAAAGCTTAGACACGGAATACAAGTACATCGTCCACGTGAGAGGCCTGGAGACATTCAGGAATGTCATGCGCCAAGAAGGGATCAATATCCCTGAAACATCGAACCCGCACGCAAGCTTGACATCGACCAAGCGCCTGGACATGAAGTCATACAAAGAGAACGGCCTGGTATGGTCTTACAGCATCATCAGGGTCACCCGGAACGAGGACGTCATCGAGGAAGGTTAGAGAATCTACGCATTTCTGAGTTCCTTCGGATCTATTAGGACCTGAGCAAGCTCATCCCAGTCGACGAAACAGTCCCCTGACTGTCCTAGCGGGAAAGTGATAGAGACATGCTTCCTTTCACGCACCCTCAATCCTCTTTGCGTGAATGGGAGGATAACACGATGGGCGACCCCGCGACGGATGGCGGGCAGTCTATTGGTTGAAGGCCCTAATCTGACGTAGCATTCCGGCCATGTTGTCGGCGCAAATCTGGTGAAAGTGAAATTCTAGGATATGGCCCCCTTCTCTGTGATATCCTTGTCGCAAAGAGAGCAATGAAACGGGCGTCCATCGGAGGAAGACTGCATCCTGATTCTCGATTCATTAGGCCAGTCGGCGCATAAAGGTATTCCGTCCGAATACCAAGCTGATGTGGTCCTGAATCTGTGGCTTCACGACGCTACGAGAATCTGACGAGCAATCTCCCGTGTGTCTAGAGCGGGTGAGCCCAATCCACGCGTTGCCTTCGCCTCCATCGCGGCGTTAAATCTTCCATGTCTCACAAAGGATGAACGACAGTGCAGTCCTCTCGTCAGGCACCGGGGCTTGTCAGCATCGCAGACCTTAAGAAACTAGCAAGGACAAGGGTGCTCTCCTCGAGCGCCCTGAGGGACCTCATCCTGTCCGAGCCCGACTACCTGCCGGACGAGGAGTTCCGGGTCAAGGTCATGATGTACTGGAGGATCCTCTACCGCAAGCCGGACCGCGCCAGTCCGTGATGCGGGGACAGGAGACCCGGTCAGCGGGGCGGCAGCCTGATCACGGCCTCTCCCGATGGAGCGCCGATAGGTACTCCCAGGCCCTCCCCGATGAACCTCTTCACCTCGCCCATGGGCACGACCTCCTGCGTGTTCCCGTTGAGCCCGAGCTTCTTGCATGCTCTTCCTGTCCAGGAGCTCCCGCATCTTCCCTTCTTCGAGCTCGCTAAGGTCCCCGAGCATGTCGATCTCCCCGTCCGTCCAGTTCGACATCTTGAGGAACCTCCTGTTGAATATCGCGAGGGTCTCGTCCCTGCTGACCAGGCTTCGCTCCGGGAAGAACTGCACAATCTTCGCCATCGCCTTGTCGAAGCTCACCGTCGACCCCTCCACCCTCACCCCCGAGCCGAAGTAGGTGTCCTGGCTCCCCGCGAGGAGGTGCCCGAAGAGGAACTTGACCTCCTTCTCGTTCATCATCGAGCCGTCCGGCCTCCGCCTCCTCAGAGCCTCCTCGAAGGACTTCCTCAGGGAGTGAGGGTAGACGTCCTTCCACTCCTTGAGGCCCGCGTTCCTGGCCGCGCACTTCACTATCCGGCTTGCCTCCATCTTCGCGAACCGCTTGAGCTTCGCGACGTCCTGCGTCACGTGCGAGGCCCCCGCGCTCGGGACGAAGACTCCCGGCATGTTCGTAGAAGGCCTTCAGCATGGGCGCGTACCACCCGACGCTGGCGTAGCTGGGCGCGCCGTACCCCCGGGACTTGCGCTGGAGGTGACGCAGCACGTTGTCGACGCTGGCGTAGCCCGACTTCCATCCGTCGATCCTCATCTCGACCAGGGCCTGGAGAACCAACTCACTGCTCATCCCCCGGGATTGGATTTGGCTATAACGGGGGTCGATTAGGTACTCGGCGGCGGGGACGTAGCCTAGTCTGCCCTCTCCGCCGAGAGGCCTTAGGCCTATGTTTCGCGATTCCGGGTAGGGTGTGTCGGTCATTCGATCATTACTGACGATCTTGGTATTTACGCTCCACGTTGAGAAGCGATAAATGAGATCTCGAATGAAGCTCTAAGCTATGAAAGCAGCTGATCGGCAGATTTGGCTTGAGAAATACGTCGAGGGGTTCATGTTCAATGACATTGACGCTTGCATCAAGGGGCGCGCGAATTTCGCGGCCGCGCTGGTCCTAAGTGCCTACACGGAAATCCTGGGGGGGTTGACGAACGGAACTCTTACGGAGAGGAAAGCCAGCGGCAGCAACTACAGGGTTTTCCTCGCTCGCATGGGTTACTCGCCTGAAGAGTGTTCAGCGTACTACGACTCGGTCAGGTGTGGTTTGGTTCATCAATATTTCATCAAGGGGAATCAAATCAACATTGGAATGTCTACTCCCGTTCTCGGGACAAAGGGCCTCCGTGATGCATTCGGAGTCATCAGCTTCATTATCGAGTCCTACGTTGCCGAGTTCAAGAAGGCCTATTTCACTTACAAGGCAGAACTTCTGTTAGGGGAGGGGCTCCTCCCGGCGAACTTTGACAAGGCGCTCGGTGATGAGACAGTCCCAGTTGCCGCGAGGGCTGATGCAAGCATTCATTCTCTAGGAGCCAGCACAATTTCGACCGACGTTACGATTCTTGTTCCTGAATTCGGCCCTATGCCTCCACGGCCGAAGGAAGAGCATGGCAGTGCACTCTGAGATTTAGATGTTTACTTGACAGAATTCTGGGCTCTGGTAACTTGGCGTCATCTAGGCCCGAATCTTCGGGCTGTTAACTGGTGTCAGTTGCGGATTATCTGAATAGCACTAGAGACGCGGCAACGCCGCCAACAATCATGCCGATTGGGAAGCCAGCGCCACCCAAGAGGACCATCCCAATCACAGAACCGAGTGAACCTATGCCCAATGTGTATAGAAGGGCATTGTCTGAAGAATTATTCTTCCCCGTCATATCTGTCGCCCTTCTGACTGTCAAATGATATTTAACCGATGTGAATAGGAAATTCTTTCTTTGTGATAGGGAATTCTTCTTTTATCGTGACCCGGCCCGAATCTCAACCTTCTTCCCTTTGACGAAGGTGACTGGCCTCGGGTCCTCTATCTTGTCGGGATGAACCTCCAAGGCCTCGACGACCGGCCTCGGTATCCACGTGGATAGTTACTTGAATAGTTGGGTAATCTGATGCCGCCTGACATAGTCACGGCCGGCCTTGGTCAGTTCGTAGACGATATAGTTCCTGCCACTCTCGTGCAAGACGGCCTTCACCCCGATGTAACCTTCCTTCTGTAGGGCCGCCAGTCTATTGGCAAGTGTCGAATCGCCGACTCCCAATTTGTTCCTAAGAGCTACGTAACGCATCCCTTCCGAATTATCAAGCTCCGAAAGAAGTTGAAAGGTAACTCGGTCGATCAGTTCGAGGTTAGACATTTGTCCATTTCTCCACGCGCGGGCCCCCATAGGTATGTCATGCTATTTATCCTAGTATGGAGCATCGTCTCGTAGACATCTTTTCTTACCTCGGTCGGCCTTTGTGGCTGGGCTGCACTATCTTTAAGTATGCGGCACTACTCCAAATGGAGTGACAAAGAGCATGAACAGGAGGGCGAAAGTCTCTATTGGTGCGGGTCTGGTTCTAACGGCGGTTTCCCTAGGCTTAATTGTGTTTGGCGACTTCATCTCTTGGATTGCGGGTGCGTTCAACGAATCCAGTGGAGTAGCGACGGGCAAGTCCCTTGCAGGGATGGGCGAGCTAATCATCGTGGTTTTGGTAATCATCCTGGTGGTGACTGTCGGCGCGTGGATTTACTCCCAGACCCACAGTTCAAGAGTGGATTACTGGTGACAGACAGGAAAGGCCGCAACAAGAGGTTCGGCATGACCAAGCGAAGGACAGCCGTCTCCCCGATGAACTGCCTGCTTGTCATTTACGCCATGTTCGTCGCATACGCCTACGCGAACGCCAAACCCTTCGGATTCCTGTGGTTTAGTGACTTAGGGGCGTTGGGTTTCCTATTCAGCTTTGGGCTATTCATGAACAGGCATGGAAGCCGGACAAAGAATGAGGTCGAGATGTCGGCATGAGTCAATATGAGTTCAGTCCAGACGAGATTGAGAGGGCCTTTGATAAGACCAGTGGCTACTGTGAGTGCTGCGGGAAACAGCTTTCCTACGGAAACAGCCGTTCCAATCGCGGGCGAGGCCAATGGGAAGCCCATCACGGAGGCCGTTACTCTCCAGTAATTCTCTGCACGGGCTACCCTGAAAATTGCCACTTGAATTGTGGTCATGATGGAGATTTCCGGAACACTGGAATCACGCCACGCTCTCACCGAGAGTAGCAAAACTGACGCCATTTAACAGCCCGAAGATTCGGGCCTAGATGACGCCAAGTTACCAGAGCCGAGGCGCAAGCATGGTTCAGCTCTTCTTGGACGCCCAGTCTCTCGGGTTGAGACCCTACCTCGAGAGAGCAGGCATCACAGTCAGGGACGTCACTGAAATCCCAGGCAGCAAAGACACAAGCAAGAGCGTTCAGGACAAGAAGATCCAAGAGTTTGTTGTATCTCACCCGGAGCTGACACTAGTCACCAAGGACAAGAAGTTTGGTAAACGAGCAAGAAAGGAGGGAGTGAAGGTGATCTTGGTCGACGAGACTGAGCCGCGGTAGTTGAAGTGCTCCGTCAGCTTGCTCTGGTCAGGCCCTAGGCTAAAGATGACCTGCCAGTCGTCTAGTCTGGTAGACGCGGCGTTTAACGGGGCGTCTATCGCTTTTCCGGGGTAGTATGCTTAGGTTCATACATTGGATGTCATCGTAACCTAAGTATGAATATGGGGCAACAGCTCCGAAAGCGCTTCGCCACTCCAGTATTTTGTTGGTACGTTCAAATTTCATTAAGATGGTGGTCAAAATTAGAATGTCTCCGGTAGACCTCCTACGTCAGCCCTTGAATTCGACCTTTGAAGTGTCGCTAAGCGATACGACGCCTTCCTTACTAACCAAGATTCCCTCATCAATCATTTGAGTGACTTGGGCAGTCAATATTTGCCTAATCTGCTCGCCTGTCTTCCCAAAGCCGAACAACCGCGCCGTCTCGGCCACCAAGCCTTCGACCGGGACGCTCAGCGCATATCCCACAATCTGTCTCATGGCTTCTCGTATTTCCTCCGGAGGAATTAATTCAGGCTTTCTTTGACTCTCTTTTCTGAGCGGATTGGGAGTTCTAACCCTGACACTTCCCGCTCCCACCGGCCATAGGAATTCACCCCTGATTTCGAGCAGCCCCGCTTTCGCGCATCTTCTCGCTGCGATGCGTACCGCTGATGCGACCCGAGAACTCGATCTCTCGAAATAGCTCACATCGCTGATTCTCTGAGTCGCGCAGTCCAGATGGACAGGACCCTCCACCCTCACGACCTCCGTGAGAAGCCTGACGAAATCCGTCCAGTATGGATTTCCGTAAATCAAGTCATTTTCGAAAACCACCCTAAACTTGTACTTGGGTCGTAGTTTAGCGACAACGTACTCGTTTCCGATCAGCTTCTTTATGTCGAGCGCCTTCGAAGGTTGGGTCTCTACCTGAGGCGGCCCAGGCATCGTGGTGGTCGGCGGCGGAACAGGACTGAAGAGCGGCGATGGGCTGCTTGACTCCTGTCGTGCAGTTTCGATTCGTTCATGTAAGCTCTGAATCTCTGTCTTCCGAGAGGTAACCCATGAGGGGGCCCAGATACGGTAAATCGTCCACCCCATTCCCTCCAGTATATCCTGACGCAACCTGTCCCTGTCTCTCGCGCAATATGACGAGTGATAACTCGCCCCGTCGCACTCGACCCCAACGATGAACCGTCCCGGGTTCGCAGGGTCAACAACGCCAAGGTCAATTCTGTAGCCGCTACAGCCTACCTGAGGCACCGTTACGTATCCCATCTCCTGAATCGCCTTCGCCACATCTTCTTCCAGGGGGGATTCGTAAGGGAGAACATCCGTTCCGGAGGTCGATTGGAGCGCGATAGGCCCTCGTTCCGCATAATCAAGATAATCGTGTAACTTTCGGACACCGGTGGCTGACTTCGACGAATCGATATCGGCAGCTCTTATTGAAGCGACTACGACCATTTTCTCGCGGGCCCTCGTGGTCGCCACGTTCAAGCGCCTCTCACCTCCGGACTTGTTCAAGGGTCCGAAATTCATCGACATTCGACCTAGCGAATCCTTTCCATATCCTACGCTGAAGATTATGACGTCTCTTTCGTCGCCTTGAACTGATTCCAGATTCTTGACATCAAAGCCTTCGAGGCGAACGTCTAAACGCTTCTCGTCAAAATACGTCTCGAGCTCGGGATGCTGCTTGCGCCGCTCCCTGATTATCTCATCAATCAAGTCTCTCTGAGGGATATTCAGAGTCACAACAAGAAGTGATTTTTCCGGATGCATCTTGTAATGCTCAAGCACGAAGTCAGCGACTTTATCCGCTTCAACCCGGTTTGTCCGGCTATCGCCTCTATCATAAACTCCTTCCTTCACGTACTCGAACCTAATTCCTAGGTCGGATTCTCTAGTCTTCGAGTCTGGGAACGTAATCAGCTGCCGTTCGTAAAAATTGTAATTCGAAAACGCTATCAAGTCCTCGTGCTTGCTTCGATAGTGCCACTTCAGGGTCTTCACCGGGAGGTCTAGGGAGGAGAACTTCTCCAGAATGCTCTCGTGCACTTCGGTGGAATCATCGGTCTCCTCCCAGTTGTCATCATCGTCATATTGTGTGGACCCGAAGAAGTCAGTCGGCGGAAGCTGTTTGTTGTCACCCGCTACGACAACCGTCTTTCCTCGATAGATTGCCCCTATCGCATCTTCAGGGACGACCTGAGACGCTTCATCGAAGACTACCAGGTCGAATCTTATCGAGTCACCGGTGAGCAGCTGACTGACAGCGAGGGGATTCATCAGAAGACAAGGCTTGAGGGATAAGAGGAGGGTTGGAATCTGCTGGAAGAGCCGCCTGAGCGGCATCACTCTGGCCTTTTTCGCTGCTTCCCTTTTCAATATGCTAATTTCGGATCCTCCGGTCTGAAACATCACTCCCTGTGGCTTTCTCTGGTTCCCTTCTGATATGATTCTATATGCCGCAAGCCTAATCAACTCTTTGTCGAGATTCTGGAATTCTGCTATGGTCTTTTGATGGTCGGCCCTACGAAAGTCTCCAAGGTTTTGGTCTTGCTTCCGCAATGCTTCGAGCCATTCCTCCTCGAATGACAGTCGGAAGATGTTGAGAAGCGTCTCTGATGGTGGACGCGATTCGCACAACGATTGAAAGAACTTCAACAACCCTTTATCGGAGAGCCGCTTCTTGCAATCTACGAAGTCAACCCAGGGTTGAATGTCGTCCGTCCTTTCGTGAAGATTCCTCATTCTTGTCTCGATTTCATAAACCTCCAAGGAGAGCAAGTCTTTGCCTTCGAACCTTAGGGTTCCGTCGAACCAGGACTGAACGTAACTCAGTCCGGAAATCGCCGATTGAAGACGCTCTTTCAAGACAATGTTCGAGGTAGGCGGGCCTCTCCTGCCTTGACTGATGGAGTCAGTAAGTCTTGAGGGCACCGCTAACTTGGACTGTTCAGCAGAATCGACGAAGGCATGGCCAGCGACCTTGCTTTGAATCTTCTTCGTCCAATCCATCGCGAGCAGGATCTCATTCCAATCCGTCGACAGGCCTTGATACCTGGCGCCATACTTACTCGTAAGTTCGGGTGAGAGAGCGGCAAGCTTCCGCTCTTCGGCTTTGACCTTAAGCACCACTTTCACATCCGCTGCTATTGAATCGTAGTTGCCCTGCGATTGCCCGGCTTGTTTGGATGTTTGGGAGATTATCTTCATTAGCGACGCAAAATCATTGCAATGAGTGGTCATCGCCTCAAAGAAGCTCATGAGCTTCCCGTGAGGACTGGAGGTCAGCGTTGCGCCCGAGATTGGCAGGACCATCCCGAGCGGAAGGAATGCCTTCAGCTCTCCACGACTTGTCTTCCAAACCATAACGGACTCCTTGATTGCGTGTGCATCTTGACTGAATGAAGGGTTGTTCTCCTTGATCTCATTAGAGATAATTGAGTTGACGGCTCTTTCGTTCAATTGCAAGATTTTTGCCAGTCTCAGAATCTCAGAGCCAACGGCAAGAGCTCTCTTTGCGGCCGCGAAGTCGGTTTCGTATCCATTGTAGAACCCTCCCATCTCTTTTGCGAGGTCGGCGCTCCCAGCGTCGATGCTGACCTTCAGCGCAGCTGTTTCAGCGGCCAATCGCAAGTCGTCCACAATCGTAAGCGGAATCTTGCCGGTGAGACTTACATCTTGAAGGGCGGCTCTATCTTTGTAGTAGGAGGGCCGAGCATATCGGATGATGCCTCGGTAGGAACGATTGAATTTCTTGCTTAGCTCCACCGTATTCAGATCAAATATTTCCTTCCTGTATCGCTCGGCAATCTTCGCGCTCAGGGTTCTATAGCGTCCATAATTCTGCGAAGCCTGGTCGATGGCCTTTTCCAATATTGGCAGGTCGGTTCCGTTCAACCATCGGACTTCAGGCTTCTCACTCGCGAAAGAGAGGTCACAGAGTCGTGTCAATACCTCGAAGCGTTCTTCGCTCATCGTATCCAGACTTATCCCGAAGGCATCGCACAGCTCTCGACCCTTTCCTACCCACGTCGAAATGGCGTTTTTCGAAAAGTCAAGGAAAGACTGTATTCTTCCGAGTTCCGAGACCATTACGTTCCCCAATTGAGGATTGACGCCTCCAATGAGTTCTGAGACTTTGGAAATGGTTAGGTCAATCCTGTCAGAGATGTCGTCTTCCAGGAGGAAGACGGACTCATTGTACTTCGTCAGGACGATGTTCTTTATTCTGAGAATGTCGCCATGAAGCGTCTGGTTACTTTTGGCTTCCAAGATTAAATCGTCCATGTTGGCGCAATCAACCCAATTCCGTTCAGGGAGAGGGCTGGACAGAACGTCGTCGCCAAGTTCCACGAGCCATCTGCTCTCTTCAAGCGTTCCTGGTGGATTGAAACCCAGAGACACCGAAAGGCGAGCGCCTTCGAGCTGGACCTGCTCCAAAGACGAGACGAGGTCACCCAGTCTCGATGAAACTTGCTCTCGGGTCGCCACGTTCACTTCGGTGAATTTTGAGTTTCTCCATGGAAAATCTTCTTCCAGAGCAACCTTCCAAACATTAGATAGCTTGCGGATTTGTTCCTCGATGAGTTGAAAATCCTTAGGAGTCACCGAGAGGGAATCGACCAGGAGGGTAGCAACATACGGCGTGTTCAAGGTTCGAAGCTTCGCAATCTCACCCATGACTCGATAAGCAGAGGTTCCGAGGGGACTACGAATAGCGTGAAGCGAGCGGACGTAGCCATTCAAATTCGACCTCAGTTGCTGCAGGGTCTCGAATTGCAGTTGCGTGGGGAGCATCTTGGGTTTAGAATCTTCGTCCAAGGCCCTCTTCAACTCGGCAACAACCTCCTGCTTGACTGCCTTCTCACTGTGAAGCATCAGGCAGAAGCGGTCGAGTCCTACCTGACGCAGTCTTTTATAGACCATCTCGAGCGCAGTCACCTTTTCACTGACAAAGAGAACCGATTTGCCTTCAAATATCGCTTGAGCAATCATATTGGCAATGGTCTGGCTCTTCCCAGTCCCGGGGGGCCCGTTCATCACGAAGCTCTGCCCTTTCATCGCATAATCGATGCATATTCTCTGTGACCCGTCTGCTTCCAAAACGTTGAAGGTGCTTTCAGGCTTCTCAATCTCGTCTATCTGACCTTCGTTTGGCAGGCCATCGACGACTAAGCCTGAAACCGGCCGCCCCGCAAGTGCCTGTATCATGGTGCTCTTAGAGATCTGCTCCTTGTTTGATTCGAGGTCCTTGTAAATCTCGAACTTGTGGAAATTGTAAAGGCCAATTCCGACCTTATCATCGACGCTCCAACCTTTTTGTCCGACCATATCTCGGATTTTTCCGAGATAATCCTTGATAGAGAATCCTCCCCAATCTTCAGGCGGTCTCGGGAGCTCGACCTTGAAGTCACTCCTTAGTTTAGCATCCAGTGCAGGGTTTAGGACGGCATCATCCTCTGTCGGAGGCATAGAAACTTTGAACGGGGTCAGGATTGAGTCTTGTTCAAGTTGAATAGCTACGAGCAGAAGTGGCGACCGAATCTCCTCGACAGAGCCATTCGTGAATTCCGCATCCTTCCAGCCAAGGAACCCGAACGTCGCATAGAGAATGTATACGCCATGGTCTCTGAATTCAGACTGATATCGCCGCCTGAGGTTCCTCAGAATCTTCTCAATTTCCGAAGGATTCGTTAGGTCGAAGACAATCTCGCTGGCCTTAGGAGGATGAACCTTAGCGACTTGTATCTGAGAACCTTCGGCTGATTGTTGCGTGGATTCTTCGGGATTCGGTGTTGTGGACTGAGGCTCGGGCGGCATGTAGATTTGCCAGTGGCCGCGGCTGGTCATCAAGCGGCGAAAGATTACTTCGGAGTTAGGGGCTTGGATTGTGAGGTTATTTCGCTTCGTCTTTCGATAGTACAGTAGCGGGTTTCGCCGTGTCAAATTTACTAGTCGAGATTTCCAGTCCTCAATTCTTCGGTCTAGGACGGAGTCTTCGCTTGCCAAGACGGCTCGATGCCGTTATTTCAAGACACGAGACTATTATGTCTGTGCTGGTTGCTTAGTTTGGGACACGTGCCTAGGACATGCATAGTGTCCACCCGCCCAAACAGGCCTATTGCCCTAGTCTGCTTTCCAATGTCGCACTGTTTGCCTCAGAGATGGGAATCCAATTTCTACATCGATATTCACTGCGCATGGCATCCCATTCCGCATGTTGACACGCCTCGAGCACTGATGCAGGGACACTGACATCCGCTACGCTGAAGCTATATGGCTCGGCGCGAATAAATTGATTCTGCACGTAGCCGGGGTCCTTGAATAGGATTGCTCCGCTGATGATGACACCTCTCCTGAATCTCAAGGCCACGTTGTGATGAGTCTCCACATCAAATATCGCATCGCCCAGGCAATCTGCCTCCTTGACGAAGAAAAACAACCTGTTGGTCACCCTGTCTTTGGGATAGAACGAAACGTTCCAGTTCTTCCCCGTTTTGTGAACTTCGGGCGGTGTCAGACCAGCGAGCCTGATTGACTCGAGCCGTTCCAGGCGAGTCACGTGGTAGAAGTAATCTCCAAGAGGAAGTTGACTCCAAAGCAGCGGCTCGTCTTGCGACCGTTCATCCAACGGTCTCTCTCGCACAGGCGACGGTGTAAAGATCGAGGCCTTTCAACTTACCACTCCTGGTTGCAGATTCGTTTGCCGGCTTTGAACATGGCTGCCATCAATCGCAGAAAGCATATGGGCATCTGAATTCCGCTCGTCGCGACTTACTCTTTATAATAACTGACAAAGGCTTCTGAGCCGGAGACAGAAAAATGGGGCGCCTAGATGACCTAATTGACGAGGTCAAGGATCCAGGTCTTCGTAAGGAGCTCCTGTCGGCACTTTCAGACATGAAACGGAAGCAGCGATTCGGGCTTGTGTTTGAGGAGCATATCCCCGAAACAACAGCATTGATGGGCTTGCCAATCCAAGCAGGCCTTGTGGTTCAACGAAGGGACAGGGAGGGAAACGGTCTCTGCCGAGTAAAGTCATTGTTGGATGGGAGAAAACAGGCGCAGGTTGTGCCTCTGGAGGGAGGTAAGCCGGAATCCATTTCCACTCGTGAACTACTCGTCGTCAAGAGATTTGGTGACCCAATCTATCCCGCTCTTACTTCAATTGGCACGTTGAGCAGGGGTGGTGACAAGGCATCTCACGCTGTCATAAATGGCGAGAATTATCATGCCCTTCAACTTCTGAATTACACAGTAGCGGGAAGTGTCGACTGCATTTACGTCGACCCGCCTTACAATACTGGAGCTCGAGATTGGAAATACAATAACCGCTATGTTGATGCCAAGGACACTTGGAGACACAGCAAGTGGCTCAGTTTCATGGAAAAGCGACTTCGCCTCGCACGGCGCTTGCTGAAAGCCAACGGTGTTATAGTTGTCACGATTGACGAACACGAGGTCAATCACCTCGGACTGCTTTTAGAGAAATTATTTCCGGACGCTTACCGTCAGCTCATCACAATCGTCATGAACCCGAAAGGAGTGACGCAGGGACGTTTCTCACGTGTCGATGAATACGCCTTCTTCTGTTTCTTTGGGGGTGCATCGACAATTGGAGGTGGTGACGACCTTCTTACTCCTGGAATCGACGATGAGGACACAGTGAACGAGAATGGTGATGTGAAGCGACCCAGATGGAAGGGGTTGCTGCGGTCGGGAACGAATGCGCGTCGGCAAGACCGCAAGGCGATGTTCTATCCGGTCTTGATAGACACAGAGCGAAGGGCAGTCGTAGGCGCGGGAGACCCGTTGCCCTTCGAGGAACAGCCCGATTTCATGTCCAAGGTCGATGGATTTACAGCTGTGTGGCCTGTCAGGAAGGACAAGTCATTAGGAAATTGGGGGGTTGGAGCAATAACTCTTCGGCAGCTAATAAAGCAAGGATATGTTGCTCTAGGCGAATTCGATGAGAAGCGAAATACCTGGGCGCTAAGCTACTTGGGCAAGGAAGCTCGAGAACAAATCCAGAGCGGCGTCTTAGAGATTGTTTCGCGCGATGAAGTGCGAAACGTCGTCGACGTGCAATATACGGAGCAAGCCTCTCGCCGCATGAAAACCGTTTGGCATCGCTCACGTCATGATGCGGGCGTCGGCGGCACGGATGTGTTGCGTCACCTTGTCGGAGGTCGACCGTTCTCGTTCGCCAAATCCGTTTACGCTGTCCACGACTGCCTCGCCGCTGTGCTCCGCGACCGGCCCGACGCCTTGATCTTGGATTTTTTTGCTGGGTCTGGGACAACGCTCCATGCGACGGCCATGCTCAATGCGTCAGATGACGGACGGCGCCGATGCATCCTAGTCACGAATAATGAAGTCGAAGCTGAGGTAGCGGCGAGACTTCACAAAAGTGGAATATACCGAGGCGAGCGTGAATACGAGGAGCACGGCGTCTTCGAAATGGCGACGCGCCCAAGAATTGAAGCAGTCATAACAGGGCATCGGGCCGACGGTTCTGTGGTGCCAGGCGAGCATATCGATGGTCGCCCTTTTGCGCAAGGGTTTCCTGAGAATGTGGAGTTCTTCAGAGTGGATTATCTCGACCCCGACGAAGTCGACCTAGGAAAACAATTCGAAGCAATTCTACCTTCACTCTGGCTCGCGGCTGGCGGCAAAGGTCCAAGAACCGCTCCAGAGAAGAAGATTGATTTTCTTTTGCCTGAGGAGTCTTTCTTCGCGATACTTCTCAACGAATCAAAGTTCGAAAAATTCAGAAAGAATGTCGCATTGCGCAACGACATCACACACGTGTGGTTGGTGACGGATTCAGAAGAAGCGTATGCCGAGATGAAGGGGCAGCTACCCCGCCGCGTGTACACCTCAATGCTGTACCGTGACTATCTTCGGAACTTCCAGATAACTAGTTGACCTACCAATGAAACTAGTCCTCAAAGAATTCCAAGAGGTGTACGTGGACCGGCTGATGGACCAGCTCCGGGCCGCGGCAAGAGAACAAGCCAGACTAGGCGGGCAGGCAATTATTTTCTCTTCACCAACCGGTTCAGGAAAGACTGTAATGGCTGCGTGGACGATAGAAAGACTCTTCGCAGGGGACAATGAGTCTCTTCCCGACCCCGAGGCCACAGTACTCTGGCTAAGTGACCAACCTGAGATAAATGAGCAGACTCGCCGCAAGATGCTCGAAGCTTCCTCGGTGCTAGATGAGTCGAAACTCGTGGTTGTAGACGCTTCGTATGACGAAGAGCTGTTCGCTCCCGGGAAAGTCCATTTTCTGAATACGCAGAAGCTTGGAAAGGACAAACAACTGGTCACTCACGGCGATGACCGCACATACACGATCTGGGAGACCATCAACAACACAGCGCATCTCAGGCCCGGATCGTTCTTCGTTTTCATCGATGAGGCCCACCGGGGGATGAACGCAACTCCTAAAGAACAAAGCGAAGCGTCAACCATCGTCCAAAAGTTCATCCTTGGATCGCCCGGCGAGCTAGATCCTGTCCCAATCATTCTGGGAGTCTCTGCAACACCTGAGCGATTCCGCCGACTTGTAGAATCCTCAGGACGCAATCAGCGTCCAGTCTATGTTCCGATTGAGGAAGTCCGCGCGTCAGGCCTACTGGTAGATTCAATTCGGCTGTTCTATCCCTCGGAAAAACAGCCCACCGACATCACTATGCTGGAGGCTGCCGTTAGGTCGTGGACAGAATTCGTAAAACATTGGAAGGCATACTGTAATGCTCAGAAGGAGAAAATCGTGAAGCCCATCTTGGTTGTTCAAGTCGAGGATGGGGCGGCAGGCAAACTATCTGGTTCTCCCCTGGCAGATTCTGTCAAAGCAATTGACGAAATCGCGGAGCAATTGCCAGCCGAGGCATTCGCACATTCATTTCAAGAGGGTGTCGAAGTCGAGATGGGCACCCATAAAGTTCGATACCTTTCACCGGCCGACATAAACGACGATCCTGATGTTGCGGTCGTCTTCTTCAAGACGAGTCTAAACACAGGTTGGGATTGTCCGAGGGCCGAAGTGATGATGTCCTTCCGAAAAGCGATTGATGCGACTCCAATAGCTCAACTCGTAGGAAGAATGGTCAGGGCTCCTCTCGCACGAAGAATCGAGACGGATGACTTCCTGAACACTGTCTGTCTGTATCTACCTCACTATGACGAGGTGAATCTCAATAAAGTGATTCAAGACCTGAAGTCGCCAGATAATCCCGAGCTGCCCGTTGATATTCTAGAAGGGAAGGACATCGTAACTCTGGTTCGAAGAAAGGGTGCGGAAAAGGAATTCGCGGCCCTCTCGCGAGTCCCTTCCTACACTGTCCCAAGAGTTCGAAAGGTCACAGGAGTGCGTCGTTTGATGAAGCTGGCAAGACTGCTGGCCGGCGATAACATAAGACCCGATGCCATAGAAGTCGCGAGACAGTCTCTGCTCGACGTGTTGAGTTCCGAATATGGCAGACTGAGCAAGACGAAGGAGTTTAAGAGGATCGTTGAGGAAAGAGGCAGAGTCGAAGTAAAATCAGTCGAGTGGCAGGTGTTAGGTCAAGCAACTGAAGGAGAAACGGTTGTGCTAGTAATTGCCAAGCAGAACCTCGATGACCTCTTTCAGGCCGCGGGACGCAAGATGGGAGAAGGCCTTCACATGGCATGGTGGAAACATAGGATAGAACAAGGAGGTAGTTCCAATGAGCACGCCAAATTAGAGGTCGTAGCCTTTTGCCTTTTGCCGAAGGTGCTTGATAAACTGGAGAACGAGGCTCAGAAGCTGAGCCAGAAATGGCTTAACGACTACCAGGCCGAAATGGATGCGCTGCCTGAGAATCGCCGACAGTACTACAATGAAGTCTGGGGATTGGCATCCTCGCCTGTGGTCAAGCCGATTACCTACCTTCAAGAAATCCAGGTTTCGCGTGGGAATCAGTCATTCAAGAACCACCTATACGTGGACGAGAGGGGCCTGTTTCCCAACAATGCCAATGAATGGGAATCCAGGATGATAGAAGAAGACTTTCAGAAGGCGTCAGGTTGGCTGAGGAACCCAGACCGAAAAGAGTGGTCAATCACTGTGCCTTATAAGGTGGGCGAGATTGACAAAGGGTTCTACCCAGACTTTCTAGCAACTCGCGTGGTGAAAGACAAGATTGTCGTCGACCTTGTCGATCCTCATAATCCGAACTTGGCTGATGCCGTGCCGAAAGCAGTTGGCCTGGCCAGGTACGCAGACAAACACGCCAATCAATTCGGGCGGATAGAATTGGTCAGCATCGTGAGAGATAGGGTGAGAAGGCTTAACCTTAGGAATGAGGAGATTAGAGATGAGGTAAGAGGTCTGACGACCAGCGCACAGCTCGAGAGGCTATATGAAAAGAAGGGTTAAACTACTTCGACAGGTATTCTGCATGTTAGTTCTGCTGACTACTGGGAGTGCGCCCGAGTAATTCACGCCTTTACCGTGACTCTACTTCGAGCGCGGACGAACGCGGTTGAGAGAGAATCCAACCCTTCATATGGGCCGCCTTTGGCCCTAGCCCTGCTCCCTGAGAGAACGTAAGGTTAATCCCGAGGTTCTCTATTCCTTCAAGTAACTTTCTAAACTCTCGACCCACGTTTACGTACACCTCGCCGTAGCTGTTTGAAGTCATACGTTTCTCTATGATCTTGATGTTCCTCTGCCTGATTTCATTGATTCGGGCAGCTCCTAGCGCAAGCTTTCCTGGCTGGCCGGGCGAGGGCTCAGTGTAGTCAAGGGGTTTGTCGAAAGGTATCAGACCAAATTCCTTGGTTAGTATCAGAATGTCCACATCCTTGAGAATTCCTTCTCGAATGTACTTTTTCAGGACTCTGAAGTATACGCCACTGTAGATTTCGCTGGCAGGTGCCCGGTTCGGTTGCCTTACTCTCCTTTGAGACTCCGAAACGATAAGCATTTTTTTCAACTGATTTAGGACAAACCTCGTTCTCTATAAGCAATCCTAGACTCCTTAGGTTGTAGAATAAATCAACGGTTTCTGCTCGACGATGCACGATTTTGTTAAGCGGTCACGCTCGGCGTCGTTCGAGTAATCGTCATCGCGATCGAGGACGCGGTGGTGCTCAAGAAGGGCGTGATGCTGTTGGCCAAGGAACCGCCCGCGGGGTTGCTGAGGAAGATCCGCGATGTTCTCCAAGGTGCCTGTAAGGAACATCGAAGAATAGGTCGTGGGGACGGTTTGTATCTAATACTACGAAAAGGAAACTGCGAAACCATTCCCACCTTTTTATAGCGAACTCGTCCCTCTGCAGCTTGTGCCCGAGACCAAGAGAGGCTGGATTTTCAAGGCTAATGAGACTTGGATCATCCGCGATAAAGTGCGGGAGTTGCTCGGTCAAAGTGGCCTCTGGCGGCAGGTGCCATCGGCGAGGGTCAGAAGCACCGTCGGAGTTCCCGTTCTATTCCTTCAGTGTGGTAAAGATACGACTCTTTCGGAGGAGGGTGTTGAACGAGGGTTCTATGGGATAGGAACGATTGAGGCCCCTAGAAAGGGGGATAGATATGCTCGTGTACGATACGAACAAGTCCTAGCTAGACCTCTTCTGCTTTCAAAAGTCCGAACGATTCCATCGTTATCTCAACGTCAGTGGGGTGATGGTAGAGTTCCTTACCTTTTTGGGTTGAAGGCTAGAGAGAACAAGCCCTCGACCCCCTGCGGAATGGCAGGAACTGAGTTTTGGCTCAGCGAGGATGATGTTCAAGGTCTCAACGTTGTACTCTCTTCCGCACAACTCTCTGAACTTGCCCAAACTTCAAACTTGCAGAACGAAGACGAGGACGCCGAACATGTGAGAGAATGGCAAGGCTACGCAACGGGCGAGGCTAGGGAGATTATTGAAAGACACGCTATGGAGAGGGCGGAAGATTATCTAAAGAAGAAGCTGAAATACGACAAAGTAATCGACCAACATAAGGGTAATCCGTTTGACTTTCGGTGCGAAAGCCATGGGAAGGAGATCTTTGTCGAAGTGAAGGGAACCACAGGCAAAGGCAAGAAGATCATTCTGACTAGGGGTGAGTATGAGTTCGGCCTACAACACAGAGATGGCATGGCGCTGTTTATCCTGCATTCGATTAGGCTCAGAGGCAAGAAGGCGAATGGCGGGACGATAAAGTACATCCCAAATTGGCAGGTCGAAGAGGAAGACTTGAAACCGATTCAGTACATGCTTCAACTTGTCTAGGTTGTGCCGCTGTGGATGTAGCTGCCCATGTACGTGCGCGGATTGTCTGTATCAGTGTTGCTCGGAATAAGGGCCTTAGCTCGTCAGAGTAAGCTCTATCTTGACGTCCTCTGGGATCGTGAGCTTCGTTATCTGCCTCATCGCCCTGTCGTTCGGCTCGACGTAGATGAGCCTCCTGTGGATCCTGAGCTGCCAGTGGTCGAACGTGTGCGTCCCCTCGCCCGTGGGGGCCTTCCTCGTGGTGAGCTTCAGTGTCTTCGTCGGGAGCGGCTGCGGGCCTACGCTCTTGGCCCCGGCCTTGTCTGCTATCTCCTTGATCTCCCAAGCAAGCCTCTCCAGCTGGTCAAGGTTGGAACTGGTCAGCTTGATTCGGGCGTACTGCGGCATTGTTTTGCTCGGGGGTCCGCTTTTGACCGGATACTTACATATTTACCGTTCACCGCCCGGTTCTCTCGGGTGGCCCAGGGTGCCAACACAGAGCGTCGAAGAATGAGCTGCATCAATTCCCACTTGGGCGGACCTGGCAAGTCAAATGTTAGCAGCCTCTGTTAGGAGAGACTTCAAAATACCCTTACACGAAGTGGGACCGTGGCGAGCAGTCATGGCGGAGGCGTAGGCAACCCCGTAGCGCCCGCTATAGACGGACCGGCCTCGTTGTACCACATACTGCAAAAAGCATCTGAGGTCGATAACTTCCTGAAGTGGGTTGAAGCGCAACACCAAATTTCCGGCGTTGAAGGCCTTCTTTCAGGTTACAAATTCTTCTTGGGTTCAATAATGAAATGCTTTCTGAACGAGATCTACATGAATAGCGCACTGGAACTTACCACAGATGACATTCTCTTTCGTGCTCAGTTCAAAGGTATCCTCTTGCGCGACACCCCGAACACATGCGACGAGACGATATTGTTCAAGAGGATTTGGACGCACGGAAAGGCGGTCTCCAAGGCCAAATCTTGGCTGGAGTTGAAGGAGGCAACAGACCGGATGAAGGCCGATCTGGATGCTTTCACGGACTTGGTCGAGAATCACTGCTCTCCAACCGTTCCTTTTCCTAAGAACTTTGTGCTTCAAGCGCTTGCTGCAGACCACGTGTTCACGTTTCTCAATGATACTAGCCATAATCTTCCCTTGGCCGAGCTTGTCTTTCCATCAATTGAGCATACGGCAACCGAAAAGTCGCTATTCGAGGCGTTTCCTGGTTATGTCTACGCGCTGCAATTCCTGTGGTACTCTCTCCTAGGAAGAGAGGAATTCGAGCGAACTGCCGTAAGAGAATTGCATCTCGCTTTGGACGAGGAGGAGGTCAAGAAGCATCCAAGAACGAAGAGTCATTTCGAAGAGATGCTAGAAGGAAAAGAAGGATTCGGCTTCTTCTCGAAGGCGGAGAAAATTGATGAGTCTAACCTAAGCGAAGAAGCGCGAGACTTCATCGAATCAGCAAGACGTGACAACCCTGCCCGTTCCGAGAGATGGGCAGCTCTTGATCGGTTCTATCGCCCGATTCAAAATGAGATAGTGAATCCGAGACAGGCAAGGCTGCAGGTGGCTTTGGGAATGTCTCACATACTGGGTCTTCAAGGTTATTCCAAAGATGTTCTGAAGGATCTCTTGGATCCGAGTCGAGTCGATGAACCTCACTATCTGACAGGTGGAGATTCCGATTCCCGCAAGAAGCAACTTGCGCTTGCGTTGCGGTGGTATGATGTCAATGTACTCGACACCCAGACCTTGCGGGTGTTCAATGGCGTTCCTGCTTTCGCGTCCACCCTGTTGGGATCGGTGGAACTGGCCAAGGTCTTCCGTCGTGATGAGCAGGTAAGGGCGATTGTATTCAAGCACCCAATAGGTTGGGAGAACCATTATGACTATAGCTTCGGAGTACTGATTCAAGCATACGGCTCCGAAGGGTTGAGTGACTACAGCGGTTGGCTAATCTTCTTCGAGTGCGCTACTGACCACTCGGGCTTTGGCGGTTCCCTGCTAGACTTCGCCAACTCTGTCGTAGAAGTTGCTCAGAAACGAGGACCAATCTCTCTGAGCGAAATCGTCGTTGACAGGGATCTATTCAAAGAATATCTGAGAGAACACAGCGTCTCATCCGTCTTTGACACCCTCATCAAGCAGACCGCCGGCGGAAGCAAAGAGATTGGAAGTCTGACTGCAATTCTGGCAGAGCTGAACGACTTTCTGGCGCACTCCAAAGGCAAGCTTCTGGAGCACGTCGTGCACAAGTGGATTGATGCTACTCAGGGGTTCGATAATACAGCGTGCGACACTTGGGTCAATGATGAACAGATAGATTGCACGGGCGAAATCGGAGGTTCGCTTTCGATTTTCGAGTGTAAGCTCAATCTGCACCAAGACACGATAGATAATACCCTGAGCCAGGTTAGGCGCAAGGTCTCTGCACTTCGTAGCGATAACCAAAAGATAGAAGCGCGCCTTGTCGTCTACGGCCCCGTTCCGGCGGATACAAAAAAGGCGTTTGAGCAGGAGGGGATTTCAGTGACCGATAATTTCAGAAATATCGTAGCCGAGAACAGGTGCTTCAACGGAACGCGGAAAGAGACATTGGAGGTGTTAGATTGGCAGTTCCGAACTCCAGGCAAACTCAGGCCTGAGTTCTGAATCCCACCGGATAATCCGGAGAAGCCTCGAGCCTGCTGCGCTGATTACAAGACTCTGAAAGTCGTGCCATAACCCATCGAATCGGAGAGGGCGCTGAACTTTCTTGATAATTCGTTAAGTTTACGTTACTTCTTACCGATTATATCAACACTAGATTGCGTGTCAGGCATTGCCGGATGTGGTGTGATATCAGGTATTTCTATTCGCGCATAGGCTTATATCAAAATACTATATAGTAGCGTGTGGCGCGCCGTAAGGGAGAGAAAATGAAAGAATTTGATATAAGAGGGCTTGAGGAGGTAGCGAAGGCCCTGGAGAAGGACAAGGTCGTTGTGAAGCGTGTGGAAGAGTTCAGGCGCCGACACGGTACCCCAAAGCAGAAAGATCTTACAAAGGTTTTCACGGTCTAAGACCGTAGTTGAATGTCAAAGTATTCCCGTTTCCGCCAAGAGGTAGCGACTTCGCAAGCGGTCAAGCAAAAGGCGTTCTAGAGTACCTTCGCAGGAACGGAGCGAAGACCTGCGTCCTGGAGAGCGAATACATTGACAAAGACTACTTGATTGACTATCAAGAGTTCTATTCGAGGTCATTTAGCAAGGAAGGTCGATACACGAAGAGAGTCCATTTCTTCACCTCGCGGTTCAGCGAAAGGACATTCAGCAGATGGGTAGGAGGCGGCGAGCCGGCCGACCTCCAGAGTAAGTACCTGGGATTTGTGGTTGTAAAGCCAGTCAGAAACTCGCAGAAACACCTGTTGATTGGAAGGAGCGTGCTGCGCTATCCCCTCGAAGCGTCAGATCCTGGCTGCAAATTCGTAAGCGACAGCACCAATGTGTCGCTCTTTGGAATACCCCTCAGGGTGGAAGGTTTGCCGTTCCAAGCTCAGGATGAGGCCGTCAGCGCCTGCGCGACTATTGCCTTGTGGACTACCATGCAGCCTCTTACGAAGACATTTGACGTACCTAAGCACTCTCCAGCCGAAATCACTCTAATCTCGGGTGATTACCCGAGCACGGGGCGAATCTTTCCCTCGGCAGGGCTAAACATTCCTCAAATGATTAGCTACGTCCGGTCCGTTGGATTGGACGTCGAATTCATTGGGGACTTGACAGATTCGGACGATCCAGTTCCCATGAACACACAGATTATCGCCAAGGCAACCAAAGCCTATGTTTCAGCCCACATTCCGCTTATAGCAAGCCTGAGAGTCGTTTCGAATAGAGTACCCGACTATCACGCGGCTACGATTGTTGGGTATCACTGCGACGGGAGAGGAGAAGTTGACTCGTTGTACGTGCATGACGACCAAATTGGTCCGTACGAGCTTACTCTGCCCATATCAGGCGAATTGGGTCGATGGAGCAATGGGTGGGCCGCGCATCATTGTCAAGTCTATCTTGAGCAATTGTTGATTCCGGTTTATACGAAGATTAGACTAGACTTTCATTCTGTGATGCCACATGTAGGTCGCCTTATGGAGTTTCTAAAGCGACAGTTCGAATTGGAAGAGGACCTGGACTACGAAGTATTTCTAACGACGGTGCAAGAATACAAGAAGGACATACGGAAGGAGAGTATAGTCCGTAAGGTTCAGCTGTTGGAAACGCTTTTGCCGAGATTCATCTGGGTGGTAAGGATATTCGAATCGGGGCGGCGGGACGTGGATTTCCTGATAGACGGAACGTCGACGAAGTTCACCATCCCCGCGATTGCCTTGTACCAATGAGCTCTCGCTCTTTTTCCAGTGAATACGTATACCGATACGTAAAGCTTAGGTTTCTGACCGTCCCAAGGTCCAAGCTACCGGGTTAATGGCCTTGGCGTAGGGTACTATGCCCTTGTTCCTGGAACTCCACAACCCACTTCAGGAGAGGAGCCTTGAGCGCTGAACTTCCAGCTACGTGAGCACATTCAGTGCCAAAGCGCTCCCGCAGTTGTGAAAGAAACTCACCGCAAGACTGCTGCCCCTACCGAATCTAATTTCAGAGTCGTTGATCTCGATTCGTGAAACTCCCCATTGCAGGGTTGCATTAATTGTCCAGAGAGGGACCGACGCAGGGGTTCCTAGAGTCGAAACAACTTGCCTAACCTCATCTTCCTCAAATGTAGGACACAACTCTCGAACAAACGCTTCAGGAGCCAAATCGTCAAATCTCATGCGAAAATCGGTGAGGCCATCTTCCAACTCGAACCTCAATTCCTTTCCCTGTGCCCCGCAGTTCAGGTCATGCAGATCATCTGTCAATACCGTCCAGTCATTATCGACCATCTCCAGAATCACGCCTCCGTTCAACCCACATATGCGGACGTTGAGTCGGTCGTACCCCTCAGGGTCTCTTTCGAAGCCGATCACCCTCTCGCCGTTGATGGTCAAGACATCGTGAACATCCCACGCAAGATTCCCGATTCGGCAGACTACCCTCCGCCGCAAGTACCCGAAGTCGGCTGATAATTGTCCACTAGTAACGAATGGATTGGACTTGAAGGCGCGAATCTGATCGGTAGTCCACCTGTCCCCATCCGCCAAGTCTGCGTGTGTATGACACAGGGCAATCATCCCTTCGGGCCTAAAATGGTGTTCAGCCCGCCAGGGCGGGTCGAAGTGGTGGTATGTGAGATAGGGTACACCGCAACCGGGGACTGGGCATCCAAAGTTGACTTCTTGTCGCAGACGTCTTCTGACTTCAACTGGGATGCTTGGGCGAGGTCCCCCCATGCACGTTTCCTATACGAGAGCACTTATTTTGTCTTCGAATCGATTCTGGGCCACAATTTTGTGGCCCCAGCTTTAGCAATATGAACACGAACAAGAACACGAAGAACGGACCGCGGTGCCGCTTGGGCGACGAAAGCGATTGAAAAATCCGGTCCAAAAAAGGGGGAGAGGTGGATATGAATAATATCCGCAACGGCATCAGAAGACCGGCTCGATGCCGAGCTTGGAGAACTTCCTGTCCGTTGTTATGGCCGAATCCGCTCCGAACTCAAGGCCTGTCGCTGCGATGAGGGTGTCGAAGTAGGAGGCTCGCCATGTCGCCGCGGTCATGGAGAGCTCGGTGGCGCGGGTGAACACGCCAGGAGTGATTGGTAGAACCTTGCTACCGGGGATGAGTCGCTGGAGTCTCGAGTGGTCCTCGAGCCTCCCCTGGGTGTTCCTGCCGTGGGCTTTGAGCTCCAGGTCCAGCTCGAGCAGAGTGGCCGAGGGCACGAAGATGTCCCGTCTCAGACCTATGTTGACGACGTGTTCAGTTGCCCTCTTGTAGAGGGGGTCGTTGCGGTTTAGGGCTGCGATCAGGGCGAATGTGTCAACGATTTGTAGCGGCACGGGAACCACCTCCGCCACTCTTCCGTCTTCCTCCCTTCTTCTTCATGGGGACGATTTCTCTGAAGAGGTATTCCTCCGCGTCCCCGTCCCTGTGGTTCTTTAACGCGTCCCCTATCAGGCCTCTCATCTCGGAGACGAGCTTCTCGGCCTCGGCCCTTGTGAGCGGCTTCTCCTCTCCTTCCTTTTGCGCCTTAGGTTCCATGCCCTTGAGCTCCTGAAGGTGCCGGGTCCTGATAAGGGTTGCCGCGAGAGGGTTGGTCGGAACCCGGGGGAGGTGCCCCGGCAGGCTTGTCAGGCCTGTCGGGGTAGACCAGGTCCAGGACTTTCTTCGCCCGGTCGAGCACGCGCATGCAGAGCCTCCCGACCATCTGAGGGCTGTTTGACTGGGCGTACGTGGCGATGTATCCCCAGCTGAAGCTGTCCGCCGGCTTCCCGTAGAGCCTAGCGAGGGTGGCCGCCACCAGCTGAGCTATCGTCTCGGCCTCAGTTTCTTGCCCGTGGCCGCTCTTGGGTTCGAAGGTGCGGTGGACTGCGTGTCCGAGCTCATGGAAGAAGACGTCCCAGTCTTCGGAGGCGAGGACGATGGTCTTGTTCGTGTGGTCGGTGGCTCCGTACATGCCGGGGGCGAGTCGCGCGTACTGGACCTTCATGCCGAACCTCTCCGCGACGTCCAGGAGGGGAGGAGGGTTCCTCGGCTCGTAGACCGGAAGTTCCTGGCCGCAAGTATCCTCGTATCTGAATACGGGGATTGCCTTGAAGCCGATGAGGACCTCCCTTGAGCCTTCCTCTGCTCGCTCGCCCTCCTCAGGCGGTTCCTTCTTGACCTTCTTCCTGACCGGGCCGAGGATCCAGACTGCCTTTTTGTCTCTCGCAACCCACCTTGCCACGTCGTTCCACTGCCGGAAGCCCCTGGCGTCGGAGGTTCCAGCCAGGACCATCAACAGTTGGTTGCCGAACGACCACTTAGAGGAGGGTTTTGCGGGAGCATTGACGAGGGCCTTCGCGCATAAGTCCGGCAGCTCCTTCGAGGAGAAGAGCCGCACGATCTTCTCGAGCTCCGCGTTCGCCCGCTCCCTCCATGAGGCCTCAGGCGAGGCCATCGCCACCGCCGCGTTCGCCAGTTCCACAGCTTGCGCTAGCGCTTCGTTGTCTGCCACGGAAGATCACCCCCGCCTACTGCTGCGCCCCGCGGGCCTGGAACCTCTTTAGGAACTTGTCCTTGATCCTGTAGGTGTAGCCGCCCGCGGTCAGCTCCTCCCCCTTCTTCAGCCTCTCGATGAGTTCGCGCGCGCCAGCCAGCTCGGGGAGAAGCCTCTCGTCCCTGTCCATGTAGAAGGCCCACTCCCCTCCTCCGTTGCTGTACTCCTTCCAGGGGAGTCTCTCGAGGACTGCAGGGTGGATGCTCTGCCCTGTCGGCTGGCCAGTGGAAGGATGCTCGTTCTGCTCGGGCGGGGGCTGACTTTCGCCGTTGGACTTTTGCCTGCCGAGGACGTAGACGATGTTGCTGGCCTGCCTTTCGGGGTCGTTGGAGTACCTCTCCATGACTTTCACGAGGATGAAGCCCTGCTTGAGCAGGTCGTTCGCCCCCTCCTGGGTCATGGCCTCCTTGATCTCCGTGATGCGCGAGTAAGGTGTCTCCATTCTACTTCGCCTCTGCTTCCCAGGCCCTCTGTCTGTCATGGCCTCCCCAGGGGCGGCCCGCTCTTAACGGGCCGAACCTTTTCCGCCGCCGCCTTCGCGTCGTTCTGCGTCCTGCACACGAACTCCCTCACCGTCTGAGGTAAGAGCGTGCTGCCACGCCCGAATTGCTTCGGGCAGGAAACACACGCCCTCCCTCCCAAACCCGGCGTGATACTTTCGCATCACCGGGCTTTCACCCCTACGTCCTCCGTCCTCTTCTTGTGCATCGGATGGATTGATTTCGGCTACCTTTTCTTAGGCAGCCGATTGTGGCATGTCGCGCACAGTGTCTGAAGGTTCTCGACTCGGTGCACGACCGTCGGGTCGAAGACCGTTCCTTTGGGGACACGTTCGATGTGGTGCGCCTGAAGTTCCTCCCGGTTGCCGCACAGGGTACACTTCCACCCATCCCTCTCAAACGCCAGAAGGCGGTTCAAGGGATAGATTTCACTATACTCGGGCTCAATCGGCTGGATGTTGGGCGCGTCTACGATTGGGTAGTCGTACACCTCTGAAACGCTGGTCACTGAATGGTTCTCGCTGATGTATGGGTTTCTGATAGACCTGTACTTCCAGATGACCCGATGATTCAATGTGGAGTGCATGCCTCTGAGAGAGGCCATCCTGAAGAGTTCGGTCTTGAAAGACCCTCTCCAGATGACCACTCTGCCGTTCCTGAGCACTTCCGCAAGGTATCTTCGGACGCCTATCCGGTATTTCCTGCAATACCACGGACGGAATAGGCGCTCTGCCAGAAAGTCTCCCGTTCTGAATTGTTGGGATGAGTTGACGGCTCTGTAGTAGTTGCCCCACCCTCTCAAGACCCTGTTCATGGCCGCGATTTTCATGTGAGGGTCGTCGCTCCTTGCGCTCGACCCCAGCATGGCTTGCAGCTTGCCCTTGAGGCGGATTAGGTTCCTCTGTGTTGGTCGTATCCTGACGCAGCTGTAGTGCTCGAATCGAACTCGCCGGATATAAAATCCGAGGAAGTTGAATCCGTCTTCCAGCCGCACGACGCGCGTCTTCTCTGCGGACAGGTTCAGCTTGAGCCTCTCGCTGAAGAAGCTCCGTGTGCTGTCCATGATGGAGGCGGCCTGCTCCTGCGTGCCCTTCACGCTCAGGATGAAGTCGTCTGCATACCTGAACAGCACGCAGCTGGCCTGTCCTAGTTTTCGTTGGCGTCCTCTCTGATGAGATGTGAGCTTGCCCCAGTTCTCGTACCAGTACTGGTCAAACTCGTTGAGGTAGATGTTGGCTAGAAGTGGCGAAAGGACTCCACCTTGCGGCGTTCCTTTCTGAGTTTGCAGTCGGATGCCCTTCTCGATGACGGGTGCTTTGAGGAATCGACGGATCAACCACAAGACCTTCGGGTCGGCTATCCGTTTCATGATAGCCTCCATCAGAATCTGGTGGTCGATGTTGTCGAAGCACCCTTCGATGTCTCCCTCTATGACCCACTCGTAGAGACGTTTGTCGTCCCCGTACCGATACATCGGCAGTACGCACTCCAGCGTGCTTCTCTCAGGCCTGAAGCCGTTGGAATTGGGCAGGAAGTCGGCCTCGAAGATTGGCTCTAACACCATCTTCAAGACCATCTGCACCACCCTATCCCTTATCGTCGGAATGCCTATCGGTCGCTCTCCCCCGTTCGCCTTCGGAATATACTTCCTGAGCACCGGGGAAGGGCGGTAGGTCAGTTGTTTCAGCTCCGTCCGCAGTTCTTCGACGAATCTGGCTCTGTCAGACGGTTCGCGCAGGTCTGCCCCGCACACCCCGTCGACGCCCGAGGTCTTCGCGCCAGAATTGTCTAGGACTGCCTCCAGAGCTGCGTTGAGCCACTCTCTTCTCCAGAGTAGCGAGTGCAGGTCGTGGAATTGCTTGTTCGGTCGTCTCGTTGCTGAAATGGCGAGCCCACTCTGGATGCGGAGAATGGCTCTGCCTTCGTCCTTGCGGACTACTGGGTTCGGCGATTGCTCACCGAGCTTATTGTTTGAGCCCATTCTCTCACCTCCTTTTGTGTTTCGTGGACTGAATCCATCCTTTGCACAGTTCGGACTTTGGATTTCAGGCTGGAGTCCTTCCCCACAGGTCGGTCATTAGCCGACTTTCAGGGTACTATGACTCCTCGGAGCCAACCCAGTCAAATCGGACGCAGCTGTCCTATCCACTCGCCCTTTATCGACGAGCGGCAGACCGGGTTGGGTCTCACGTTCTGTAAGGAGCACATCTGCAGACGGATTTAGGCATCCACCAGTTGTCGAGAGAGCCCCAGCACATCGGCCGGTTCTCGCCTTCCAGAAGGAAGGGGATTTGTCACACCGCGAATACAATCGGTGTGATGGCGCTCTATATCGCGCGCACCTTCTATCCTAGCGTCATCGCGCGACGTATGGCCTACCTGTTGTGGATTCCTTATCGTTGCCGTGTCCGTCCTAAGGTCGCCGACTCGAATGTCTAGGCTTCACTCTTATCGGCTGTCTATGTCTGGGGCTAGCCCCATGCTGGACTCCGCTCGGAGTCCAACACGCCAGACGACTTTCACCTTCGGGAGTCCTGACCTCGCGGTCGAGGACGCCCAGCCCTACCTACTGCTCACGCAGTCCTTCGGGCATTGCTCCTTACAGCGGGGAAGTAACCTCCTATTGGCTACCTCCTTTCGTGACGCGCGTATTCGGCCTTCCCCACCATCCCCCGGATAGCGTCCGTCTGGACGTGGACGCACCTCTCGAGCCTCGCCCCCAGCGCTCTCCCGACCGTGGTCTTGCCGCTCCCCGGGATTCCGCAGAGGAGGATGAGGCGGCCGCCGCGTGCCTTTCGCACAGCGGAGCCGGCCTGCCCGACCTCCGAAAAACCCTTGCTCAACCGAAGGGCGAAACAGACCTACCCTTGAGCTTGGGGGTATACCCGCGCCTTACGACGAAGACGAAGCAGGCCGCGATGAAGACGACCAGAGACGCGATCACGAAGGTCCTGATGTCGCTGTAGTCGGTCGCGAATGTCGCGTGTACGACGCTCGGGGATGCGATGGAGGCCCAGGCCTGCAAGTTGGAGGCCAACGCAGAGGGCAGCTGCGTGCCCACGGCCTCGCCTGTCCAGCCGTCGAACTTGACCTGGACCGTCTTGGGTATGGCGACGAGGGTGACGTTCCTCCCTGGAGGTGGATAGACCGTCGCGTTGGAGCCAGAGGGCACCGTCCCGTTGATCGTGCCATACGAGTACGCCACCGAGCCCTGGCTGTCGGCGAATATCGTCAGCCCTGGGAAGAATATGGCCGTCTCGTTCGCGGGGCCGGAGACCGTGAGAGCGGGCAAGCGCGTCGTCCCGTTGTAGGAGAACGCCGTGGCCCCCTGCCAATACGCGAAGCTCCACTTGAGAGCGGGTGTCGCGTTCAGGACGACGGAAGCGTTCTGGTCTTCCCACTGGTCTATGTTGGCGACGTGGCCGCCTGCCGGCGTGTTCACGCCGACCTCCACATAGAACTGGTGCGCGTACTGGGCGTCCTGCGAGAAGGGCGCGTAAGTGATGACGGGCGCGGTGACGTTTGAGAGCCATCGCTCTCCCTGGTGTCCGGGAAGCGCGATTGGGACTCCCCAAAATGACCCGGAGTCTATCCAGTAGGCGTTCGCCGTCCTGTTCAGCGAGACAAGCGTAGGTGTTCCGAGGGAGGAGTAGTTCAGGCTCGGGACCGGGGGAGAGCCTCCTGCTCCTCGAATCGAGTAGCTCAGGGTGCCGAGAAACTGGTGGTAATACAGAAACTCTCCCGTGACTGGCGCTAGTGCAGTGCCGGAGGAGACCTGATTCGTGACCCACCGCTCGGTTGGGGAAGAGTTGGGGAGCAAAGCGCTCATGTTCCACTTGGCGCCAAAGTCAATCCAGGCCGTCTGTGTCGTGGCGTTGACCTGCGCGACCGCGGGACTCCCGAGCGATGTGAAGCTCAACCTGGGGTTGTCGTACGTCCCTCCGCCTGAGACCGTGAAGTCCAACGCGAAGGCATATTGGTGGTAGTAGACCTCGCTGACCATGCCAGCCCCTGAAGTCACGGCCGACGGAGTCGGGGTGAACCACCGCTCAGACGCCGTGGAGCCCCCAAGAGGGTTCGTGAAGTTGTACGGGGTGCCCGCGTCCAGCCATCCCTGCGAGCCCTGCAGGGGCGCACCGAACGATGTGAACTGGACTGAGGGAGGGACGGAGGCCGTCCCGCCGCCAACGACTGAGTAAGCGAAGGTTACCAAGAACTGGTGATAATACGTGAGCGCCACGGACTGGCCGGCCGTCGCGGCACCTGAGGTGACAAGGCCGTCCCACCTCTCTGTTGACGACGAACCTGAAAGGACGGCTGGCACCGACCAGCTGGAGCCCGAGTCCAGCCAGACCAAGGATTCCGAGCCGGTGAGCGGGAAGGTGCTATTCGCCCCGAAGCCGGTGTAGCTTAGGACGGGTGCCGTGGGGGCCGTGGTCGAGCCAATGAGCAGATATTGGAAGTCTTCCAGCACTTGCGAGTAGTAGCTCGAGATGTGCTGGATCCCTCCAGAGGTGTCTGTGAAGGAGCTCTCGCCGGTCGCCCATCGCTGGTTCTGGGAGACCTGCAACGCCCCCAAGGTGACTTGGGTGCTGTAGTCGCTCCATGCCTGGCATGAGAATTCCCCCGCTCCCGTCGAGACCGTAATCGTGCACAACGGCTTGCTCGCGACCCCGAGGGCCGTGCCGCTCGCGTTGATGGTGCCTGCCGTGGACCATGAGGAGGGGCTTGCGGGAGTGACTTGGTACGTGTTGTGGAGTTGATAGTAGATGGTCGCTGAGAAGGCCTGGCAGGAGTTCGAAGAGCAGCTTGGAATGGTGAGCGAGCTCTGCGCTGAAGCTGTGAGGTATCGAGTATTTGCCCCACCAGGACGGAGGGTGACGACTATTCCCGTGCACGCGGACGAGGCCGTGAAGTCGTGCGGAGTGCCGTCCGCCGTTATGGTGTTCGGGGAGACGGAGCAGCCGGAGAGCGTCACATCGGTCGCCGGCCCAGAATTGGAGACGGTAATCTGGATCGTCTCCTGAACGTTCGCTGTAATCGAGAAGGTGCCCACGCTTCCGGTGTTGTTTGCGTCGCCTTGGTATGTTGCCGTTATCGTGGCCGAAGTAGTGGGGGTGTAAGACACGCCGCACGAGGCAGATAGGAGGGTACACGGGTTGGCGGAGAAGACACCTGCCGGGTCGCTGCTAGACCACGTGACACTGCCCGTGGGAGCGTCGCCTCCGACTTTAGCTGTACACGAAGTTTGTTGGCCGGCAATCACAATCGCTGGTGCGCAAACGACTGAAGTCGTACTTGTAGAACGGGACACGGAAAGCGTGGTCTGGCTCGGGTTTGCAGGTGCGATGTTGTTAGAGTCTCCCGGGTACGATGCTTGAATCGTTACACTTCCCACTCCGGCCGTGGTTACGATGACAAGACAGGAGCTCGTGCTCTGACTAAATGCGGATAGGGTACACGATGGAGGAACGGCAACGCGAGCCGTCCCACCTGTATTCAGAAAAGACACCAAACCGGTTGGCGAGTATCCGGTCACTGTGGCCGTGCACGCGCTGGATGAGCCTACCGTCACTGTCGAAGGGGAGCAGCCGAGTGCAACGCTGCTCTGAACTGGGTTCACGGTCACGGAGCCATCGCCGCCTCCTGACGAGGTGCTGTTCGAGTACGTGCCATTCCCAGAATATTTAGCGGTAATCGTGTTCGGGGAACCGATCGTGCTGGTTGGGGTGTAGGTGACACTGCACGATCCTCCCAAGAGCGTGCAGGTCGTGGGGGCAAAACTGCCCGTCCCGCTTGTCGTGAAAGTACCAACAGTTCCCGTTGCGCTAGGGGGTGTTATCGTTATTGTGCAGGTCGATATGGACCCCACTGTCACCGGGCTGGTACAGTGGATCGTCGTCGTACTCGGAGTTGAAGCAAACGCAGGTCGAAGCGCGGTGCCGACGCAAAACATGGTGGCTAGCAAAACGAGTAATAATGCAGCCGAATTACCTCTCATACACGTCGCGCTCCCAGACCCTCCAAGCTAAATCCGTAAGTGAAGGACATCCCGCCCATCTGTATAAGCTCTCGGATGCCGACGTCTTTCTTAGCCTGCTACCCGAAAACGAACGGCAGTATCCCGCAAAGGGTCAATAGCCACAGCGCCCCCTGTAGCAAGAAGACGATGAGGACATACTTCGCGACGCGCCTGTGCGACCGAAAGTCGTCCCGCGAGCGGCCGAACAGCAGCATGCTCATCCCGAGCGCCCCCTGAAACACTATCAGCCCCACTGCCACGACGAAGTTCACAGTGTGAAAGACTATGGCCTCGGGGAAGACCGAGGGCCCGCCGCTTGTGAGCACGAGGTAGAGCCCGAGAGGAAAGGCGAGAGCGAGAAGGCGAGGATGCCCGCGGCATAGTGGAGGCGGAAGTGGAGCTTTTTCCTGGTCTTGGGGAGGTACGCCGTCAAGACCATGAGGACGGCCCCCGCCACAATCACCGGATGGATCAGGAGGGTTAGGTCCATTCCTCGGCGCCACCTAGTCTTTCAAATTCCCAATGGATACACGTTGAAGGGGCTACCTTTAGCCAATTGCAGTTAATCCTGGGCGCCTCGATGCGGAACATCCTCGAGACATCTCCCTGCGTCCTCTACCGGGTAAACGAGGACGAGCCGATCATGTCGGCCGGCCTCCACCTCTCACAGCTGGACATCGAGGGGGTCGTCGCCGTCGACGGGGCGGGCAAGCCCACTGGGGTGACCCTTGGCTACAACGTCCTGCGGCTCGTAGACACGAAGACCGTCTGGTCCGCCTTCTACCGAACGAGAGTTGCTGATTCGAAGATGCGTGTGCTGCTGGCCGAGCCCGAGGACGACGTCCAGACCATCATCAAGAGCATCCTTCACCACGGCTGGGGCTACGCAATCGCCGTCAACGCCAGCGGCGCCCCGATCAACCTCATCGGGCTCCTCGACATCGCGGAGTTCCCGGTCAGGTCGGGCTACACCGCCAAGGTCACGAACGTGAGGGCTACGGACAAGGCCTCCAACCCTTTGATATCGATAAGCGAGGGGGTCACGGTAATGGCCGCCATCCAGACCATGCTCGACAAGCACGTGAGGCGCCTCTTCGTGAGAGAGTCGGAGCTGGTCGTCTCGGATAGTGGGGTCATAAAGTGGCTACTGTCTCCTGCGAACTTTGGAAGGCTTCGGGACGCGCCGAGCGAAGTGCTGGCGTCGTCCGTGGGGTCGCTAGGTCCCTTGCTTCACAAGCCCGTCTTCGTCGAGAAGGACCTTGACGCCGAAAAGCCTCAGCAGTGGATCAACAAGGAGGACGCGCGCTGCCTGATCACCGATGACAGGACGATGATCCTCACGCCGTGGGACTTGACGGTCAGCCTCCTAGCCAAGCGACCGCATCGACGATCTTCGGTGGTATCCCGTGCGATCGGACGCATCTTTGGGCCTCTTGCGGCTCCCCCGCCGAACGCAGAAGCGCTCCACCGTCGATTCTTGCCGTTTTCCATAACCTTTGGAGCCCATCTCATATCAAGAGCCCTAAGAACGATAAGTAACGGGCCCACAGCCTAGCTCTTGCAATGATTCGAAGGTCAAAGCTTGAAGTGTTCATGGACATCATGAAGGTAGTCGCTGAAGAGCGAGAGATGAAGAGGACGAGGATAATGTACAAGGCGAACCTCGCCTGGACCGTCCTCAACGAAGCCCTCGACTCGATGGAAAAGAAGGGCATACTTGCCAGCAAAGATACTCCTTCAGGCGTCGTAGTGACCCCGACCTCCGACGGTTTGGACCTGTTGCGGAGATTCCGCGAAGTGGAATCTGTCTTCATGGAGCCGACCGCCAGCGCGGAAGGGCTGATCTACCCGACGCACAGAATGGAAATCATGCGCTAGCTAGCCCAACCTCTCCCTGCGACCGTCTTCCTTAGTCCGGACGCGGGCCCTCCCCAGGGACGCTCGTTCGCTGCCGGCAGTCTGCGAAGACGTTATAACCCAAGGGGACGGGTCATAAGCTTCGCCCCTTGGATTCAAACGAGGAGATCCTCGCAGAGCTCCGCAAGATAACCGAGCTGCTCCAGAAGCCTCCGGCTCCCCCGGCGCCGAAAGGGACGGCCCAGGAGTTCAAGGCCTTCCTATCCGAGTACAAGGTGCTCGGCCTCGCGGTCGCGTTCATCCTCGGGCTCTACCTTGGAAACGTCGTGAAAGCCCTTGTAACTGACCTCATCCTCCCAATCCTCTCCTACGCCCTCCCTGCCGGGACGAACATCAACACCTACGCGGTCGGGCCATTCGGTGTGGGAGATTTCGCGAACGCAATTCTCACGTTCCTCATCGTTGCCCTCGTCATATTCCTCATCGTCAAGGCAGCGAATCGTTACAAGATATCCTGAGGGGTCGCGAAGGAGAGGCAGGCTGTCACGCAAAGTCGCGGCGAGTTGGAGCGAGCCCACCCGGGTTGACGCCCTGAGATTGCACGACGTTCGAGACGACCATCCGGTACTCCTCCTCGAGTCTGTTCAAGACGCTTATGCCTGTGCTCGTGATCTGCAACTTGTTGCCGTCCTTGCCAGATTCGAGGAGCGCGTAGCCCCCGGCCACAAGTTCCCTCTCTAGCCTCCCGAACTCGCGCGCCGTGGGGTTCAACCCGTAGCGCGAGTGAAGCGTGGAGAGTATCTCCCATTCGCTCAGCCCTGACTCCCTGAGGAGCCTCAGGACGATCAATACCAGGTTCTGGGAGAGCCAGGCCGAACGAAACCGGGAAAGCATCCAACTCGAGACCATCTTTGACCACCGCTGTTTCCTGTAATCAAGCTACGGCACGCAGTTCCTCTGTCCTCACGTTGCCGAGCTGCATCTCGATCGCACGGAACTCCCCCCTCCAGGCCTTCAAGAGGGACTCGCCGAGCGACGACGCCTCCAGGATGACCGCCCGGCCCCTCCGTTTCTTCCGGATGAGGCCCTGCTCCGCCATACGGTCGATGACCGGATACACCTGGCCAGGACTCAGCAGCGTGTGAAATCTCTCGTGGAGAAGGGTGATGATGTCGTATCCGCAGATCCTTTCTTTCTCCAGGTAATTCAAGATGAGGTACTCGAGGAGAGAGTTCACCATCCCCCTTCGGTACTTTCGGACGTACCGGTCTATCTCAGCCTCGGATACCGAATGCACCAAATATTACACTCGTATCCGTGTTTACGGCAATCTCTTAGATAAACGTTTGCACCGTGGCGAATCCCGCTCGAAACGAATGGCGAGGCGAGAGCCGAACCGAGCACAGGTGAAATTGACGCCAGAACAGCTTCAGGTGAAGACCCGAAGTGACGAAGCACACCCTTGCTTCGCGTGGGTTCCGCTCGGGTCCGGGGTCTTGTCGGGCAATGAGATGACCCGCCTTAGACTGACGTTCTCCCTCGAAACTCGAAACGAAACGAAGATGGCTTCCTCTGACGCCCGATCCTTCGCCACTCACGAGCATCACTGTTGGAACTCAAGGCGTCCGAATAGACGCATAGCGGGATTCACACCTTTTCGCGGGGGAGCTGAATCTTGATCCAGAAATCGTGAGAGCGCGGTCTTGGATTCAAGAATGCACCCAGCAAGAGACGCGAGCGAAATTAGCACAATCATCAATTCCAGGATGCGCTTCTCATGCGGAAGGGGGACAAAGCTCATATTTCATGCAGGGGTCTGTGGACAGACCAGGAAAATGACACGCGAGCTGGGCGCAGACCCGTTCGGCTACCCAGAGGCAGCCCTCCCTTTTTCACAACAACGCATACGTTATATAGGTAATTCGACTACAATGTGATTTCGATGCCAACAGACCTTAGCAAGCTGATCGAAGCCATCAACCGGGTGGGGATCCAGAACGTCTCGCTCCTCTCTCGGATGACGGGAATGCCCACGGAGACCATACGCTACACCATGAAGAAGAGGTTCCCTAGCATGGGCCTCAACGTCCGGACGCCTCTCAATCATGCCGCCCTGGGCCTCGAGCGGTACTTCGTCTCGATGCGATTGGGCGACGATGCCGGGGCGTCTGAACCCGCAATCATGAAGGGGCTGTCTTCCAACGCCTTTCTTACCTATTGGTGCAACGCAGCGATCGAACGCCGGCAGCTCGCATTCTTCTCGGTACCTGTCTCCCTGGTCGACGAATTCCGGGGATTCTTGGGGAGGCTAGTCAAGGAGGGCGTCCTCCTCGAATACACCCTCGAGCGCCTCGAATGGTCACGAAACCCCGAACTCAATAGCAGATACTACAACTTCGCGACCGGCGAATGGAGGGTCGACTGGGGGAAGGTAAGGCGGCTCAATGAAGCTCCCCCCGGGCCTGTCAGGACTGAGGAGCCCTCGGACGCGACCGACGTCGACGTCACAGACCTCCTCATCATCAAGGAGCTCGAGCTTGACTCGTGGCGAAACATCGCCGAGATCGCTCGCAAGCTGAAGTTGAACGAGAGGACGGTCAGATGGCATTACAGGAAGCACGTCGCGGACATCGTGCAGTCGAACTACGTCAACTGGACATCGGTGACCCCCAACGAGTTCACAAAGGCGGTCGGTCTCATACATGAGTTCAACGGCGTCTCGAAGGCGACAGTCGCGAAGCTCAGATACTTGTTCAACAACTTCCCCTTCTCGTGGTTCGAGGGAGGGCGCGGCGACGGATACTATCAGGTGCACTCTGCCCTGCCGGCGGGCTACTTCATGGAGTCGCTGCGCTTCCTCAACGCGAGCCTTGGAGGAATCGTCGAGAGCTGGAAGACTTGGACGGTCGACCTATCGACGACCTTCTGGTACACGATTCCATACGAGAACTTCGACAGCAACAAGGGCTGGTTCTTCAACAAGGACGCGGCATTGGAAGCTGTCTTACCCCAGAAGATGAAAATAAAGAAGTAGAGGGCCCCCTAGTTAGGGGCTCCGGGTCCGCCTGGGTCGCCGTTGAGTTGAACATGGAGGTTGGGTGCTCCAGGACCCCCTGGGTCGCCGGAGACGTGCACTCCGTGCAAGCCGGACACTCCGTGCAAGCCGGACACTCCGTGCAAGCCGGACACTCCGTGCGCCAAAAGCAGTATCGTGAAAGCCGCCATGGCGAAGGGGACGGCTTTGACTAGCCTGTGCAGAAGTAGACTGTTCATTGCTCGTTTCGGAGAAAGGAGGATATTACCGCACTATGCAGGACCACGTTACTAGTTCAGATACGATATCTGGCAAGACGCGAATCGGCACATAGAATTCCAAGCTTCTTCATGAACTTGGCAAGAATAGTGTGCTCGCTTTCGTTACGCATTCACAACTCCTATATAGTATTGACCAAGAATACGGTAACGGAGTTGCGATTGGAAGCGGAACGACGCGGACGGCCAAGACAACCCGGATTTGACTCTATGCTCGAGCAGAGCATCGAAGGTGGGCTGCGCCACGTCTGTGGCCAAAGCGGACTACAATTGGTCCTAAGCCTGTACCCTCTGAAGCAGATCTCGACTGACCCCGCGACGTTTCACAAGGTTCTGAGAGACGTCTTTCAGGAGAGCGGCGCCGTGATTATCGAGCGCGAGGTGGCAAGGAGGTTGTTGGAGAGCGTCGGAAACGGCATTACCGTGGAAGGGGGCTCTCGGCGCTCTTGGCCCGCCACTGCGAGCTCCAGAGGGAATGATTCCGGGCGGGTCTCAAGGAAGGAGAAGGAGTTGCTCCGACAGTTTCTTGAGGTCGAATCGCTTCCAAAGAGCCGCCCTTGGAAAGAGAAACCCGGAGCGACCCAGACCGACCTGACGGTCGCACAGTTCGCATTCGCGTTCAAAAAGGGAAGCTAGAGAGTGCAGCGGTTCGTCGGCGCGGTCAGCGTCACAGTCCTCGCCCTAGTGGTCGTCGCGCTATTTGCCCTGAAGCCGGAGCCGGTGGTGACTCTAGGCCTCGTCTTCCCGATACTGACCAGCCTCTTCATCACCGCCTCCTCGGTGGTCGTCGCATACGTATCTGTCAAAGCATATTCGCGCGAGGGGCTGTTCGGCGTGCTCTTCCTGGGCTGCGGGGCGCTGGTCTTTGGCTGCACCACCCTTCTGGCAGCGATGTTCCTCGGGAGCGAGGGACGGAACTTCTCTGCGACCGTACTCGCGACGGGGGCGATGCTCTCTGCCGTCTTTCACCTCCTGTGTGCTTCTCTGACCTATCGGGGATGCCCTCCGAGGCCCGGCCGAGGCGGCCAAGCCCTCCTGTGGGTGTCGCTCGCATCGCTCTCCGTCGTCTTGATCCTGGGCGCCGCCGTCGGCGGCGTGCTTCCGGCATTCTACGCCCTCGGCGTCGGGTCCACCGTCCTCGATCAGGTGGTCCTCGGGGCAGCGGCGATCGCGTTTGCGAGCTCGGCGGCGGTGATATTCGTCGTCTTCTCTTCGTCGAGGTCGGCCGTCCTCTTCTGGTACGCCTTGGCCTTGGCTGCGACGGCAGCGGGACTCGTCGGAGTAGCCTTCTCGGACGGCGACATCAGCGCCGTGCCCATGCGCGCGGGATGGGCGACCCTGTATCTGGGAGGAGTCCTCTTGGCGACATCGGTCTTCTCCGCAGAGAGACTGAGCGGCCTCCATTCCGGGAGAGATGGAAAGGCGGTTTGATGCGAGACGTGAGCCTCTGGCTGCTCGATGAGGAGGGAGTCGGTCCTCGAGAGGGCGCTGCTGTCAGTTCGGTGGAAGCCTTCGCCAGCGACTGCGCTTGTTATTAATGGGGATTCGGGAGGCCGAAGCCCGTGTCGAACTACAAGGGGGCGATGCTTCTAGAGGCAGACCCATCGGTGAACTACGAGCGCGCCGTCAGAGAATTCGCGCTCGAGATGACCTCGAGCGGGCGCCTCGTCTTCGCCTTCACATCCAAGGGGAGCCCGGTCTATCTGCTCCTGAAGGACGTGCCCGGGCTGCGGTTCTTCATCCTCTCGGAGAGCTCCTACCCGAAGCAGGCTGGAGATTCGCCTGAGGTGATGGTCCCTCGAAACGACTACGCCGTCCTTCTGAACATCATGGACCAGACCGTCACGAACAGCCCCGATAGGCCGAAGGCCATCATCTTCGACAACGTCTCATCGCTCATCCTGGACGCGGGGTTCCAGGAGTGCTACAAGTTCCTGAGGCAGGTGAACGAGATACTCAGCCATGGGGACGTCATCTCGGAGTTCTTGGTCCTCTCGAAGGCGCACGACGACAAGATCATGAACCTGATCAAGAACCTCTACACTGGGCAGATGACCTACGACGCGACGGGCTTGCACGTCACGAAAGAGGGCTGACAGCGCAGAGTCTCGGCTTTGGTGCTTTCGGCACTCGCAAGCCCGTGCAGTGGGTGGGTGGGTGGGTGAGCACCAGCGTCATAGCTTTCAACACCCGCGCTGTGCGTCATCAGGGAGCCCTGGGCATCGAGATGAAGCTCGGGGGCGTCAGGGCTGGAAAGGCTCGTAAGTTTGAATCCTGGCCTCAGGACGGCGGTTGCGTATGAAACCGCTGTCTGAACGATAAAAGTGTGATGAAGCCGGGCTACGCTTTCTAAATATTTGGGGCTTCCTTTGACGTTCTCGGGTAACGGCGATCCTGACATCTAGAGCGCGTCCTGTCTATGCACGAGCCGAATTTGTCGGGCCGGATTCGCGCGCCTTTCACGGCGAATCTAGCGAGACGCCTCGCCCGGTTCATACGCGTACCTCTCTTCGTCTTTCAGGGCATTCCGCCCTCCCCCTGGAGGGGTCGCGTCGCCTTGAAGCTCTTGGAAAGAGAGCCGGAGGCCACGAGTCGCCCGTGAGGAGCGGTTTTGGGACTTGATGAGGCCTTTTGCGGTCGGGACTCTGGCGTTCGCGGTGGTCGCGGTGTGGGTGCTCCTCCTGTCCGGCGCACCTGCCTCGTCCAACGCCGTCCACGCCCAGCCACCACAGGTGGCGCTGACTGCAAGCTACTCCACCGTCGGGGGCAGCATACAGGGGGTCCAGGACCTCCTCACCTACGTAAGCGACGGGGTGCAGCAGGTCGTCCCCCTCTTGGGTTCTCCGACCATCTATATGGCGGACTCGGGGACGCAGTGGAGCGCCCAGACGACCCTCAACGGCTCGACCTCCTCGGAAAGGTGGATAACCGCCCAGGACGTCTCCGGGACGATCGGAGCGGACCTGACCGTCTCCTTCTCCTACTATCACCAATACCTCGTGAGTTTCAACTACAGCGTGAAGAACGGGGCGTTAGGCTCTACCGGACCACCGGTGAGCTACGACCAGATGGGTGCCCCGGGCTCCTCTCCCGCGCCCGCGCTCGTTTGGGTGGACGCCTCGTCCCCCTACTCCTACAACCCGCAGCTCCCCGGCTCCTCTTCGGGCGAAAGGTGGGTCCTGCAGTCTGGAGGCAGCGGCACCGTCACCCAGCCCGCGAGCTTCAGCGAAACCTACTACCATGAGTTTCTCGTGTCCTCCAGCTTCTCGATCGTCGGCGGAGGTGCCCCCACCCCTCCCTCCCTCTCGAGCTTCGTCTTCGGGACGCCGGCCATCGTGGACATGACATCCTTCACGCAGGGCACGTGGTTCGACGCGGGGGCGAATTACACCTTCACCTCTCCTCTGACCTCGCCCACACAGTCGGCGAACGAGAAATGGGTAGGGACGGTCCTCTTGCAAACGCAGAATGGAAACGTACTC
>Ga0307372_10001008_pt1 | contig 49356 bp, 48 predicted proteins | sample OX1MG_FD_202533 | JGI IMG/M metagenome (GOLD analysis project Ga0307372, IMG submission 202533) | Soil microbial communities from Risofladan, Vaasa, Finland - OX-1 | ecosystem: Environmental > Terrestrial > Soil > Coastal area > Acid sulfate soil | place: Finland: Risofladan, Vaasa | collected...
GTGCTGAACGCCGACAACAAGGGTGAGGGCGGGGTGCTCGCGCTCACCGCGCTGGTGGTCAACACCGCCCGCGCAAGTCCACGCAAGAAGCTCTACGCCCTGCTCGGCATCCTCGGCGCGGCGCTGTTCTTCGCCGATGGCGCCATCACGCCCGCGATCTCGGTGCTGAGCGCCGTCGAGGGTCTGAAGATCGCGGCGCCGAGCTCGCAGATTCCGGTGCTGCCGATCACCGCGCTCGTGCTGGCCGGACTGTTCATGATCCAGCGGCAGGGCACCGGTTCGGTCGGCCGCGTCTTCGGACCGGTCATGCTCGGCTGGTTCGCGGTGCTTGCGAGTCTCGGCATCTACTGGATCGCGCGCGAGCCGCGCGTGTTGCTCGCGGTCAACCCGATCAACGGGCTGCGCATGCTGACGCAACACAAGGTGGGCGCGCTCGCCGTGCTCGCCGGCGTGTTCCTGACCGTCACCGGCGGCGAGGCCCTGTATGCCGACATGGGACACTTCGGCAAAACGCCGATCCGTTACGCCTGGGTCGGCGTCGTGATGCCGGCCCTGGTGCTGAACTATTTCGGTCAAGGCGCGCTGTTGATCGAGTATCCGCGCGCGATCAGCAACCCCTTCTACCTGATGGCGCCCGCCTGGGCCTTGGTGCCGTTGGTCATCCTGTCGACCGCGGCCACCGTGATCGCCTCGCAGGCGGTGATCTCGGGGGTGTTCTCCGTCACCCGGACCGCGGTGAGCCTCGGCTTGCTGCCGCGCTTGCGCGTCGAGCACTCCTCGGCGCAGCACGCCGGTCAGATCTACGTGCCGTCGATGAACTGGGTGCTGATGACCGCGGCGCTCGCGCTGGTCGTCGGATTCGGCAGTTCGGCGGCTCTCGCCGGCGCCTACGGTCTGGCCGTTTCCGGCGCGATGACGATCGTCACGCCGCTCACCTTGAGTCTGATCAAGTCGCGGCGGGGACGCGACAGCCTGCCGTTGCGCGCGGGTCTGTCGCTGCTGTTCGTCGTCGACATCGCGTTTCTCCTCGCCAACATGACCAAGCTCGGCCAGGGCGGCTGGCTGCCGCTCTGCTCGGCGCTCGTGATCTATTGGCTGATGCAGACCTGGCAACGGGGACGGGCATTTCTGCTGACCCGGCTGCTGCGCGAGCAGAAGCCGGTGCGCGATTTTCTCGACGATCTGAAGCGCGATCCTCCGGTGCGCGTGGCCGGGACCGCGATCTTCCTCGATGCCAAGGCATCGGGCATTCCGCGTGCGCTGCTCAACAACATCAAGTTCAACCGCGTCATGCACGAGCGAGTCGTGCTGCTCACGATCGTGACGCGCGAGGAGCCGCGGTTGCAGGCCTCGAAGCGTCTGTCGGTGAGCGACGTCGGCGCGGGAATCGTCAGGATCGTCGCGCAGTTCGGCTTCATGGAAAGACCGGACATCGTCGAGATCCTGCGGCTCGCCGAGGCCCACGGGGTGCCCTACGAGCCGGAACGAACGACTTTCTTCCTCAGTCGCGAGGAGCTGGTCGCGGGACGACGCTCGGAATTGCCGCCGCTGCGCCGACGGGCCTTCCTGCAGATGGCGCGCAACGCGCAGGTGGCCGCGGATTTCTACGGACTGCCGCCCGGACGGGTGGTCGAAATCGGCACGCGCGTCGAGATCTAGCCGGCCGCAGAGACCATCGAGGGCGCAATTCGCCGCACGCCGCCGTCGCCGGCAACGATCAGTTCGTCGGCGCTGCGGCGCGCGAACAAGCCGACCGTGACCACCCCGGCGATCTGATCGATCCTCGTCTCCAGGGCGACCGGGTCGAGGATTTTCAGGTGGTGCACGTCCAGGATCGCGTTGCCGTTGTCGGTCACGACACCCTCGCGCCATACCGGCCGGCCGCCGAGCGCGACCAGCTGGCGCGCGACGTACGAGCGGGCCATCGGGATCACCTCGACCGGAAGGGCGAATCCGCCGAGTACGTCGACGAGCTTGCTGTCGTCGATGAGGCAGATGAAACGCGCGGAGGCGGCGGCGATGATCTTCTCGCGGGTCAGCGCCGCGCCGCCACCCTTGATCAATGCACCATGGATGGTGGCCTCGTCGGCGCCGTCGACGTACAGCGGCAGGTCGCCGGCGCTGTTCAGGTCGAGTTCGGCGATTCCGGCGGCGCGAAGCCGCTCGGAGGTCGCGCGCGAACTCGATACCGCACCGCGAAGCCGGATCCGCCGCTCTTGCAGCGCGCCGATGAACTCCTCGACCGTCGATCCGGTGCCGATGCCGACGATCATGTCCTCTTCCAGGTAGCGCAGCGCCGCCTCGCCCGCCAGCCGTTTCTTTGCCTGCGTCAGCATGAATTCCCGACCCCCAGAAACGACTGTGCCCGCTTGCGCGGGCACAGTCGATTACTTTCGAAGGCTTACTTTTTCTTAGCAGCCTTCTTCTTGGCCACTTTCTTCTTCGCCTTCTTCGCTTTCGCTGCCATGTTTAAAACTCCGTTGTCGGGTTAGTCCGGGGACCGAGTATATACACGAAAAAGCAAATTACAAGCAATACGTCATGCTTCTCGCTCGCCGATGTGCTAGCGACGTGCGCGAGTTCACACGAGCGAGAGGATGAAGTTCCAATCCTTCTTCGACACCGGCGTCACCGACAAGCGATTGCCGCGCCTCAGGATCACGAGGTCACGCAGCGCGGCGGACTCGTCGGCGCGCAGTCGCGCGAGCGTCACGAGGCGCTCGAACTTGCGAACGAGTCTGACGTCGACGGCGAACCAGCGCGGCTCGCCGGCCGTGCCGACCGCGTCGTAGTGTGGGTGCCGCGGATCGAACGCGGTCGCGTCCGGATAGGCCTCGCGCACGACCTCGACGATGCCGGCGATTCCCGGCGACGGGCCGCCCGAATGATAGAAGAAGGCCCGGTCGCCTTTGCGCAACTCGTCGCGCAGCAGGTTGCGCGCCTGGAAATTGCGCACTCCGTCCCATGCGCTGATTCGTCCTGGACATGCCGCCAGGTCGTCGATACCGAACGTGCCGGGTTCGGACTTCAGCAGCCAGTATTTCATCGCCGCCGCCGGCAACGGCCGATCAATCCGCTCTCCGTCGCGAGCGCATCGAGCCGCAGATCCCAGTGTTCGGCGCCGATCGAGTCGACGCGCTGACAGTCGAACGCGAGGCCGATCATCAGCGGTCCGCGCCATGCGCTGCGTCGCCAGCGAAAGGCGAAGGCGCGGTCGTAGAAGCCGCCACCCATGCCCAATCGATGGCCCGCGCCGTCGACGCCGACCAAGGGCACCACGACCAGGTCCAGCCAGCGCGCGCCGACCGGGCGGGAGGGCGCGGCCGGCACCGCAATGCCGTAGGCGCCGCGGCGCAGGCGGCGGGAGAGGGGATGGAACTTGATCACGCGGTGCCGACGGTCGGCCACGACGGGAACGAAGATCCGCAGGCGACGCCGGCGAGCCGCCGCGATCAGCAGCGCGGTATCCGCCTCCCGATCCACCGGCAGATAGACCGCGATCCGGGATCCTGCTGCGAAGCGGTGCAAGCGCGCGATCGCCCTCTGGGCCTTGCGCGAGCGGGCCGCGTGTTCGGCGCCGGACAGGGCGCGGCGCTGCCTGCGAAGGACGCCGCGCAGGGCCGCTTTGCCGGTCTTCATGGACTCCCGATCGGTGATTCGATGGCGCCACCCGCAGGTGCCGTCTTGGACCGTTGCTCCCGACCTGAGCAACAGGTGGGGCTCACTGCGGCAATTAAGGCTTTCCGCTCGAGGCGGACTTGCACAATGTTGCCAGCAAGCAAAGGCCCCTGGGGTTTACAAATTAGGGTCGAGAGGAAACCCGATCCGCATCGAACACCGCAGGCGGCGCCAAACCAGAATCTGCGAGAAGGGCCGCTCAAAGTTCGAGCTGTCGGCCTTTCTCCAATGCCGACTCTACGCGCTCGCGCAGGATACGCAAGCGTCCGCCGACCTCGGATTCGAGGCTGCCGTCGCTCTTGCGATTGCGCAGCAGCTCATGGGCCATGTTCAATGCCGCAATCACGGCGATGCGATCGAGACCCACGACCTTGCCGCTGTCGCGAATCTCGCGCATCCGCGCGTTCAGGAACTCGGCGGAATCGAGCAGGGCCGATCGCTCGTCGGCCGGACAGCTGATCTGATATTCCTTTTCCAGGATGCGTACGCTGACGCGCGCCGGAGTGTCGGTCATTGCTGTTCCATCGATTTCAGCCGTCCGATCATCGCCTCGACGCGCGCGCGCACCTGCTCGTTCTTCTGCAGCAAGTTGGCGCGTTCGCTGGTCAGCGTCTCCTGGCGCTGGCGCAGGGCCCGGTTCTCCTCCTTGATCTGCCCGACCGTGACGATCAGATCGTCCAAGCGTTTCTCGAGCCGCTTCAGCTCGAGTTCGACGGCGGATTTCGCTGCGGCATCGCCCATGGCGCGCCAATATAGAGCGCGGCAAACCGCATTGCAAAGGGCGTCGGCGGGGGACGGTGCGCTATCATGCGGCGATGATGATGTCCGACATCCGATTCACGGACTTCGAGGACGTGCTGGCGGCGGCGGGCAGCCACGCCGATGCGGCCGAAGCGCACGGTTCCCTGTGCGGCGCGCTGTGCTCAACCGCGCCCTATCGGCTGCAGGACTGGGTCAACGAGATCCTGCCCGACCGGGGCGCGCTCTCCGAGGAGTCGGCGGCGGTTCTCGAGCGGGTCTTCACCGCGACCGCGACGTCGTTCGGCGAGCAGGGCATGGCGTTCGAGCCTTTGCTCCCCGACGACGAACAGCCCTTGACCGGGCGCGCGAACGCCCTGGCGCTGTGGTGCACCGGCTTTCTGTATGGCCTCGGCGCGGGGCAAATCGCCGATCTCGACGCGCTCGGCGGCGACGTCGGTGAGATCGTCCGCGATTTCAGCGAGATATCGCGCGCGACGGGCGACGATGCCGACGCCGACGAATCCAACGAGCAAGCCTACGCCGAACTCGTCGAGTTCATACGCGTCGCGGCCCAGGTGGTCTTCGAGGAACTCCTGCCGCTGCGCACCCAGGCGTTGCCGCAGGCACGGCGTTTGCACTGAGCCGCGCGAGTCCCAAAGTGCAGCGCAGGGAGTTCGGCCGCCGACGCGGGCAACTGATGCGCTTGCTCGGCCGGGATGCAATCGCGATATTGCCGGCGGCCGCGGTTTGCAAGCGCAACGGCGACATCGCGTACGCCTACCGACAGGACAGCTATTTCCAGTATCTGACCGGCTTCCCGGAGCCCGAGGCGGTCGCCGTCTTGCTGCCGGGGCGCCCCCAGGGCGAGTACCTGCTGTTCGTGCGCGATCGCGACCGGCTGCGGGAGGATTGGGACGGTCCGCGCGCGGGTCCGCAAGGCGCCGTGGAGAGGTTCGGCGCCGACGACGCCTTTCCGATCGCCGACATCGACGAGATCCTGCCGGGCCTGATCGAAGGACGTGCGCGGATCTGCTACTCGATGGGTGCGCACGAGGAGTTCGACCCGCGGGTCCTGTCCTGGGTGAACGCATTGCGGACACAGGCGAGTGACGGCGGCCGGGCCCCGCAGCAGATCGCCGCACTCGCCCACACGATCGACGATCTGCGCCTGTACAAGAGCCGCGCCGAACAGGCCGTACTGCGCAGAGCCGCGCAGATCACGGTCGGCGCGCACCGGCGCGCGATGCGCTTCGCGCGGCCCGGTGCGATGGAATACGAGGTCATGGCCGAGGTGATCCATGAGTTCAAGCGCTACAACGCGGACCTCGCCTATCACCCGATCGTCGGCGGCGGCGCCAACTCCTGCATCATGCATTATGCCGCCAACGATCAGGCGCTCGACGACGGCGACCTGCTGTTGCTCGACGCCGGCTGCGAACTCGACTGCTACGCCGCGGACGTCACCCGGACCTTTCCGGTCGGCGGCCGCTTCTCGCCCGCGCAGAGGGCGGTGTACGAGATCGTGCTGCGCGCGCAGCTCGCGGCGATCGACAAGGTGCGCCCCGGCAACCACTGGAACGAGCCGCATGAGGCCGCGGTGCGCACAGTAACGCATGGCCTCCTCGAGATCGGCCTGCTGCAAGGCCGGCCCGCGCGCCTGATCAAGGACGGGGCCTACCGCGAGTTCTTCGGTCACCGCACCGGCCACTGGCTGGGCCTCGACGTGCACGACGTCGGCGACTACAAGGTCGGCGGCGAATGGCGCGTATTGGAACCCGGCATGGCCTTGACGGTCGAACCCGGCATCTACATCCGGCCGTCGCGCAATGTGCCGAAGGAATTCTGGAACATCGGCGTGCGCATCGAAGACGACCTGCTGGTCGGCCGGGACGGTGCCGAGGTGTTGACGGACGGCCTGGAGAAGGAACCGGACGCGGTCGAGCGCTTGGTGCAGACGGCATGATGGTGCAACGTTGCGACGTCGCGATCGTCGGCGGCGGCATGGTCGGGGCGAGCCTCGCGGTCGCGTTGCTGCCGCTTGGTTTACGCATTGCGCTCATCGAGGCCGTGCCGCACGACTCGGCCGCACAGCCGAGTTTCGATGAACGTACCACGGCGCTGTCGAACGCCAGCCGGCGCATCCTCGATACCATCGGCGTCTGGAGCGCGGTGGCGGATGCGGCGACGCCCATCCGCAGGATCCACGTTTCCGACCGCGGCCGCTTTGGGTTCGCCCGCATCGATGCCGCCGAGCTCGGCTTGCCCGCGATGGGCTACGTCGTGCCGAACCGCGCGCTCGGCGCGGCGCTCTGGGCCCGCATCGGCCGGGACCCGGCGGCGCCGCGCGTGTATTGCCCGGCGACGCTGCAATCAGTGATCCCGGGCCCGCAGGCGGTCGCGCTGCAAATCGCCGCCGGCGACGGCGCCGAGAGTCGCATCGAGGCGGATCTGGTGGTCGCGGCGGATGGCGTGCATTCGGCCGTCCGCCGCGCGGCGGGCGTCGCCGCCGAGACGCGCGATTACGGGCAAAGCGCGATCATCACGACCGTGCTGCCGCAGCGATTCCACGATCACGTCGCGTTCGAGCGGTTCGGCGAATCCGGCCCGCTCGCTTTGCTGCCGCTCGCCGACGGCCGTTGCACGCTCGTGCTGACGGTGCGCCGGCGCGAAGCGGAGGCGATGGTTGCGGCGCCGGACGGTGAGTTCCTCGCCGAAGTGCAGGATCGCTTCGGATTCAGGCTCGGCCGATTCCTCAAGGTCGGCCGCCGGGTCGCCTATCCGCTCGCCTTGACGCAGGCACGCGGCACGAGCGGCATGCGCTGCGTCATCGTCGGCAATGCCGCGCAGAGCCTGCATCCGGTTGCGGGCATGGGTTTCAACCTCGGGCTGCGCGACGTCGCGAGCCTCGCCGAACTGATCGCCGAACGAGCCGCCGAAGACGGCGGCGAACTCGGCGAGGCGCCGCTGCTCGCGGCCTACGACGGCTGGCGGCGTGCCGACCGGCGCGCGATCGCCGGTTTCACCGACGGGCTGGTGCGGCTGTTCGCCAATCCGCTGTCGGTCGTGCGCCGTGCACGCAATCTCGGGTTGCTCGCATTCGATCTGCTGCCGCCGGCGAAGCGTGCGCTCGCCACGCTGAGCACGGGCGCGGTCGGGCGCGTGCCGAAGCTCGCGCGCGGGGTGGCGCTGCGATGAAGCCGGAGTTCGACGTGGCGATCGTCGGCGCCGGACCGGTCGGCACGGCCCTTGCCTGCTTGCTGGCCGCGCGAGGCGTCAGCCCGCCGGCACGCATCGCCGTCATCGACGCGAAATTTCCGTCGGACGGCGAGGGCTGCGACTGGGATCTGCGCGTCTTCGCGATCAGCCGCGCCGCCGAGCGCCTGCTCGAGGCGGGCGGCGCCTGGCAGCGCCTGCCGAGCGCACGTGTCCACGGCTATGAGCGCATGTGCGTCTGGGACGCCGCCGGCGCGCCGGGCGGCCGCGGGTCCCTGACGTTCGATTGCGCCGATATTGGCGAGCCGAATCTCGGCAGCATCGTCGACGGCCGTGCGCTCAAGTGGCATTGCCTGCAGGCCGCGCGGCAGGCCGGCGTCGTTTGCATCGAGGCCGGACTGCGCGAGGCCGTCGTCGAGGATGCCGCGGTGCGCATCCGCCTGACCGACGGGCGCGAAGTCGCCGCACGGCTGCTCGCCGCGGCCGACGGGGCCGACTCGCCGAGCCGCCGCCTGCTCGGCATCGGCACGAGCGGGCATCCGTACGGTGCGGATGCCCTGGTCATGCACGTGCACACGGAACGGCCGCACCGAAACACGGCATGGCAGCGCTTTGTGTCGAGCGGGCCGCTCGCGTTCCTGCCGCTGCCCGACGGCCGTTCGTCGATCGTCTGGAGCGTGCGCCGCGACGAGGCCGACCGGCTGCGCGCGCTCGATGCGGCGTCGTTCTCGCTCGCGCTCGATGCGGCGAGCGCCGGGGTTCTCGGCCGTACCCGACTCGCGACGCCGATCGCGAGCCATGCCTTGCGCCTGCAGAACGCGAACCGGTACGTGCGCGAGCGTGTCGCACTGCTCGGCGATGCGGCGCACGTCGTGCATCCGCTCGCCGGGCAGGGGCTCAACCTCGGGCTCCTCGACTGCGCCGCGCTCGTCGCCGTGCTCGAGGAGGCCGGCCAGAGCGCGGCCTTCGGCGATCTGCGCGTGTTGCGCCGCTACGAGCGCTGGCGCCGGAGCGAGATCCTGCCGGCTGCAGCCGGATTCGACGCGCTCGAGCGCCTGTTCTCGAACGCCAATCCGGCGCTCGCGGCGCTGCGGGTCGGCGGGCTCGAGGCGGTGTCGCGGTTGCCGTTCGCCCGGCGCTGGTTCGCGCAGCGCGCGCTCGGCTGCCGCGGCGACGTGCCGCCGTTTCTCGCCGGCCCCGGCGATTTCACAGTCGGTCGATCTTCGCCGCGCAGATGAAATCGTTGAGCGACAGGCCGCCGATCGCGTGGGTGCGGTACCTGATTCGGCAGTAGTCGTAGCCGATTTCCAGGTCCGGATGATGGTCTTCGACGTTGGCGACGTGGGCGAGCGCATTGACGAAGCTCATGGTGCGGAAGAAATCGCGGAACTTGAGCGATCGGTTCAGGCTCTTGGCGTCCTCGGCGAGGCTCCAGTCGGCGTGCAATTGTTGGCACAGCGCCTGCGCTTGCGCCCGGTCGAGCGGCGGCACGCCGCCCTCGCAGGGCACGCACTTCTCGCCGGCGAGAGCGCTCACGGGTTCCTCCGCGCATAGCTTCGCTCGATATAACGTTCGACGAGATCCTGGAATTCTTCGGCGATTCTCTGGCCCTTCAGCGTGACGGTCTTCTCGCCGTCCTCATACACCGGCGCGACCGGCACCTCCCCCGTCCCGGGCAGGCTGATGCCGACGTTCGCATGCTTGCTCTCGCCGGGGCCGTTGACGACGCAGCCCATCACGGCGACGGTCATCTCCTCGACGCCGATCCGCTGCTTGCGCCACTCCGGCATGCGATGGCGGATGTGCGACTGGATTTTCTGGGCGAGTTCCTGGAAATACGTGCTCGTCGTGCGGCCGCAGCCCGGGCAGGCAATGACCATCGGCGTGAATGCACGCAGGCCCATCGTCTGCAGGATCTCCTGGGCGACGATGACTTCCTGGGTGCGGTCGCCCCCGGGTTCCGGCGTCAAGGACACGCGGATCGTGTCGCCGATGCCGTCCTGCAACAACACGCCGATCCCGGCGGTCGAGGCGACGATGCCCTTGCTGCCCATGCCCGCCTCCGTCAGGCCGAGGTGCAGCGGATAGTCGCAGCGTTGCGCGAGGTCGCGGTACACGGCGATCAGATCCTGCACGCCGCTCACCTTCGCGCTGATCACGATCCGCTCGCCGGGCAGCCCGAGCGATTCGGCGCGCTGCGCGCTCTGCAGAGCCGAGACGACGATCGCCTCGCGCATGACCTCGAGCGCCGTCCGCGGCTCGGGCAATTTCGAGTTCTCGTCCATCATCCGGGTCAGCAGATCCTGATCGAGGCTGCCCCAGTTCACGCCGATGCGCACCGGTTTGTCGTAGCGGCAGGCGACCGCGATCATCTCGGCGAACTGCGGATCGCGCTTGCTGCCGCGACCGACGTTGCCCGGATTGATGCGCAGCTTCGCGAGCGATTGCGCGCAATCGGGGTGCGCCTTCAGCAGCTTGTGGCCGTTGAAGTGGAAATCGCCGACCAGCGGCGTGCGTACGCCGTTCGCGTCGAGGCGTTCGCGGATCCGCGGCACCGCCGCGGCGGCAGCCTCGTTGTTGACGGTAATGCGCACCAGTTCGGATCCGGCGCGGGCGAGCGAGGCGACTTGGGCGACGGTCGCCTCGATGTCGGCCGTGTCGGTGTTGGTCATCGACTGAACGACGATTGGCGCGCCGCCGCCGACGGTCACGGAGCCGATTTGCACGGCGCGGGTGGTTCTTCGGGAAATCATAAATAGCGCTTGCCAGGGCGAGCTAGCCCCGGCGACATTCTACCGCGACTGGCGGCGATATCACGCCGGGACGTTAACCGGCATAATGCGGCGCATGCCAGACAGACTCGTCTATGCCACCGGGGCCCGCCGGCAAAGCGGCCCGGGGGCCGGGGTCATCGCGTGTCTCGCCGCCTCGTTCTGCGTCGTCGTGTTGGCCGCGGGCCAGGTCCGCGCCGCGAGCGCGCGACCGCGCGCCTGCGCGTGCGGCGACTCCGAGCAACAGTGGGCGCGCACCCTGGAGAGGATCTCCTCCGGCGTCGTGTCGATTCAAATCGACGTGCCGCGCGCGTTCGACACCGAGTGGAACGAGTCGGCGCAGGCGACCGGGTTCGTGATCGACGCGAGGCGCGGCCTGATTCTGACGAACCGCCACGTCGTCACCCCGGGTCCGGTGATCGCGCAGGCCACCTTCCAGAACCGCGAGGAAGTGCCGCTCTACCCGGTCTACCGCGATCCGGTGCACGACTTCGGGATCTACCGCTACGACCCGAAGAAGCTGCGCTTCATCAAGCCGGCCCAGCTGCCGCTCTATCCGGCCGGAGCGGTGGTCGGCCGCGAGATCCGCGTCATCGGCAACGACGATGGCGAGCAGCTGTCGATCCTCGCCGGGACCCTGGCGCGGCTCGATCGCGCCGCACCGGACTACGGTTATGGCAAGTACAACGACTTCAACACGTTCTACTACCAGGCCGCGTCCGGCACGACGGGCGGCTCGTCCGGGTCGCCGGTCATCGACATCCACGGCCGCGTCGTCGCGTTGAACGCCGGCGGCGCGACCGGCGCCGCCTCGAGCTTCTATTTTCCACTGCCGGCAGTGGTGCGGGCGCTGAAGTACATCGATGCGGGCAAACCGGTGCCGCGCGGCACGCTCGAGACCGTGTTCACCTACACGCCGTACGATGAGTTGCGGCGCCTGGGGCTCGATCGGACGACCGAGGCGCGCATGCGCCGGGAATTTCCCGCACTGACCGGCATGCTCGTCGTCAACGACGTTCAACCGGGATCCGGCGCCGCCGGCTTCCTGCAGCCGGGCGACATCCTGATTTCGATCGATGGCAAGCCGATACCAGAGTTCTTTGCGCTCGAGGCGGTGCTCGACGGGCACGTCGGCCGACGGATCCGGGTCGAGGTGCAGCGGGGCGGAACGCGGCTGCGGGGCACGCTCACCGTCCTCGACCTGGATTCGATCACTCCGCACGAATACATCGAGTTCGGCTCGGCGGTCGTGAACACGCTCTCCTATGAGGAGGCGCGCAGCTACCATCTGCCGATCAAGGGCATATTCGTCGCCGATCCGGGCTATGTGTTCGACACCGCCGACATACCCCGCGGAGCACTGATCGACCAATTCAACGGCAAACCGGTCGCGAAGCTCGCCGATTTTCGCAAGGTGCTCGCGACGCTCGCCGACGGCGAGCGGGCGACGTTGCGTTTCGTGACGCTGCAGAATCCACGCGCGGTCGAGCTCAAGGTGATCCGCATGGATCGGCGCTGGTTTCCGGCGCGCGACTGCGTGCGCGACGACCGCCTCGGCACCTGGCCGTGCAAACGCCTGGCGCCTGGGCCGGCCTCCAAGCCCCTGCTGCCCGCATCGACCGGATTCGCACATACCGGCGATCCGCGCATCGATCGGCTCGCACCATCGCTCGTGTCGATAAACTTCGACATGCCGTACTCCGTGTCCGGGGTCACGGAGCGGCACTATCACGGCACCGGGGTCATCGTCGACGTCAAACGAGGCCTGGTCGTCACCGATCGCAACACGGTGCCGGTCGCGCTCGGCGACGTGCGCATCACCTTCGCCAATACGATCGAGGTGCCCGGCAAGGTGGTCTTCATCCATCCCCTGCACAACCTCGCCGTGATCTCCTACGATCCGCGGCTGATCGGCTCGACGCCGGTGCGCGCCGCGAGCTTCGACACCCGGGCGCTGAAGGCCGGCGACGATGTCTGGGTCGTCGGCCAGCGCAGCGATTCGCGGGTCATGTCCCAGAGGACCCAGGTCGCCGGCATGGACGTGCTGTCCCTGCCGCTGTCGCGCACCCTGCGGTTCCGCGACAGCAATCTCGAGGTCGTCGATCTGGTCAATCCGCCGGCGGATTACGACGGCGTGATCGCGGACCGCCGGGGCGACGTGCGCGCGCTGTGGTCGAGCTTCGCCTACGACACGCCGCAGGGCATCGCCCAGGCCAATCACGGAATTCCGGCCGGCATCGTCACGGAAATGGTCAAGGACGTCGTCGCCGGCCGCCCGATCTATTCGCTGCAGGCGGAGTTCGGCGTCGATTCTCTCGCCGACGCGCGCAGGCTCGGCCTGACCGACGCATGGGTACACCGCTTCGAGGCGCATGCCGAACGCCGCCGTCAGGTGCTCAGCATCGATCGCCTCGCCGCCGGTTCCGACGAAGCACGGCTCCTCGAGCCCGGCGACCTGCTGCTCGCGATCGACGGCCGGGTCGTGAATCGCTTCCGTGAGGTCGAGCTCGCCGTGCAGCGGCCGCAGGTCACGGTCACCGTCTGGCGCGGCGGTGCCGCCAAAACCATACGCCTCGCGACGGTGCCGCTCTGGGGACGGGGGATCGACCGCGTCCTGCTCTGGGCCGGCGCGACGCTGCAGGCGCCCTATAGGGCGCTCGCGATCCAGCGCGCGATCCCGCGCACCGGGGTGTTCGTGTCGTTCTTCGATTTCGGCTCACCGGCGACGCATTACGGGCTGTTTGCCGGCCGGCGGATCACCGAGGTGGACGGGCGGCGGATCGCGAACCTAGACGCGTTCATCCGCGCGGTGGCGGGCAAACCGGACCGGGCGTCGCTGCGGCTGAAGACCGTCACCTGGAACGGCCAGGTGAACATGATCACGCTGAAGCTCGACAAGCACTACTGGCCGGCCTACGAACTCGAGCGGCAGGCGGACGGCGAGTGGCGGCGGATCGATCTCGATGGGCTCGACGCCGGCGCGGCGCCCGGCGCTTTGAGCGCAGTCGCGCCGCCGCGCTCTTGATATCATGCCGCTGTGGTAAGAGCGACACAGACTGAAATCGAGGCGGCCGTCGCGGCCCTGCGCGGGGGCGGCCTCGTCGCGTTTCCGACGGAAACCGTGTATGGCCTCGGCGCGAATGCCGCCGATGCCGGCGCGGTGGCGAAGATCTTCGAACTGAAGGGGCGTCCCGCCGATCATCCCGTCATCGTGCATCTCGACCATCCGCGCTATCTGCACCGTTGGGTGCGGGACATGCCGGAGGTCGCCCAGCGCCTCGCGGCCCGCTTCTGGCCCGGTCCGCTGACCCTGATCCTGCCGAAGGCCGAGGAGGTCAACGCGGTCGTGACGGGAGGGCAGGAGAGCATCGGCATCCGTGTGCCATCGCATCCGATCGCGCAGCAACTGCTGACCGCCTTCGGCGGTGGAATCGCGGCACCCTCGGCCAATCGCTACGGCCACCTGAGTCCGACGCGGGCGGAGCATGTACGCGAGGAGTTCGGCGACGCGGTCTCCATCGTGCTCGACGGCGGTGCGTCGCAAATCGGCCTCGAATCGACGATCGTTTCCTGCCTCGGCAACGAGGCGCGGTTGCTGCGGCCGGGCCACGTCACGCGTTCGCAACTGGTCGCGGCGATCGGCGAACTCATCGAGGCCGGCGACGCCCCGCGGGCGCCCGGCGACCGCAGCCTGCACTATGCGCCGCTGACGCCGCTCGAAATCGTCGTCGCCGAGGAACTCGAGGCGCGCGTCGCCGAGTACGTCGATCGCGGCGCGAAGGTTTCGGTGCTCGCGATGCGACCGCCGCTGCAGACCCGCCCGCAGATGACCTGGATCAACGCCGGCAAGAGGCCGGAGTCCTACGGGCGGCACCTGTACAACCACCTGCGCGTGCTCGACCGCGCCGCGGGCGCGAAGATCCTCGTCCAGGCGCCGCCGCTCGACGAGCGCTGGGCCGCCGTCAACGACCGTCTGCGGCGCGCGAGCGGCCTCGGCGGCCGTGCGAACGAATCCGGCGCAGGCTGAGGGGCGGGCGATTGCTGCATCCCGGTCCGCACGCGGGCGCAGCGCGAGTGCTCGACCCCGCGGTGGATCCGTTCTGCGCGCAGGCGCTGCAAATTCTGGTCGCGCGCTACGGCTCGCCGCTGCTCGTCATCGACGCAGAGCGCGTGCGCGCCCAATACAGGCGCCTCGCCGCGGCCCTGCCGGGCGTCGACCTGCATTTCGCGCTGAAGCCGCTGCCGCACCGATCGGTGGTCGAGGCGCTGCGGGACGAGGGTGCGTATTTCGACCTCGCGAGCGACGGCGAGATCGATCTCGCGCGCCGTTGCGGCGTGAGCGCCGGCCGGTGCGTGCACACCCACCCGATCAAGCGCGAATCGGCCATCCGCACGGCCATCGCTTACGGCATCGACACGTTCGTCGCCGACAATCCCGATGAGATTCGCAAGTTCGCCAAGTTCCGGCGGCGCGCGGGATTGTTGATCCGCGTGGCGTTTCGCAGTCCCGACGCCGTCTGCGACCTGTCGCGCAAATTCGGCTGCGACCCGCTCGCCGTGCCCGAACTGAGCGCGCTCGCGGCCACGCTCGGCATCGCGGTGCGGGGGCTCTCCTTTCACGTCGGTTCCCAGGCGCGCGGCCCGGCCATGCATGTCGCCGCGATCGAGGCCTGCACGCCACTGCTGCGGCGCGCGGCGGCGCGCGGCGAGCACCTCGAGGTGCTCGACATCGGCGGCGGCTTCCCGGTCGATTATCAGCGTCCGGCGATGCCGATCGAGGAGTTCTGCGCGCCGATCCGGGCGGCGCTCGCCGCCCTGCCGGGCGGGGTGCGAGTCATCGCCGAGCCGGGCCGTTTCATCGCGGCGCCGGCCGCCGTCGGCGTCGCCACGGTGATCGGCCGCGCCAAGCGCGGCGAGCACTGGTGGTATTACCTCGACGACGGCCTGTACGGCTGCTACAGCGGCCGGCTGTTCGATCATGCGCACTACGAGATCGACGCTCTGAAGCCCGGCGCGCAGCGCCATCCCTCGGTGCTCGCCGGCCCGACTTGCGACAGCATCGACGTGATTGAAGAGAGCATTGCGTTGCCGCAGCTGTCGATCGGCGACTTGATCGTCGGCCGGTCCATGGGGGCCTACACCTGGGCATCGGCCTCGGAATTCAATTTCCTGCCGAAGGCGACCGTGCTCGCGCTCGACCGAGGTCGGGTCGTCGCGGGAGAGGATGGAACATGACGAGCGCGATACACCGGATCGTCGATCGTTGCCGGGCGCGGCGCTCGCGCGGCGCGAGTCGCTGCGCCGCGTCTGAGGAGCGCTCGATCCGCACCGGCGCGGGTTAGAATGCGCAGCACCGTCACCGCAGCGATCGAGATGACAGACCCCGGCAACGCCGCGCATTTGCCCGCATTGCGCCTGCAACGCAACGAGGATCGGCGCCTGGCGGCCGGCCATCTCTGGGTGTTCAGCAACGAGGTGGACACCGCGCAGACGCCCCTCGGCCGCTTCGCGCCCGGCGACCTGGCGCGCGTGGTCGCGCACAACGACCGGGCGCTCGGTCTCGCCTACGTCAACCCGCACTCGCTGATCTGCGCGCGCCTGCTCGAGACCTGGAGCGCGCCGGACGCGGGGTGGTTCGCGGCGCGCATCCGCCGTGCACTCGGGTGGCGCGAGCGCCTGTACGATGCGCCCTACTATCGGCTGGTGCACGGCGAGGCCGACGGCCTGCCGGGGCTCGTCGTCGACCGCTTCGGCGCGGTGTGCGTCGTCCAGATCGGCACCGCCGGCATGGAACGGTTGCGCCAGCCGATCCAGGCGGCGCTGTTCGATGTGCTGCCGATCGACTCGCTGATCTTCAAGAACGACGGCGCCGGGCGGGAACTCGAGGGCCTGCCGAGTTACGTCGAAACGGTCGGCGCGCCGGTGGCGGAACCCGCGACCGTCGTCGAGGACGGACTGGTGTTCCGGGCGCCGCTCGGCGCAGGACAGAAGACCGGCTGGTACTTCGATCAAGCCGGCAACCGCCGCGCGTTGTGCAGGTACGTGCGCCCCGGCGCGCGCGTGCTCGACGTCTTCAGCTACGTCGGCGCGTGGGGCGTGCGGGCGGCGCGCGCGGGCGCCGGCGACGTGTTATGCGTCGACGGCTCGGCGCCGGCGCTCGAACTCGCCGCGGACAACGCGAAGCGCAACGGTCACTCGCTGCGAACGCGCAAGGGCGATGCGTTCGAGGTGCTCGGCGCGCTGTCGGCCGAGGGGGAGAAGTTCGACCTCGTCGTCGTCGATCCGCCGGCGTTCGCCAAGCGCAAGAAGGACCTGCCGAAGGCGCAGGCCGCATACCGGCGGCTGAATCAGGCCGCGATCCGCCTGCTGAATCACGGCGGCGTACTGGTTTCCTGCTCGTGCTCGTATCACCTCGGCGCCGATCAGTTGCAGGAGGCGATCGCCAAGGCGGCGCGTGCGTCGGGCCGGCACCTGCAGATACTCGAGACCGGGGGTCAGGGGCCGGACCATCCGGTGCATCCGGCGATACCGGAGACACGCTACCTCAAGGCCCATTTCTGCCGCGTGGACGCGGCGCTCGCCTGACGACGAGGTTCTCCGAACCCGACCCGGTGGGGTAAACTGCGCATCCATGCTCGTTTATCCGCACTTCAACCCGATCGCCGTGTCGATCGGCCCGTACTTGGGGCTCGGGCCGCTGCAGGTGCACTGGTACGGCATCATGTACCTGGTGGGCTTCGTCGCGGCGTGGAGTCTCGCGCGGTATCGCGCGAGCCGCCCGCAATCGACGTGGAACGGACTCGAGATCGACGACCTGATCTTCTACTGCGCGATCGGCGTGATCGTCGGCGGGCGGCTCGGCTGGTGCATCTTCTACGGCAACGAAGTGATCTACGGGCACGGGACGACGCCGCGGGACTGGCTGAACGTCTTTCGCATCTGGGACGGCGGCATGTCCTTCCACGGCGGCTTGACGGGCGTCGTGATCGCCGCGATGCTGTTCGCGCACGCCAAGGGCAAGCGGGCCGTCGACGTCTTCGATTTTCTGGCGCCGCTGCCGGGCATCGGCCTGATGGCCGGTAGGCTCGGAAATTTCATCAACGGCGAGCTGTGGGGCAAGCCGACGAACCTGCCCTGGGCATTCGGCGTGCCGAACGCCCAGGGCGTGTTGATCGGCCGGCATCCCTCGCAGCTGTACGAAGCGACGCTCGAGGGGCTGGTGCTGTTCCTCGTCCTGTGGTGGTTCACGAGCAAGCCGCGGCCGCGGCTCGCACCGAGCGCGCTGTTCATGATCGTCTACGGACTCGCGCGATTCTCGGTCGAATGGGTGCGGCTGCCCGATGCGAACATCGGCTACCTGTACGGCGGCTGGCTGACGATGGGCATGCTGCTGACGATGCCGATGATCGTGATCGGCGCGATCATGATGCGGTACGCCTACCGGCGCAACTCGGTCAGCGGCAACTTGCAGCCGGTCGCCGGCCGGTAGCCCGGCCCGGCCGATGCGCGAGTACCTCGACTTCCTGCGCCACATATTGCACACCGGCGTGCGCAAGTCCGACCGCACGGGAACCGGCACGCTGAGCGTCTTCGGCCGGCAGATGCGCTTCGATCTCGCCGCGGGCTTCCCGCTCGTGACGAGCAAGAAACTGCACCTGCGCTCGATCGTTCACGAACTCCTGTGGTTCCTGAGCGGCGATACGAACGTCGATTATCTGCACCGGCACGGAGTGACGATCTGGGACGAGTGGGCGGATGCCGCCGGCGACCTCGGGCCCATATACGGACGGCAATGGCGCAGCTGGCCGACCGCGGACGGGGGCCACATCGACCAGATCTCGCGGGTGCTCGAGCAGCTGCGGACGGATCCGCAGTCGCGCCGGATCGTCGTCAGCGCGTGGAACGTCGGCGAATTGGCGCAGATGGCGCTCGCGCCCTGCCACGCCCTGTTCCAGTTCCACGTTGCCGGCGGCAGGCTCTCGTGCCAGCTGTATCAACGCAGCGCGGACGCGTTCCTCGGGGTGCCGTTCAACATCGCCTCCTACGCGCTGCTGACACACCTGATCGCCGAGCAATGCGGCCTTCTTCCCGGCGAGTTCGTCTGGACGGGCGGGGACTGCCACATCTATCTCAGTCATGTCGCCGCCGTCGAGCTGCAGCTCGCGCGCGAACCGTTCGCGCCACCGCGCCTGCGCTTGAACCGCAAGCCGCCGAGCCTGTTCGATTACACCTTCGAGGATATATCCTTTTTGGACTACCGATGCCATCCCGCAATCAAAGCGCCAATCGCCGTGTGATCGGGCGCGCGCGGCGCGCACCGATGATCGAAGTGCGTCACTCGCGGATTCACGGATTCGGCGTGTTCGCGCTGCGGCGGATCCGCAAGGGCACGAGCATCATCGAATATCTCGGCGAGCGCGTGTCGCATGCGCAGGCGGACGCGCGCTATCAAGACAAGGCCGAGGACGACAACCACACGTTCCTGTTCACGGTCGATTCGCGGACCGTGATCGACGGCGGCGTCGGCGGCAACGAGGCGCGCTACATCAATCACGGCTGCAGGCCGAATTGCGAGAGCGCGCTGCTGCGCGGGCGCATCTTCATCGAGGCGATTCGCACCATACGGCGGGGCGAGGAGCTCTCCTATGACTACCAGATCGAGCGGGATCCCGAGGACGCGACGAACGTCGACGAAGTGTTCGCGTGTCGTTGCGGGGCCGCCGGCTGCCGCGGCAGCATGCTTGCGCCGCCGCCGAAACCGGCGGCGCGCAAGCGGCCGGCGGCGCGCAAGCGGCGGCCTGAGCCCCGCAAGCGCCGGCTGCGCAAAGCCGCCGCGTCGCAACGGCGCTGACGTCGCCCCATGGCAGCAATCCTGAGGGCCGCCCGATGCGTCTGCCGTCGCTCAAGTTCCTGAAGACCTTCCAGATCGCCGCCAAGCTCAAGAGCTTCAAGGCCGCGGCGCAGGAGCTGTTCGTGACGCCGTCGGCCGTCAGCCATCAGATCAAGGCCCTCGAGGAGCAGCTCGGCGTCACGCTGTTCGAGCGCGGTGCGCGCGGCGTGCGCACGCTCGACCTCACCGACGCCGGTGCGCATTATCTCGAGCACATCAACGACATCTTCGCCAAGCTCGAATCGGTCACCGAACAGCTGCAGATACGCTATGGACGCACGATCATCCGGCTGAACGTGCCGCCCTACTTCGCCAACGAGATGCTGCTGCCGCGTCTGGCGTCGTTCTCGCAGGCGCGCGAGGAAACGGACATCCGCATCGAAACCACGTTCTCGACGCCGAAGACCCATCCGCCGGAGGCGGACCTGTCGATCGTCGTCGGTTCGGGCCCCTGGGAGGGACTCACCGTGCACGAACTGTTCGCGCAGAGATTCATGGTCGCCTGCTCGCCGACGTTCCTGATCGACAATCCGATCGGCCGCTACACGGACCTGAACGGCAAGACCCTGCTGGTGCACGAGGAACGGCGCGAAGCCTGGGAGCGTTGGGCGCACGGCCTCGGCATCGAGCCCGTCAAGCCCAACCGGCTGGTGCGCCTCGACACGATGTCCGCCGTCGTGCTCGCCGCCGAACAGGGCGTGGGTGTTGCGCTCGTGCCGTCGCGGCTCAGCGCCGATCGCTTCACCTCGGGCAGCCTGATCAAATTGTTCGACGCGGAGCTCGAAACGAACGAGAGCTACGTGATCCTGCACCGTCCCGAGGACCTCGAGCGCGACGACCTGCAGGAGCTGACGCAGTGGATCATCGAACAGTGCCGGGTCGCCTGAGCCCGGGGAGCGGCGCCGTGGAGTTCGTCGTCGCAGTCGCCGAGAACGACGTGATCGGCCGCAACGACGCACTGCCCTGGCGGCTGCCGGATGACCTACGCCGCTTCAAGGCGATCACTCTCGGCAATACGGTGCTGATGGGCCGCAAGACTCACGAATCCATCGGCCGCGCGTTGCCGGGGCGGCGCAATCTCGTGCTGACGCGCCGCGCGCAATATGCCGCCGAGGGCTGCATCGCGGTGGGCGGCCTCGAGGAGGCCGAGCGCGCGGCCCTGCCGGATCGGCCGATCATGGTCATCGGCGGCGGCGAAATATTCCGGCTATGCCTGCCGTTCGCGAGCCGCATCCACCTCACGCTCGTGCACGCGCACTTCGAGGATGGCGATGCGTATTTCGCGGGTTGGCGCGGTCCGCAATGGCGTGAGAGCGCCCGCGAGCCGCATCTCGCCGACGATCGGCATACGCATGCCTACAGCTTCGTGACGCTGCTGCGCTCCTGAGCGAGGGGCGAGAGCCGCGTCTCGATCTCGCGGCGCGCCGCGGCGAAATCGACGTCCTCGATGCGCGAGGCGTTCGCGGCGAGATCCGCGAGCAGCTGTCCCTGGACCCGGCCGCGGCGCTCGGCGAGGCGGTAGGGAATATCGGCGTGGAACATCACCATCGAATACCGCGGTATGAACCGCTCCGGGTGGCGTCGCTCGAGCTCGCGCGCCAGCGCGCTCTGCAGGCGAAATGCGGGATCGGCCACCCTCGCGCGCATCTCCAGGTAGTTCTGCAGCGCCATCCTCGCGATCGCTTCGGTGTCTTGCTTGCGGGCGGCATAGAACGCGGCGAATCGGTGCTCCCAATCCGCGTGGCGCGCAACGCAGGCGTCGAAGACGAGGCAGTCCTCGAAGCAGCAGTTCATGCCCTGCCCATGAAACGGCACGATCGCATGGGCGCTGTCGCCGACCAGCGCCACCATGCCCCGATGCTGCCACGGCGCCGCGTGCACGGTGCCGAGGAGGCCGGTCGGATGGTCGCGCAATTCCTCGAGGCGCGCGGGCATGAGCGCCGCTGCGTCGGGGAAATCGGCGTCGAAGAACTGCGCCACCGCCGCGTTCGCGGCCAGGCTGGCGAAACTCGCGGCGCCGCGCAGCGGCAGGAACAGCGTCGCGGTGAAGCTGCCGTCGAGGTTCGGCAGGGCGATCAGCATGTGTCCGCCGCGCGGCCAGATGTGCAGCGCCTCGCGTTCGAGCGCGTAATCGCCGGTGGCCTGCGCCGGCAGCGACAGCTCCTTGTAGCCGTGCTCGAGATCGTCCTCCCGCACCTCGATCAGCCGCGCCTCGCGCAGCGCGCGCCGCATCTGCGAGCCGGCGCCGTCGCAGGCGATCAGCGGCTGCATCGGCACGCGCTCGAGGATGTTGCGCCGTAGATCGCGGATCGAGGCGGTCCCGGCGGCGAAGTCCGCGCCTTCCAGCCGGTGCTCGAATCGCAGTTCGACGCCGCACTCGGCTGCGGCGATCGCGACGAGACGGCGGCTCAGGTCGCCGCGGCCGATCGCGTGGATCACTTCGTCGGGCCGGCTGCCGTAGGGCTGCCAGGAACTGCCTCCCGCGCGCTCGTGGATCAGTCGGCCGCGCATCGGCACCATCGCGTCCCGCAGCGCCTCGAGGACGCCCGCCCGCCGCAGGGCGTTGATGCCCCGCGCGGCGAGCGCGAGATTGATCGATCGACCGGATTCGGCCGCTTGGAACCGTGGATCCGGGCGCGCATCGTAGACGGTCACGCGATGGCCGCGGCGCCGCAACAGGATCGCCAGCAGAACTCCCGTGGGTCCGGCGCCGACGATCGCCACGGCGGGTGCGCCGGCGTTCATGGGCCGATCGCCGCCGCGAGCGCCCGCGCCGCGTGCCAGGCATCGGCAAAGGAGTTGTAGACAGGCACCGGCGCGAGCCGCAGCACGTCCGGCTCGCGCCAGTCGGCGATGACGCCGGCCGCGTCGAGTCGCTCGAAGCAGCGGCCGCCCGCGGCCGGAATACGCAGGCTGAGCTGGCAACCGTGATCGGCGGCCGTTCGCGGCGTGATGATCTCGACGCGCCCGGGCAGCAAGCTCTCGATCGACTCCCGCAGATAAGCCGTCAGCGCCAGCGATTTCGCCCGCAAGCGCCGCGGATCGGCGCGGCCGAAGATCTCCAGGGACGCGAGCAGCGGGGCGGTCGACAGAATCGGCGGGTTGCTGAGCTGCCAGCCCTGCGCGCCGGGAACGGGTCGGAAGTCCGGGCCCATCGCGAAGCGCGTGGCCGCGTCGTGGCCCCACCAGCCGGCGAAGCGCGGTCCGCCGACGCCTCGCGCGTGGCGCTCGTGGACGAAGCAGCCGCCGATCGCCCCGGGCCCTGCGTTCAGATACTTGTAACTGCACCAGACCGCGAAATCGACGTCCTCGTCGTGCAGCGCGAGCGGCGTGTTGCCGATCGCGTGCGCGAGGTCGAGACCGAAGGCGGCGCCCGCCCGGTGTGCGGCGGCTGCGAGCGGTGCGACGTCGAGGCATTGGCCGGTCAAGTACTGCACCCCGGGCAGCAAGACGAGCGCGAGGCGCCTGCCGGCACGTTCGATCGCGGCGATGAGATCTGCGGTGCGCAAGCACCGCTCGCCGGGCCGTGGCTCGATCTCGAGCAGATGGCCGGCGGGATCGAGTCCGTGAAACTCGAGCTGTGAGCAGACCGCGTAGCGATCGGAGGAAAACGCGCTCTTCTCGAGCAAGATGCAGTTTCTGCCGGCTGCGGGCCGGAAAAAGCTCACCAGCATCAGGTGCAGGTTCACGGTGAGCGAGTTCATCGCGACGACCTCGGACGGAGCCGCGCCGACCAGATCGGCGAGCGGGGCGGCGAGCCGCTCGTGATACGCGATCCAGGGCCGCATTCCCTGATGGTGCCCGCGGACCGCCAGAGCGCGCCACGCGGCGAGTTCCTGTTCGACGTAGTCCGCCGCCGCCTTCGGTTGCAGACCGAGGGAATGGCCACACAGATAGACGGCCTTGCGGCCGGCGGCGTCCTGCGGATGATGGAACTCGTCGGCGAGCGCCGCCAGGGGATCCTGCGCGTCCAAGGCCGCCGCGTCCCGCGTCATCCGGCGGGCGCCTGCATCACCGTGCCGCACGCGCGGCAGCTGCGTTGCTCGATGTTCGAATAGAATCGGCGGAATATTTCCGGGAGCTCGTCGCCGATGTCGCCGATCGCGACCCGCTCCATATGCAAGCAGTTGCCGCAATTCTCGCAGTACCAGGAAAACCCGTCCCGCTCGTCCGCCCGCCGCCGCCGTTCGACGACGATGCCGATCGAGCCCGCGGGGCGCTGCGGCGAATGCGGCACTTCGGCCGGCAACCGGAAGATCTCGCCTCGCCGGATCGGCACGTCGATGAATCGGCCCTCCTGCAGCGTGCGCAGCACGATGTCCCCCTGGACCTGGTAGAAGATCTCCTCACCCGGATCGTGATGGAAATCCTTGCGCCGGTTCGGTCCGCCGACCGCCATGACGATGAATTCGCCGTTCTGGAACAATAGCTTGTTGCCTACCGGGGGCCGCAGCAGCGCGCGGTTGCGCTCGAGCCATTGGCCGACGTCGAAGGGCGGGGCGAGAGACATCGGCAGATTATACCGGCGGCGGGAAACTTCGATGCTCGCCGAGCGGTCAGATTCCGGTGACAGGGATGCGTCGGGCCATCGAGCGGGGTTCCTATGCGGTTCAGGAAGGCGAGTGCGGGTTTGTGTCTGGCGGCGACGTTCGCCGCCGGCAACGGCTTTGCCGCGACCGGCGTGCCGTTGCCCGCCGTATGGAAGGAACACCGGGTGAATTTCGTCTACCTGGGGCGCACTTCACGGTATTCCTGCGGCGGCCTGAGCGACAAGGTCCGAGCGATGCTGGTCGACCTCGGCGCGCGGCGTAATCTGCACATCACCGCGATCGGCTGTCCGGAGTTTGGCCGGCCTCCGGGGCCGAATTCCCTCAATCCCAGTCTCAGCATCGTGTTTTCCGCCCCGGCGCTGCCCGCTGCCGCCGAGAAACCCCGGGGCCCGGGCGACCTTGCGCCGGTCGACGCGCGCTTCGAACCCTTCACGATCGTGCCCGACGCGTTTCGCGACATGAGCGTCGGCGACTGCGAGCTCGTGGAGGAGTTCGCCCAACAGATCCTGCCACTGCTCACGACCCGCGACATGAAGAAGGACATCACCTGCGTGCCGTACGAATTGAGCGGCAGCAATTATTTTTTGCGTGGGCAGATTCTGCGCGCGCTGCCGCGGGCCGAAGAATCCGCGCTGCGCCGGGCGCCGATGCCGCGATAGGCGCGCGGCGCACACGCGGTCAGGCGCGGTCCGGTGGGCGCGCACAGCCGACCGAGACGGGCGCCGCCTCGTCGACGTCGAGCCGCAAGGCGGTCAAGCGGCCACCCCAGACGCAGCCGGTGTCGAGACCGATCACCCTGGCATTGCGGAAGAATCCGAGCGTCGACCAGTGGCCGAAGATGATCCTCGGTCCGTGCCAGGCGGCGTCCTGCGCCTCGAACCAAGGGATATGCGCCGCCGATCGCGGGATCCCGGGTGCGCCCTTGTCGCGCAGGGCCAGCCGGCCGCGCGCGTCGACGTAGCGCAGGCGCGTCAGGCAATTGACCGTGAACCGCCATCGCGCCGCGCCCTCGAGCTCGGGCGCCCAGCGGTCCGGACCATCGCCGTACAGATCTGCGAATACCCGCTCCGGCGCACTCTGCAGGGCCCGTTCGAATTCGCGCGCGCAACTCGTCGCGACTGCGATCGTCCACTGCGGCGCGAGTCCGGCGTGCAGCAGCAGGAGATCGCGCTCTGCGTCCCGATGCAACAGCGGGCGGCAGAGCAGCCAGTCGACGAGGCTCGCGCAATCACGGGCTCCGAGCAAGGCCTGCAGCGTGTCGCCGCCGCGCTCGCGGGCCCGGCCGAGTGCGATCGCCAGAAAGTGCAGATCGTGATTGCCGAGCACCGTGATTGCCGCGTCGCCGAGCTCGCGAATTCGGCGCAGGACGCCCGCCGAATCCGGGCCGCGATTGACCAGGTCGCCGACGAACCACAGGCGGTCGCGCTCAGGCGAAAATTCCAGCCGGTCGAGCAGCGCGGCAAGCTCGCGGTCGCAGCCCTGGACGTCGCCGATCGCGAACAGCGCCATTGCCTAGGGTCGGTTCACGCTAATGCAGCACCCCGGGCATCGCCAGCCTGAACGGCGCGATCGGGGCGTCGAACCGGCGGCCGTCGTCGCCGAGCATTTGATAGCTGCCCTGCATCGTGCCGACGGGCGTCTCGATGACCGCGCCGCTGGAATAGCGAAACCCCTGGCCCGGCTTCAAATACGGCTGTTCGCCGACGACGCCGTCGCCGCGCGTCTCCTTGATGTTGCCGTCGGCGTCGGTGATGATCCAGTGGCGCGTCAACAGGCGCGCGGGCACCGGGCCGTCGTTGCGAATCGTGATCGTATAGGAGAACACGAACCGCTTGTCGCGCGGGTCGGACTGTTCCTCGAGATACGCCGTCTCGACCTCGACGCGGATGCGCGGGTTCGCGGGATCGGCGGTCATCGGGCGAGCCGCTTCATTTCAGACGCACCGCGAGCAAATCGCAATGCGCCGCGTGCAACACGGTGTCCTCGGTGAAATTGACGAGGATCGCGAGGCCGTGACGTTCCCGGCTGCCGAGCACGATCAAGTCGGCCCGCTCCTGCTCGGCGACCCGGAGGATCTGCGCCTTGGTGTTGCCGGCCTCGACCCGGCAAATCGTCCGTTCGAGACCCGTGTGCAGCACCAGTTCCTCGAGCTTCTCGCGCGAGCGCTTGACCAGTTCCTCCTCGATCTGCACCGAGGGGATCAGGGACTCGCCCATCGATTCGACCGGCACGTACTCGACGACGTGCAGCGCCACCACCGACGCGCCGCTCAACGCGGCCATCCGGCGGCCGGCGGCCACGACCTGCTCGCTGCGTTCGGACAGGTCCAGCAGCAGAAGAATCTTCCGATATTCACCCATTGCCGCAGTATAGCGGAGCCGCGCCGCGGCTACTCCGTTCGGCTCGCTGCCGCGCCGTTTGCCTGCCGCCAGCGCACCGCGAGGCGCCCGAACTGCGCCGGCTCGAGGAGCGCGGGCCGGATCGCCGGGTCGATCCCGCAGGACTCGATGGCGGCCGGATCCAGCAATCCGTGCAGGGCGTTTCGCAGTGTCTTGCGGCGGTGGGAGAAGGCTGCCGTGACCACCGTGCGCAGCGCCGCGGCGTCGCCGATCTCGAATAGCGGAGTGACGCTCGTGCGCAGGCGCGCCACCGACGACCAGACCCGCGGTGGCGGCTGAAACGCCCCCGGGCCGACGTCGAACAGGCGCTCGACGCGGGAGTACGCGGCGAGCATCACACCCAGGCGCCCATAGTCCTTGCCGCCGGGGCGGGCCGTCATGCGCTCGACGACCTCCTTCTGCAGCATCACGTGCACGTCCTCGATCGCAACGCGCTGGTCGATCAGCCGGAACAGCAGCGGCGTCGAGATGTTGTAGGGCAGATTGCCGACGACGCGAAGCCTGGCGCCGCCACCCCGCAGCTCGACGAAGTCCGCCTGCAGGGCGTCCGCGACGTGCAGACGCAGTTTGCCCGCCGCGCGCAGATCGCGCTCGAGCCCGGCCGCGAGGTCGCGGTCGATCTCGAGCGCCTCGAGTTCCGGCAGGACCTTCAGCAGCGCGAAGGTGAGCGCTCCACGCCCGGGTCCGATCTCGAGCAGGCGCTGTCCCGCCTGCGGTGCGATCGCCTCGACGATGCGGCCGATGACCCCGGGGTCGTGCAGGAAATGCTGGCCGAAGCGTTTACGAACCGGCATCCGGGATTCCGCCGCCGGCGAGCTTCGCCGCCAGCGCGATTGCGGCGCCCAGGCTGCTCGCGTCCGCCCTGCCGGAACGCGCGAGCGAGAGCGCGGTACCGTGGTCGACGCTCGTGCGCAGAATCGGCAACCCGAGGGTGACGTTGACGGCACTGCCGAAGCTCGCGTGCTTGATGACCGGCAATCCCTGATCGTGGTACATCGCGAGCACGACGTCCGCGTCGGCGAGCGCGCGCGGCGTGAACGCGGTGTCCGCCGGCAGCGGGCCCCGCGCGTCGATGCCTTCACCCCGGGCGATGCGCAGGGCCGGTTCGATCACCTCGATCTCCTCGCGCCCGAGATGCCCCGACTCTCCGGCGTGCGGATTGAGGCCGAGGACCACGATGCGCGGCGCGCTCACGCCGAAGCGGCGGATCAAATCCGCGTGCACTATCCGCAGGGTCGCGATCAGCCGCTGCGCCGTGATCGCAGCGGGCACCGCGGCGAGCGGCAGATGGGTCGTGACCAGCGCGACGCGCAAGCGCTCGTCGGCCAGCATCATCACCGGCAGCGGCGCGCCGGTCCGGGCCGCCAGATATTCGGTGTGGCCGGTGAACGCGAAGCCGGCGTCGAGCAGCGTGCTCTTCTGCACGGGCGCGGTCACCATCGCGGCGAACTCTGCGCTCATGCAACCGTCGCAGGCGCGATCCACCATCCGCAGCACGTAGCCGGCGTTGCGCGGGTCGGGTCGGCCGGGGGACACGGGCAGTGGACAGGCGACCTCGAGGATGCGCATCCGGCCGGCGCGCGTCGGCGCGGGCGGCCTGGAGGACCGATGCAGCTCGATCGCGAGCGGCAGCCCGAGGCACTGCGCGGTCGCCGCGATCAGCGCCGGGTCGGCTGCGAAGATGAGTTCCGCGTCCCAGTCCGCCTGCGCGAGCATGACGCAGGTGTCCGGCCCGATGCCGGCCGGCTCGCCGGAAGTGATGACGATCCGGGGCAGGCGCACTACATCCGTTTTTCGACGAAGGCGTCGTCGCGCAGGCGCTGCAGCCAGAGTTCGGTGTCCTCGTCGGCCTTGCTCTCCCTGATCGCCTCGAACGCCTGTTGCCGGCGGATGTCCGCCGAACTGTCGTAGGTGCGCTTGCCGAGCAGCTCGACGATGTGCCAGCCGTAGCGTGACTTGAACGGCATGCTGATCTGCCCCACCTTCAGGTTCGCGATCGCCTTGCGGAATTCCGGCACGAAGACCTTGGGGTCGACCCAGCCGAGATCGCCGCCGTCGGGCGCAGAGCCCGGATCCTCCGAGGTCGTCGAGGCGATCCCGGCGAAGCTTTCGCCGTGGAGGATTCGCTGGCGGATCTTCAACAGCCTCTGGCGGATCGTCTGGTCATCGTCGAGTTGATTGGGCTTCAGCAGGATGTGGCGCAGGTGCAGCTGCTGGACGTAGACCGGCTTCGCGCCGCCGCGCTTCGCGTTCAGGCGGATGATGTGAAAGCCGCTCGGCGTGCGCACCGGACCGCCGATCCCGCCGGGCTTCATTTTGGTGACGAGCTGCAGGATGTAATCCGGCAGCTGGCTGCCCTTGCGCCAGCCGAGGTCTCCACCCTCGAGGGCCTTCGCGCTGTCGGAATTGGCAATGGCGAGCTGTGCGAAATTCTCGCCGGTGCGCGCGCGCGCGGCGATGCTGTCGGCCTTGCGCGTGATCTTGTCGATCTGCGCGGGCGAGGCGCCCGCGGGCACCGAGATCAGGATGTGGGAGATGTCGAATTCGTCGTTCGACGCGGCGCTGTTCTCGCGCGCCAGGTACTGGTCGATTTCCCGCGGCGTCACGACGATGCGCGCAATGACGTCCCGCTCGCGCAGTGCCTCCAGCGTCAGCTCCTTGCGCAGCGATTCGCGGTATTGCTTGTAATCGATCCCCTGCGCGGCGAGCGCGGTCGGCAGCTGATCGAAGGGGATCTTGTTGCGCGCCGCGATGTCCTGCATGGCGGCGTTCAATTGTTCGTCGGTGATCACCAAGCCGATCCGCTTCGCGCGCTGTTCCTCGATCTCCTGCAGGATCAGCCGGTCCAGAATCTGCTTCTCGAGCACGCTGCGCGGCGGCAGCGAGACCTTTTGCGCCTCCAGGCGCTTGGTCACAGCGGCCATTTGCGCGTCGACCTGGCTCTTCATGACGACCCCGTCGTTGACGACCGCCGCAATGCGGTCGAGCAGCACGCCCCGGGTACCGATGGCGCGCGTCTGGGCATGGGCCGCGGAGGCGAGCAACAAGGCCGCGAGCGGGATCAAAAGACATCGGGAAATCATGCGCATGGTCGGATCGATACTCGCGGCTAGGGATCTACGGTGCGGGGCCGACCGCGGAGTATCCGCCAATCGCCCGCCGCAGGAAAGAGTCCGCCGATTTTCCGACCGAGCTCATGCCCAGGAGTTCCAATTGCATGGCGACCGAGGTGTCCAGGGCGCCGGTGCGGTTGACGACGTAGCGACGTTGCACGATCTGCAAGCTCCAGCAGCAGCTACGGTATTCGATGCCGGCGACCTGCTCGATCGTCTGCCGGTCGAGCGTCGAGTAGACCAGACGCCCGACCGCGTTCCAGTGCCCGGCAATCGGCCAGGCGAACGAACCGTCCCACTGGTCGAGCACGCCGTGCTGGAACCGGTAGCCGAGATTGACCATCCGCGAGGAATCGGGACGGTATTGCACCGACACCTCCGACTTCTCCGTGGTGCTCGTGTACGGATTCCATTGATACCCGAGTTTCACGCTGACGTCCCGGTAGGCGGTGACCTCGACGTCGCCGACGACGTTCGAGGCGCCATACGCGATCGGCGTCTGCCCGGGTAGCGTCACGCGTGGCGTCGTGAAATAGCGTGTCTGGCCGAGCGTCGCCGACAGAAATTGGCGACCCGTCGCGCTGTCGAACCAGCGGGTGGTCACGCCGAGGCTGAGCTGGTTCGCATCGCCGATGCGATCGGCGCCGACGAACCGATTCGTCTGATACAACTCGGTCAGGTTCAGATCCGGCAGCGCCGTGTCGAACACCGGCAGATCGTTCTGGTTGCGATACGGTACGTAGCTGTAGACCATCCGCGGTTCGAGCGTCTGCGCGGGCCGCCCGTTCGCCGCGTCGTCGCGTTCGAAGATCAGGCCGGTGTCGAGCCGGGCATAGGGCAGCGCGCGGGTCGGCGTCGCGGGGTCGCCGGAAGCCGCATGCTGCAGATCGTACTGGGTGAAATTCCAGCCGATCGCCGGGACGAAGAAGTATCCGGCCGTGCGGCGCGACCAGCGCAGCTCCGGGGTGACGTCCAGGCGCAGGCCCGTGGGTCCGACCTCGCGCAGGAAATCCACCGCCTCGCTGTGCAGGGCGAACTCGAACCCCGTATCGCCGACCCGCCAGAGCGCCCGCGCGTTGAGGTCGGGCACGCGCGAGTACGGACGCAGCGAGGGGTCGACCGAGATGTCGATCGTCTGGAAATTCTGCAACATCGCGGCGACGCGCCACACGGAGTCCCGGTACTGGTAGGCGATGCGCCGTTCGAGGTAGGTCATGCTGGTTTCGGCCGAGCCGACCGCGAAGTCCTGGAAATAATTGCTGTCGCTCACGCTCGCGACGTCGATGCCGATCCGGTTGTGCGAGTTCAGGTCGGTGAGATCGGCGAAGTGCAGGTAGTCGCGCTCGCCGTGGGTTTGCGAGTCATCGGGCAGGTAGGTGGCGTCGATCTGGCCGTGCGAGGTCTCGGTCAAGTAGCGGTACTGGCCGGCGAGATCGACGCCGCGGGCGCTCATGTAGCCCGGCGTCAGGGTCAAATCGTAGTTCGGCGCGAGGTTGAAATAGTAGGGTGAGGCCAGCGAATAGCCGTTGTTGCCGGTGTGCGCGAAGCTCGGATAAAGAAATCCGCTCTGCCGCTGCGAGCCGAGCGGGAAGGACAGGTACGGCGTGTAGAAAAGCGGCACGCCCTTGAACACGAGGTAGGCGTTGTGGGCCGCGCCCTGCTGCCGGGCAGTGTCGAGGGCGATCGACGAGGCGTGCAGCATCCAGTCCGCGGCGCCCGGCGGACAGGTCGTGTAGCGCACCTTGTCGAGCAGCACCTTGCCGCCGGGCCGCACGTCGATGCGCTGGGCGAAGCCGCGCCCCCTGCGGTCCAGCAGCTGGAAGGAGGCATCGGCGAAGTTCGCCCGGCCCGTCTGGTCGTAGCTGCCCGCGTCGCTGCGGATGCGCAGGCGCGGGTCCGAGAAATGGACCGACCCCTTGACGCGGATGCGGCCCGTGCGCCGATCGTAGGTCACGGAATCGGCCGATACCCGCCGCGCGTCCTGCAGTACGAGCACCTTGCCGGCGACCACGGCGTCGCCGTCGGCGCCGAGCGTCGCCGAGTCGCTCTCGATGTGGATCCGGTGGTCGCCGGCGGCGAGGCTCGGCGGCGGGCGCGGCGCCCGCGGCGGGGCGGGACACAGATCCGCCGCCCGCGCCGAGGCGAGCGCGCAGATGGCGAGCACGGCGGCGGCGCGGACGTGGAGTGCTGTTGGCAAGGATCGACCCGGATTGATGAAACGCTCCGACGCCTGCCGGGCGCGCGCGAAATCCGGATTATAGTCGGTATAATCGCCATCCCGCATTTGCGAATGCCCAGACGACGCCGCGAAATGTCCGACGCCCGCGCGCACAAGGAGCGTTTCCGGGAACTCGAACGCTGGGTATCCGAGGATCTCGGATTCGCCGACAACGCGCTCGCCCCGGCCTCATCCGATGCGAGTTTCCGCCGGTATTTTCGCGTCGTGCGCGACGGCGACAGCTGCATTGCGATGGATGCTCCGCCGGAAAAAGAGGCCTTGGGTCCGTTCCTGCAAGTGGCCGCGCTGCTCGCGGGAATCGGCCTGAACGTGCCGCGGGTTCTGGCGTGCGACATCGAGCGCGGATTCGTCCTGCTCACCGATCTGGGCACCCGCCAGTACCTGACGGAACTCGCCGCTGCCGACCGCGCGCGCGAACTGTACGCCGACGCGCTGGACGCGTTGCTGCGGATGCAGACCGCGGGCCGCGCGCTCGCGGCCGAATCCCTGCCGCGCTACGACCGGGCGCTGCTCACCCGGGAGATGGAGCTGTTTGCCGAATGGTTCCTGGTCGGCCACCTGCAAATCGAGATCGACGCGCCGGCGCGCGCGATGCTCGACCGGCTGTTCGCGTGGCTCGCGCACAGCGCGGCCGAGCAGCCGCTCACCTTCGTCCACCGGGATTATCATTCGCGCAATCTGCTGGTCACGACCGAGGACAATCCGGGCATCCTCGATTTCCAGGATGCCGTGCTTGGGCCGCTGACCTACGACCTCGTCTCCTTGCTGAAGGACTGTTACGTCGCCTGGCCGCCCGATCAGGTGCGCGCCTGGGCGCTCGCCTACCGTGACCGCCTGCGCATCCATGGCTGCACGGTCCCGGCCGACGACGCGGGTTTCCTTCGATGGTTCGATCTGATGGGGTTGCAACGGCACATCAAGGTGCTCGGCATCTTCTGCCGCTTGTTCCATCGCGACGGCAAGGCGCAATACCTCGCGGATCTGCCTCGCGTCCTCGCCTATGTGCGCGAGGCCGCGCAGGCCTATCCGGAGGGTGCCGAATTCACGGCGTTCATCGCGTCGCGGATCGACGGCCGCTTCGCTGCGGTCCAAGCGCGCGTGCCGGTGTGAGCGCGGCGGCGCAGGGGGAACGGCCGCGGGCGGCGATGATTCTCGCGGCGGGGCGCGGCGAGCGGATGCGCCCGCTCTCCGACCTGACGCCGAAGCCGCTGCTCGCGGTGCGCGGTGCACCGCTGATCGAGCATCAGGTGCGCGCGCTCGCGCGCGCCGGCATCGGCGACATCACGATCAACCTGTGCTGGCTCGGCGAGCGCATTCGCGCGTATCTCGGCGACGGCAGGCGCTTCGGCGTCGCGATCCGCTACAGCGACGAGGCGCCCCGCGCGCTCGGCACGGCGGGCGGTATCGTGCGGGCGCTCGCGGGCCTCGGCGCCGGCCCATTTGCGGTCGTCAATGCCGACATCTTCAGCGACTACCCGTTCGCGGCACTGCGGATCGGCGCGGACGCGGATGCCCACCTGGTGATGGTGCCCAATCCGGCGCAGCACCCGGGCGGCGATTTCGGCCTGGAGGGCGGGCGCGCGTTGGCGTCGGCGCCGCACCGGTTCACGTTCGCGGGCATCGCGGTTTACCGCGTGGCGCTGTTCGCCGGGCTCGCCGACGGCGTGCGGCCGCTGCGCCCGCTGCTCATCGAGGCGATGGCGGCGAACCGTTGCTCGGCGCAGTTGTACGAGGGTCTGTGGGAGGATGTCGGCACGCCCGAGCGCCTGCGGACGCTGAACGCGGGCGACGGCACGACGATGGGATAGAATGCGCCGATGGCCGAGTTCAAAGGCATCCCGATCCATTCGGCCGGGCCGGCGGCGGCGCAGGAGGCGCGCGCGGTGCCGAGCGGCGGCAAGTACACGACGCCGCAGGGATTCACGGCGGTCAAGGACGGCATCAAAGCCGCCGCGAGCGTGGCGGCCGCGACGGCGCGCAAACCCGCCTGGCTGCGCGCCCGGATGCCCTCCGGCGAGGGCTTCGCCGCGGTCCGCAAGATCGTCCACGAGCACCGGCTCAGCACGGTCTGCGAAGAGGCGAAATGCCCGAACATCGGCGAGTGCTGGAACGCCGGCACCGCGACGATCATGCTGATGGGGTCGGTCTGCACCCGGGCGTGCCGCTTCTGCTCGGTCGATACCGGCAACCCTCGCGGCTGGCTCGATCCGCAGGAGCCGGCGAACGCGGCGCATTCGGTCGCACTGATGAATCTGCGCTATGTCGTGCTGACCTCGGTGGATCGCGACGATTTGCCCGACGGCGGCGCCGCGCACTACGCGGCCACGGTGCGGGCGATCAAGCGCTTGAACCCCGGGACCGCCGTCGAGGCGTTGACGCCGGATTTCCGCGGATCCCTTGAGGACGTGCGCACGGTGCTGGATTCGCAGCCCGAGGTGTTCGCGCAGAACGTGGAGACCGTCGCGCGCCTGACGCACCCGGTCCGCGATCCGCGTGCCGGCTACGCCCAGACCCTGAGGGTGCTCGCGCAGGCGAAGGCCCATCGGCCCGCCGTGTTGACCAAGACGAGCCTGATGCTGGGCCTCGGCGAGACCGACGCCGAGATCGACGCGACGATGCGCGATCTGCGCGCCGCGCAGGTCGACCTCTTGACGCTCGGCCAGTACCTGCGGCCGACGGTCAACCACCTTGCCGTGGAGCGCTTCGTCACGCCGGCGCAATTCGACGATTACCGCGCGCGCGCGCTCGAACTCGGGTTTCTCGAGTGTGTCTCTGGCCCGCTCGTGCGCTCGAGCTACCGCGCCGAGCGTGCGCTCGAGCGCAACAACGCCGGTCTCGACAACCGCAGCCTCGGGCAATGAGCGAGGTGCCGTTGATCCGGCGGCTGGGGCTCGTCGAGTACGAGCCTACCTGGCGGGCGATGCAGCGCTTCACCGATCGCCGCGACGCAGCCACGCGCGACGAGATCTGGCTGCTCGAACATCCGCCGGTGTTCACGCTCGGGATGAATGCGCGGCGCGAGCACGTGCTCGATCCCGGCGAGATCGCGGTGGTGCAGACCGACCGCGGTGGCCAGGTCACCTATCACGGACCGGGCCAGCTCGTGCTGTATCCGCTGCTCGACCTGCGGCGCCACAAGCTCGGGATACGCGAGCTGGTCGTCGCGCTCGAGCAGGCGGTCGTCGATCATGCGGCCGGGATCGGCATCGCCGCGGCGGGGCGCCGCGACGCGCCCGGGGTCTACGTCGGCGGCGCGAAGCTCGCGAGCGTCGGCCTACGCGTGCGCCGCGGCGCGAGCTATCATGGCCTGAGCGTCAACGTCGCCGTCGATCTCGAGCCGTTCCGGCGCATCGACGTCTGCGGCCATCGCGGCCTCGCGGTCACCCGATTGCTGGATCTCGGCGGCGCCGACGATGTCGCGGCGGTGGGTGAGGCGATCGCGCGCAACCTGTTGCGCACGCTGGGCTTCGAGCGGGCCTGCTACAGCGCCATCAGCACGGCTTCGCAGGCGGTGAGCTCGCGGTAGACCGCGTCGAGCTGCGTGCGGCTGTGGGCGAGAACCGTATACGTCAGTGCGACGAAGTTGCCGTCGCGGCTCGCGCGCGCGCTCAGCCGCCCCGGCGCAAGCGGGCCCATGTGGCGCTCGATGATCGCGCTCGCCGCGGCCTGCAGCTCGTCGCGGCCGCGGCCAATGACCTTGAGCGGAAATTCGCAGGGAAAGGATTCGCCCGGCGGCTCGCTCACAGCGGCGGGCTCCCCGCGAGTTCGCGGACGTACGCCGCGAACGCAGCATTCAGCCGCCGGAACATCGGTCCGGGTACGCCGGCGCCGACCGCGACGCCGTCGAGCGTCGTGACCGGCAGAACGCCGCGCGTCGAGAACGCGAGCCATATCTCGTCGGCGGCACGCAGACTCGCCTCGGTGACCGGCGCCGCCTCGGTCGGCATGCCGAGGCGGGCGGCGAGCAGCGTGACGACGTCGCGTGTGGTGCCGGGAAGAATGCTCCAGCCGTTGGGCGGCGTGCGGATCACGCCCCGCTCGACGATGTGCACCGTCGTCGACGAGCCTTCGGTGAGGTGGCCGCGCTCGAGCAGAATTGCCTCGTACGCGCCCGCGTCGGCCGCGGCCTTCTTCAGCAGGACGTTGGCGAGCAGGGCGGTGGATTTGACGTCGCGGCGCGCCCAGCGGGTGTCCGCGGCCGTCACCGCCGCGACGCCCTGCTCCAGCAATCCGGGCGGTACGGGCTCGAGCGCCGATGCGAAGGCGAAGATCGTCGGCGTGAGGCCGTCCGGCCAGGCGTGATTGCGACCGAACTCGCTGCCGCGGCTCACTTGCAGGTACAGGTACAGGTCGCCGCCGCCGTTGCGTCGCGACAGCTCGAGGCACACCTCGGCCCATTGCGCGTGGGTCAGCGGCGGGGGCAGGCGAATCGCGTCGAGGCTGCGGGCGAGGCGGTCGAAATGCTCGCGCAGGCGGAATGGCCGGCCCGCGTACACCGGCAGCACTTCATACACCGCATCGGCGAACAGGAACGCCCGGTCGAGCGGCGAGATCCGCGCTGCGGCGAGCGGCAGGTAGGTACCGTTCAGGTAGCAGATCGGCAGCGGCATGCGCGCCGGGCCTCAGGGGAACGAGAGCTTGACGGTATCGACGAGGTTCTGCCACCAGCCGCCCGCGGCATCGGCGGTAAGCGGGTACAGTGGCACCGTCGCCACCTCCTTGCCCTGGTCGGTCACGACCAGCCGGCCGACGGTCGAATTCGGCGACAGCGGTGCCATCAGTCGCGGTTGCAGCGTGACCGAGGTTTCCAGCGAGGCGATGCCACTGCGCGGCACGGTCACGTACAGATCGCGGGCGATGCCGACGCCGACCGAGGGGCTTTGCGCCTTCCAGACCGTCGCCGTTGCGAGCGGGGTATCGGCTCTTGCGAGGAGTCTGGTGGCGTAGAACGTGAAGCCGTAGTTCAGCAGCGCGGCGCTCGAGGTCACCCGACCGCTGAATGTCTCGCCGCCGAGCACCACGGACACGAGGCGCATGCCGTTGCGCTTCGCCGAGGCGACGACACAATAGCCGGCGGCGTCCGTGTGACCGGTCTTCAGGCCGTCGACGCCCGGGTCATTCACCAGCAAGCCGTTGCTGTTGCGCTGCATGATCCGGTTGTATTCGAATTGCTTGACCGAGAACCAATGGTAGTACTGCGGAAAATCGCGGATCAGGGCGATGGTGAGCAAGGACAGGTCGCGCGCCGTCGTGAAGTGACCGGGAACGGGCAGTCCGGTGCTATCCATGTAGTGCGTGTCGGCGAGCCCGAGGCGTTTCGCGGTCGCGTTCATCAACCGCACGAACGCCTTCTCGGTGCCGGCGACGCGTTCGGCGAGCGCGACGGTCGCGTCGTTGCCGGACTGCACGATCATGCCGAGGAGCAGCGATCTGACCGGCACCCGCGAGCCCACCTGGACGAAGGTGCGCGATCCACCCTGGCGCCACGCGTGCTCGCTGATCGTCACCGGTTCGTCGAGCTTCAGCTTGCCGGCGGCGAGTTCCTCGAAGACGACGTAGGCGGTCATCAGTTGCGTCAGGCTCGCCATCGGCAGTTCCTGCACCGAGTTCTTCGCGGCGAGCACCTTGCCGGTGTCGAAATCGACGAGGCTGTAGGCCGTCGCGTCGATGTTCGGCAGGCTTTTGATCGGCATGTCGGCGAAGCTTGGGCCGGCGGCGAGGCCGAAGAGGACGAAGCACGGGAGCAGGGAGCGGAGCATGGCCTTCGAGCACCTCGGTGAGCGATGCATTTTAATTCGAACAGTGTAGCGACGGCCGCAACCGGCCAATAGTTCATTAATTAAGCGCAAGATGGGCGCCCTCGACGCCGATGCGGGCGAGTTCATCGACGATGCGGTCGTACTCGTCCACGTCCTTGACCGGACCGATGCGCACGCGATAGAGCCTGCGGCCGCCGATTTCGGCGTCGCGCACGAACGAATCGGCATAGCCATTGTCGCGCAGCTTGTGCAGCAGACGTTCGGCGTTCGCCGGATCGGCGAATGCGCCGGTCTGGATGAACAGGGCGACCGGCGCGGCCCGGGGGGCGGTGGTGGCCGGCGCAGTCGCCGGGGCCGCTGCGGCCGCCGAGGCACCGGCCGGGTCCGCCGCGTTCGCTGTGCCGGGACCCGGCGCCGTCCACGGCGCCGTTGGGTCGATCGAGCGTACCTCGACCATCGCCGTGCCCTTGCGCAGCATCCCGAGCTTCACCGCGGCGGCGTAGGAAAGGTCGATGATGCGGTTCTTGACGAACGGCCCGCGATCGTTGACGCGGACGATGACACTGCGGCCGTTCTGCAGGTTCGTGACCCGCACGTAGCAGGGCAGCGGCAGGGTCTTGTGAGCCGCGGTCATCGCGTACATGTCGTAGGGCTCATGCGTCGAGGTCTGATCCTCGTAGAAGCCCGGTCCGTACCAGGAGGCGACGCCGCGCTTGTCGTAGCCCCGGCAGCGGCGGCGCACGTAGTAGCGCTTGCCGAAAACGTCGTAGAAAGGGGGATTGCCGTAAGGCGAGCGCGGTTCCACGCGCGGCACGGCATTCGGCACCGCCCAGACGTCGATCGGCGGCTTGGACGAAACCGGCGGGATTTCGCCGCCCGGCACGCCCGGCGCGCCGGGCCGCCGGGGCGCGTTGCTCTGGCACGCCGCGAGCGCGGCGCCGAGCACGGCGAGGGTCAGGCCGGCGCGCAGGCGTCGCAGGTGCGGGGCGCGGCCGGTCATGGCGCGGTCGCGGTCGCGGTCACGGCGTCGGTCGCGGTCACGTTCGCGGCGTCGGTCGCGGCGTCCCGCGTTGACTGGCAATCGGCGGATGATGCGCCATCTCGGCGAGCGGTTCGAGGCTCGCGTCGACGCGGCGCTGCACCGCGACCGCCAGGTCGTGCACCGCCATTGCGTACAGGGGGCTGTGGTTGTAACGCGTGATCGCGTAGAAATTGCCGAAGCCGACGCGCCAGGCGACGCCGTTCGCCTGTTTGGCGGCGATCAGCCAGGCGCGACGGTCCGCGCCCGGCGCATCGTCGATGTGCACCCCTTCGGCCCGCAGGGCGGCGACGGTCGTTGCTGCGCCGAGATCGGGGCCGGCGGGCTTCGGCACGCTGCCTGGCGCGACGGTGGCGTCCCGCAGCACCGCCTGGCCGGCGCTCCAGCCGTGTTCCTCGAGAAAATAGCCGACGCTGTCGAAAACGTCCGGCCAGTTCGACCAAAGATCCACATGGCCGTCCGCGGTCGCATCGAGGCCGAAGCGTCGATAACTGGAAGGCATGAATTGCGGTGCGCCCATCGCGCCGGCGTACGAGCCCATCGCCGTCAGCGGATCGATCCGCTGATCGCGGGCGAGAAGCAGGAACTGCGCCAATTCGCCGCGGAAGAATCGTGCGCGCGGCGGATAGTCGAAGGCGAGCGTGCTCAGCGCGTCGAGCACCCGATAATTGCCGGTCAGGCGGCCATAATAGGTCTCCACGCCGACGATCGCGACGAGGTATTGCGGGGCAACGCCGGTCCGCGCGCTCGATCGCTCGAGGTCGCGGCGGTGCGCGAGCCAGAAATCGACGCCTTCCTGGATACGCTGCTCATTCACGAAGATCGGCCGATATCGGTACCAGGCCAGGCGCTTTTCCGCCGGCTTTTCCATCGCCGCGACGATCGCCGGCTGCGTCCGCGCCGCCCGCAGGATCCGGCGCAGCGTGTGCGGGTCGTAGGCCTCGCGCGCGACCATGTGCTCGATGAAGCCGGCGACGTCGGCGCGCCGGGTGTCGATCGCCGCCGCCTGGTGCGCCGGCGACAAGCACGATCCGGCGGCGAGCAGCGAGAGGCCGACTCGGTGCCTGAGTTGCACGGCACGGCTCAGGATCCGACCAGCTTGCGATGCGAGTGCAGCGACATCAGGATGCCGAATCCGGCCATGATCGTCACCATCGAGCTGCCGCCGTAGCTGATCAGCGGCAGCGGCACGCCGACCACCGGCACGATGCCGCTGACCATCCCCGAGTTCACGAACACGTAGACGAAGAAACCGAGCGCGATCGCCCCGCCGGTGAGCCGCGAGAACGTGTCCTGGGCCTGCATCGCCAGATACAGTCCGCGCCCGATCACGAACGCATAGAGGGTGAGCACCAGCAGTTGCCCGAGCAGACCGAATTCCTCGCCGATGACCGCGAAGATGAAATCGGTGGAACTTTCGGGCAGGAAGTCGAGCTGCGCCTGGCTGCCGCGCATGTAACCCTTGCCGAACACGCCGCCGGAACCGATCGCGATTTGCGACTGGATGATGTGATAGCCGGCACCCAGCCGGTCGCTCTGCGGATTCAGAAAGGTCAGGATCCGCTCGCGCTGGTACTCGTGCACGAAATGCCAGCCGCCCCAGGCGGCGAGCGCGAGCACCGGCAGCGACAGGAGGATGATCGGTACCTGCAAGCCCGCGAGCAGCATCACGATCAAGCCCGAGGCGGCGATCAGCAAGGCCGTGCCGAGATCCGGCTGGACGACGACCAACGCGGTCGGAATCGCGATGAACACCGCCATCACGACCAGATCCTTGAATCTCGGCGGCAGCGGCCGCTCGTGCATGTACCACGCGCAAAGCATCGGCACCGCGAGCTTCATGATCTCCGAGGGCTGGAAGCGTATGAAGCCCAGGTCGAGCCATCGCTGGGCGCCCTTGCCGACGTGGCCGCTGAGGTCGACCACGATCAGCAGCAGGATGCCGACGACATAGGCGAGCGGCGAGAACAGGCGCAGGTACTGCGGCGTCGAGAAGCGGGCGAGCAGCACCAGCGCCGCGACCGCGACCAAGATGTTGCCGATCTGGTGCTCGACCATCCGCAGGTTCTGCCCCGAGGCGCTGTAGACGACCAGCACGCCGATGCAGATGATCAGCGCGAGGACACCGGTCAGCGGGCCGTCGAGGCGCAGCGCGCGCAGCGTGCGGCCGCCGGCGGTGAGCGTGCGCCGGGTGCGCGAAGGCGAGAATTCGTCGAGTATCATGGGCCCTTGACCGTCACTGAAGTCTTTGCCGGTGCCGCCGGCTTGGCCGGCAGCAAGTACGCGTCTAACACCTTGCGCGCGATCGGTCCCGCGACCGTGCCGCCCTCGCCGGTCGCGTTTTCGACCATCACCGCCACCGCGAGCTTCGGATCATCGGCCGGCGCGAACGAAATGAACAGTGCATTATCGCGCAAGCGCGCCTTGATCGTCCTGGCGTTGTACTTCTGGTTCTTGCCGAGCGAGAAGACCTGGGCCGTGCCGGTCTTGGCGGCGATCTGGTAGGGCGCGCCCGCGGCCATGCGCGCGGCGGTGCCGCCGGGGCGCGCGGCTTGCTCCATCCCCTCGTAGACCACGTTCCATTGATCGGGGGTGACGCCGCGGATGCCGGGCTCCGGTTTCGGCGGCAGGCCGATCACGCGCCGCGAGCCGGGCGGGCGGATGCCGATCACCAGGCGGGGTTTGAATTCCCGCCCGCGCGCGGCGATCGTCGCGACGGCATGTGCGAGCTGCAGCGGGGTCGCGAGCATGTACCCCTGGCCGATGCCGACGATCAGCGTCTCTCCGGGGAACCATACCTCGTTCGCCCGATTCTTGAATGCGCGCCGTTTCCACCCGGGGGAGGGCATCAGGCCGGGCCTTTCGCCGGGTATGTCGATGCCGGTCGCCTTGCCGAAGCCGAACTCGCTGAGAAAGTGATGCATCCGATCGATGCCGAGCTTGTTGGCGACGGTGTAGAAGTACACGTCGCAGGATTGGGCGATCGCGCGGCGCATCGAGATCTCGCCGTGGCCGCGGTGCTTCCAGCAGTGATACAGATGCCGGCTCCCGGGGAGGCGGAAGTAGCCCGGACAGAAAATCCTCTGATCGGGCGTCATGACGCCGTAATGCAGCGCCGCCAGCGCATAGTAGGGTTTCGCCGTCGACCCCGGCGGATAGGCGCCGGCGAGCGCGCGGTTGATCAGCGGCGTGTCCGGGTCGTGGACGAGCGCGGCATACTCCTGGTCCGTCAGGCCGCGGGCGAATTCGTTCGGATCGAACGCGGGCGAACTCGCGAGCGCGACGATGTTGCCATTGCTCGGATCGATGGCGACGACCGCGCCGCGCAGCCCCTGCAGCGCGTTCTCGGCGGCGCGCTGCACGCGCATGTCCAGGCTCAGGATGAGGTCCGAGCCGGCGACGGGCGGCTGCACCTTGAGCGTCGGCCGATAGCTGCCTTCCTTGCTCACCGGCCGCCCGGCGGCATTCACCAGCACCTCGCGAAATCCGGGCTTGCCGTGCAGCACGCTCTCGTAGGCGCGCTCGACCCCGAGCTTGCCGATCAGCGTCGTGCCGGCGTAGATCGCCGGGTCGATATGGGCGAGGTCGCGCGCGCTGATCGCGGCGACGTAGCCGAGCGCATGCACCGCGAGCGGACCGAACGGGTAGTGGCGCGACAGGCGCGTGTGCACGTCGAAGCCGCTGAATTCGAAGCGGTGCACGGCGAACATCGCCATCTCGCGGTCGGTCAGCTCGAGCTTGATCGGCACGCTTTCGTACGGGCGGTGCGACAGGATCGTGCGCTTGATGCGCGGCAGGTCTTCGGCGTCCAGCAGGCCGATCTTGACCAGCCGCTCGAGGCTCGCGTCGAGCTGGCGCATGCCGCCCGCCTGATCGCGCTCGACCTCGAGCTGAAAGGCCGGCATGTTGTCGGCGAGGATGAGGCCGTCGCGGTCGAGTATCAGGCCGCGGCTCGGCGGAATCGGCTCGATGCGGACCCGGTTGCCCTGCGACAACTCGGAATAATAGTCGTAGCGCAGGACCTGCAGAAAGAACAGCCTGCCGGCGACCGTTGCGAGCAGCAATGCGACGATCACGCCGGCGACGAGGCTGCGGAATGTGAATATGCGCCGCTCGCCCCAGTGGTCCTTGATGCGCACGCGTCCGACCAAACTATGCGGCTCCGGCGCCGTCAGCGTTCATGCAGACGGCTCAGCGTGGCGACGATGAGCGGCCAGGTCAGCGCGCCGACGATCGGCGCGAGCCAGCGCGACCAGACCGTGACCGGATAACCGGTGGCGCCGTCGACCCAGAAGAGAATGAATTGATAGGCGCCGAGGAGCGCGAAGATCGTCAGGGCCTGCTGCAGTATCGAGAACACCCGCAGCCGCAGCCGCAAATGCATCGCCCAGGCGGCGGTCAGCGTGAGCGCGAGCGCGTGTTCGCCGAGCACGACACCCCTGGTCACGTCGATCGCGAGACCGGCGACGAACGCGAGCGTGAGACCGCCGCTGCTCGGCGACTCGATGGACCAGTAGTAGACGATCAGCACCAGGAAATCCGGCCGCAGGGCGTCGATCGCATCCGGCAGTGGAATGATCGCGAGCGTCAGCCCGATCAGGGCCGAGAGCAGCACCGGCGTTCGCCGGGCGCGATGGTCGCGGATCATCGTGTTTTAGCCGGTGCCGGCCGCACCGACGCCGGCGTCAGCCAGACGAACAGCAGCTCGCGGGAGCTGTCGATCGCCGCCGCCGATTGCACGTCGACGACCGCGAGCGAGCGCACGGTGTCGAGTCTGACGTCGAGCACGGTGCCGACCGGATAGCCTTCGGGATACACGCCGCCGAGCCCCGAGGTGACGAGCAAATCCCCCTTGACCACGTCCGTGGTGGTCGGCAGATACGGCAGCTCGAGCCGCCCCGGCTCGCCGGCGCCGACGGCGATCGTGCGCAACCCGGTGCGGTTGATCATGACTGGAATCGCGCTGGTCGCATCGCTCACCAGGATCACGTCGCAGGTGCGCTCGCCGACGCTTTCCACCTGCCCAAAGACGCCGTGGGCGTCGAGCACGGCCTGCCCGACGTACACGCCGTCGTGCGCGCCCTTGTCGACCAGCACGCGCTCGCGTAACGCGTCGAGGTCGACGTCCATGATGTCGCCGATGAGAAATTTCGCGGCGACACCCGCGGTGCTGGCGCGCAGCGCGCGCAGCCGGCGGTTCGCCGCCTCGAGGGCGGCATAGCGCTGCAGGCGGAATCGGGCCTCCAGCAGCTTTGCGCGCAGCCGCGCGTTCTCGGCGCGCAGCGTGTCGCGGGTGGTGACGCTGCGACGCAGCCAGCTCCAGCCCTCGAACGGGCTCGTCACCGCGAGCTCGATCGGGTAGACCACGACCGACAGTGCGCGACGGATCCGGCCGAGCTGGTCGTAGCGCTTGTCGAGCACCATCAGGCCGACCGCGAGCAGCGTGTACAGCACGCTGCGCAGCAGCAGGCCGGAGGCGCGGCCGGTGGAGTCGTGACTACGAAACGCGACCACGGGCAGGTTCCCTAGTCGCCGGCATCACTCCAGTCCGAAGATCCCCGGGCCGTGCTGCTCGGTCAGCTCGAGGATGCGGCCGCCGCCGCGCGCGACGCAGGTCAGCGGATCATCGGCGACGACGACCGGCAGCCCGGTTTCCTCCATCAGCAGCTTGTCGACGTCGCGCAGCAGCGCGCCGCCGCCGGTGAGCACGATGCCGCGTTCGGCGACGTCGGCGCCGAGCTCGGGAGGAGTCTGTTCGAGGGCTTGCTTGACGGCGCCGACGATGCCCTGCAGCGGTTCCTGCAGCGCCTCGAGGATCTCGTTCGAGTTCAGCGTGAAGCTGCGTGGCACACCCTCGGAGAGGTTGCGGCCCTTGACCGAAATCTCGCGCACCTGTTGTCCGGGATAGGCCGAGCCGATCTCGAGCTTGATCCGTTCGGCGGTCGCCTCGCCGATCAGAATGCCGTAATTTCGCCGCACATAGTTCGTGATCGCCTCGTCGAACTTGTCGCCGCCGATGCGAACGCTCGCCGCGTAGACGATGCCGTTCAGCGAGATCACGGCGACTTCCGAGGTGCCGCCGCCGATGTCGAGAACCATCGAGCCGCGCGCCTCCTGGACCGGGAGCCCGGCGCCGACCGCCGCGGCCATCGGCTCGGGGACGATGTCGACGCTGCGCGCGCCGGCGCCCTCCGCGGATTCCTTGATCGCGCGCCGCTCGACCTGCGTCGAACCGAAGGGCACGCAGACGAGCACGCGCGGGCTCGGGGAGAGGAAGCGATTGCCGTGCACTTTCTTGATGAAGTACTGCAGCATCTTCTCGGTGTACGTGAAGTCGGCGATCACACCGTCCTTCATCGGCCGCACCGCGGTGATGTGGCCGGGCGTGCGGCCGAGCATGTTCTTGGCCTCGACGCCGACGGCGACGATGATCTTGCCGCCGCGGGTGGGTTCGTCCTGCACGGCGACGACCGACGGTTCGTTGAGCACGATGCCGCGCTCGCGCACGTAGATCAGCGTATTCGCCGTACCAAGATCGATGGAGAGGTCATTGGAAAAATAACCCCTGAGGCGTTTGAACATACGGAATTTTCTGCTGGGAAAGGGCGTGAAAAAGTTGCGCTAATGTAACAACCGACAGGACTTTCAGCAAGGCGCCGTGTATCATTCGCCGAGCTTGTTTTTGCGCCTTTGCGGCGCACATCGGTCGGTCGCATGAGCCTTACCCGGCAAGACGTCGAAAAGATCGCGCATCTCGCGCGGCTGCTGATCTCGGACCAGGAGATGCCGGTCTACGTCACCAGCCTGTCGAGCATCGTCGAGTTCGTCGATCAGCTGGCCAAGGCGGACACCGGCGGCGTGGCGCCGATGGCCCACCCGCTCGCCGGTCAGACGCAGCGGCTGCGCGCCGACGAAGTGACGGCAGCGGACTCGCGCGAGAAGTACCAGGCGAACGCCGCGGCCGTGCAAGGCGGACTGTACCTGGTGCCGCGTGTGATCGAGTGATGCGGCGCCAAGACCCAGGGATGCGGCGCCAGACCCCAAGGATACGATGTTGCACAACCGCTCCATCGGCGAGCTAGCCGCCATTCTGGATCGGCGCGAGGCCTCCAGCGTCGAATTGACACGGCACTTTCTCGCCCGTATCGAGGCCCTGAACCCGGCGCTGAACGCGATGATCAGCGTGACGGGTGCGCAGGCACTCCTCGAAGCGGCTGTCGCCGATCGGCGACGTGGCGCCGGCGAGACGGGGCCCTTGCTCGGCATCCCGCTCATTCACAAGGATATTTTCTGCACCGACGGCGTACGCACGAGTTGCGGCTCGCGCATGCTCGACAACTTCGTCGCGCCGTACGATGCGACGGTCGTCGCCCGCCTGAAGGCCGCCGGCGCGGTCATGCTCGGCAAGGCGAACATGGACGAGTTCGCGATGGGTTCGTCGAACGAGACCAGTTTCTACGGACCCGTCAGGAACCCGTGGGACCTCGCCCGGGTGCCCGGCGGCTCCTCCGGCGGCTCGGCGGCGGCGGTCGCCGCGCGCCTCGCACCATTCGCGACCGCGACGGACACGGGCGGGTCGATCCGCCAGCCGGCGGCGCTGACCGGCGTGACCGGGGTGAAGCCGACCTACGGGCGGGTCTCGCGCTACGGGATGATCGCATTTGCCTCGAGTCTCGATCAGGCCGGGATCATTGCCCGCTCGGCCGCGGACGCGGCGACGGTGCTGCAGGCGATGGCCGGATTCGACCCGCGTGATTCGACCAGCGTCGATACGCCGGTGCCGGACTACGGGAGCGCCCTCGGCGCGCCGCTCAAGGGTCTGCGGATCGGCCTGCTGAAGGAGTTCTCCGACGGGCTCGAGCCGCGCAACGCCGCGCTGATCGCGGCGGCGCTCGAGGTGTTCCGCTCGCTCGGCGCGGCAACGCTCGAGGCGAGCCTGCCGAGTCTGCCGCTCTCGGTGCCGACCTATTACGTCGTCGCGCCGGCCGAATGCTCGTCGAACCTGTCCCGGTTCGACGGGGTCCGCTTCGGTTACCGCTGCGAGAATCCGCGGGATCTGCTGGATTTGTACAAGCGCTCGCGCGGCGAGGGCTTCGGCGCCGAGGTCAAGCGGCGCATCATGACCGGCACCTACGTGCTGTCGGCCGGCTATTTCGACGCCTATTACCTGCAAGCGCAGAAGGCTCGGCAACTCATCACCGACGAGTTTCGCGCCGCGTTCGGCCGCGTCGATCTGCTGCTCGGCCCCACCACGCCGACGCCGGCGTTCGCGATCGGCGCGAAGATCGACGATCCGGTGACCATGTACCTGAACGACATCTACACGATCGGCGCGAATCTTGCGGGGCTGCCGGCGCTGTCGATGCCGGGCGGCTTCATCGACGAATTGCCGATGGGCGTGCAGCTGATCGGCCCGCATTTCGCGGAAGGGCGGCTGCTGAACGCCGCGCACCAATATCAACTGGCGACCGACTGGCACGACCGGGTCGCCCGCGGGTACTGCTGATGCATGCCTGGGAAGTCGTCATCGGTCTCGAGATCCACGCCCAGCTCGCGACCAAGTCGAAGATCTTCTCGGGCGCGGCGACCGCTTACGGCGCGCCGCCGAATACGCAGGCCTGCCTCGTCGATCTCGCCTATCCCGGCGTGCTGCCGGTGCTGAACGCCGAGGCGGTGCGGATGGCGGTGAAATTCGGCCTCGCGATCGGCGCGAAGATCGCCGAGCGGTCGGTCTTTGCGCGCAAGAATTACTTCTACCCGGACCTGCCGAAGGGCTACCAGATCAGTCAGTACGAAGAGCCGATCGTCGGCCGTGGTGCGCTCGAGATCGTCCTCGACGACGGCGCCTCGAGGAGGGTCGGCATCACGCGCGCGCATCTCGAGGAGGACGCCGGCAAATCGCTGCACGAGGGGCTCGCCAATGCGAGCGGCATCGACCTGAACCGCGCCGGCACGCCGCTGCTCGAAATCGTCTCGGAACCGGACATGCGCTCGGCCAAGGAGGCAGTCGCGTACATGAAGAAGGTGCACACACTGGTGCGCTATCTCGAGATCTGCGACGGCAACATGCAGGAAGGCTCGTTCCGCTGCGATGCCAACGTGTCGGTGCGACCACGCGGCCGCGATAAATTCGGCACGCGCGCCGAGATCAAGAACCTGAATTCCTTCCGTTTCGTCGAGAAGGCGATCCAGCATGAATTCGCACGGCAGATCGAGCTGATCGAGAGCGGTGGCCGGGTCGTGCAGGAGACGCGGCTCTACGACTCGGACAAGGACGAGACGCGGCCGATGCGCTCCAAGGAAGAGGCCAACGACTACCGGTATTTCCCGGACCCCGACCTGCTGCCGCTGCAGATCGACCGCGCGTTCGTCGACTCGGTGCGGGTGACCCTGCCGGAGCTGCCGGAGCAGAAGGCCGCGCGGTTTGCCGCCGAGTTGCAGCTCTCGGCCTACGATGCCGGCGTGCTGTCGGCGAGCCGGGAGATCGGCGACTATTTCGAGGCCGTCGTCGCGGCGGTCGGTGCGCCGCAGGCGAAGCTCGCCGCGAACTGGGTGATGGGTGAACTGTCGAGCGCGCTGAACCGCGACAAGCTCGAGATCGGCGGCGCGCGCGTCGGGCCGCGGGCGCTGGGCGGATTGCTGCAGCGGATCGTCGACGGGACGATATCCGGCAAGATCGCCAAAGAGGTGTTCGAGGCGATGTGGGGGCAAGGACGCGAAGCCGACGCGGTCATCGCCGCCAAGGGCCTGCGCCAGATCACCGACGGCGGCGCGATCGCGAAGGTCATCGAAGAGGTGATCGCCGCGAACCCGCGGCAGCTCGCGGATTACCGCGCAGGCAATGACAAGCTGTTCCGCTTCTTCGCCGGCCAGATCATGCGGGCGACCGGCGGCAAGGCGAACCCCGCGCAGCTCAACGAGCTCTTGAAGGCGAAACTCGACGGCGATTGACGATGCATGACCGCACCGCCGCCGGCAACCCGGCGCGGCGCCGCCTGCGGTTGCGCCGACCGGTGATGGCCCGGCGTCGTCAGCCTCGCGGCGCTCTCGCCGGTGCCGGCCGCCCCGGAGGAACGCCCGGTATGACGATCGTCCGTGACAGCGGGTCGCCGCCGAGGAATTCGAGCAGCTGGTCGCTCTGTGCCATCGCGTCCCGCCGCCCGAGCGCGATCAGCTCGCGGGTGTACGCCGCTTCGAACATCAGATAGCTCGCGAGCTCCGCGCCGGCACCGCCGCGTGCGCCCATGACCCGCAGGAGCGTGCGCAGGCCGCGCGGCAGGCTCGCCACGTGGCGCGTCGCGATGAGGTGCAGATCCTCGCTCGGCACGATCAGCAGGGTCGAAACCTTGCGCACGTCCGGCACCGCCAACGGCGCCACCTTGACGACCTGGTTGAGGCGGGCGATGTGTTCAATGTTCGCGAAGATCTGGTCCATGAAGAGCGTGTCCAGCATGTAGCCGAACAGCTGGCCGGCGGTCGGCGGTGCGGCCCCGGCCGGCGGCGGTAGCGCCACCGCGTGGTCTTGCGAGCGCACGCCGATGATCAACAACCGATCGGCGCCGAGATGGATCGCCGGGCTCAAGGGCCAGAGCTGGCGCTGCGCGCCGTCGCCGTAGAATTGACCGTCGATCGCGACCGGAGGGAACAGAAACGGCACGCTCATGCTCGCCATCAGATGCTCGAGGCGCAGCGACTCGCGCCGGCCGATGCGCTGCACGCGGTGCCAATTGCGCGATCGCGGGTCGCCGTCGAAGAACGCGACCGAGGTACCGCTGTCGTAGCCGGTCGCGCACAGCGCGAGCGCCTGCACCGCCCCGCGGCGCACGCTAATGCGCAACAGCCGCCAGTGGATGCGTGCGTGCAGCAGATCCCGCAACGGCGTATTGTCGAACAGCGCGAGCGGCGGATGCAGCAGGCCGCCGGAGAACAGCGCCGCACTCCAGCGCAGGCCCGCATTCAGCATG
>Ga0307372_10001009_pt1 | contig 49336 bp, 44 predicted proteins | sample OX1MG_FD_202533 | JGI IMG/M metagenome (GOLD analysis project Ga0307372, IMG submission 202533) | Soil microbial communities from Risofladan, Vaasa, Finland - OX-1 | ecosystem: Environmental > Terrestrial > Soil > Coastal area > Acid sulfate soil | place: Finland: Risofladan, Vaasa | collected...
ATCTCCGCTCGGGTTATGCCAGCGGTGATGCGGTTACAGGCCATGTCGGCCAGTTCCTGATACATCAGTTGGGCTGGGTACGTTCCTCCCTTGCAGACTAGGGAGGTGTCCAGCCATTGCTTTGTGATGCGTTTGAGCTGCCCAAACAGGTTGAGGCGAGCCTCTTCATCCGGATCGCGCCACTTGGTGTAAAGCAGATGATGAGTTAAGTGAAATAGAAGGGTTGAAGTTCGCAAATCACCCAAGTGTTTGAGATTTAAATCAACGCCTTTACCGATAATGCCAGAATTATGGGTAATTGATGGACCAACCAAATCAGGGGTTAGCTCTAGAACGGAGTCTTTATTAAACTCAGCTGTTAGCCTGTCTTCGGGCAGTTCAACTCGATAACCGAGTACACGTGGGAATTGAATTTCAAGCGCGTCACGCTCAGGACGCATGGCCTTGACCTGTACAGTTTCACGCGGTGGCTGAGGAGGCGCGACAACTGGTTTGGCAGTAAAGTCGAACGGAACGCCAAGCACGTCGGCATATTCGACGTCATAAAGGCCTTCCTGGTTGAGTTCATAGGACTGGCGGCGCAATGCGCGGCCGATCACCTGCTCACACAGAAGCTGTGTACCGAAAGCACGCACACCCAAAACATGGGTGACAGTGTTGGCATCCCACCCTTCAGTCAGCATCGAAACCGATACTACACAGCGGATGGATTCACCAAGGCGATCTCTCTTACCCACGGTATTCATCACTTCACGGAGTAGATCCTGATCCGTGATGCTATCAGCGGCACGTGGATCACGGCTGCGCTCGATGATCTCATGACGAAATCGTTCAATTTCATCAGAGGCCATACCACGAAAGTTATCATCCAACGCATCGCCCGATTCCAACTGCTCGCTGTCGATCAATAAAGTGCGAGGTCGTGCTATCGGGTTTCCGTGCTCGTCATAATTGCGAAACAGCGCCAAGCGGCCGTTCACTAGCGTACTGCTCTCGTCCTCATTTTCGCGATGAAAGCCAGAAACATAGTCATAAACCAGCTTGGATATGGCGGTGTTCTGACATACGATGATGAAACAAGGGGGTGAGCGGATACCCGCTTTTTGCCATAGATCAAATGTCTGGGCATAGTGCCCATACAGCGCTTCAAGCGCGGTCTGCAGTTCCACTGGGAGACTCAGTGGATCAAGCTGTTTGCCCTTACCTCGCCCCTTTTTCGGCATTTTCTTGCTGATATGCTTCCACAGCTCGCGGAATTTGGGCATATCGCCGTTTGGGATATTGTCGGCCACAGGGACACGCGGCAATTTAACGATTCCACATTCGATGGCATCCATGAGCGAAAAGTCGCTCATGGTCCATGGAAACAGCGTGCCTTCGGCATAACCGGAGCCGCTTAGGAAAAAGGGTGTAGCGGAAAGATCGATGACGCGTGTGATACCGAGCTGCCGCTTGACGATCTCTAATCCAGAAATCCACACGCGAGCCGCTTCGTTGTTTTCTTCAGCCTCTTTCTTTTCATCACCTTTAAGTTTCTCTTCTTCTGGAGCGGGCGGTTTCTCTCGGTAGCAGTGATGGGCCTCGTCATTTATCACAAGGATATTCTTCATACCCATGAGATCGGGCATAACACGTTGTATCATCTGGCCTTCGGTTTCTTGTGTATCGAGCTCCTGTCCACCTCGACCTTGCAACAGCCGCCTTCCGCCAGCTGAAAGCTCGGTGCGTTCACGTAGCTTAAACGCGTGGTAATTTGTAATGACGATCTTGGCGCGTTCCAGATCACTTACCATATCGCTAGGTATCAATTCGAGGTTTCTGTAATAGCTGTCTGGATCGTTGGGTTGGAGCACGCGTAGGCGATCACGGATAGTGATACCGGGAGCAACAATTAAAAAACCGCGGCTAAATCGTTGGCTATTCGGGTGACGTATCGCATTGACGGTCTGCCAGGCGATCAACATGGCCATGACAGTGGTTTTGCCTGCTCCAGTTGCCAGCTTCAGGGCTAAACGCATCAATTCAGGGTTGGCCGCATTATTGGCGTTGGCAAGATGCTCAAGGATGTTACCAGCAGCTTTACCAAGCTGTGGTGCTACCTCAGTCAGCCAGATGGCAGTTTCGGCCGCCTCAACCTGGCAGAAGAATGGACGAATCCCGCTGAATTTATAATGACGCCAATGCTCTAATAGACGCGCCGTTTCTGGGGTGACGTGCCAGTTGGCTGAATCGGGTATGCGGCGCCACTGATCTACCTGCTGACGTACTGCGTTAATGACAGCAGTGTGACTGTACTGCTGCTCAGCTGTTGAAAGTCCTTTGCCTTCGTCGAATACCAACGATGCCTGATCTGACGCACCTTTGCGTTTTTTAGGCTTGGGAATTGGGGTAATAAATTCGGCACTACGGCGGTTGTCGATAATTTTCTGTGTTGGTTGGCCATCAACCAACTCCCAGTGCCGTGCCGGGTATTCGTATGGAGAGTTTAGAATCGGCTTTTCAAAAAATTCGTTATTCATGCCTGTATTTGGGGTCCGATTACTATAGATAGTCGGTCAAACGGCATCCCATTTTGATTAGCCAGCCTTCCCCTAGCTGGTGCGGAACATCATACACCGTGAAACGTAGCAGCTCGTCGAGGCGGTTTCAAACTACAATTAATTTATTCACGTAATTGGGCGAATTCCACGGCAATCCGGATATTTGGAACATCCCCAGAACTGACCTCCGGCATTTGCACCCTGTCTTGCTATGCGCTTGACCATCGGGCTGCTACATTTTGGACATGCGGGTGCGGCATTAGATGTGATTACTGCAGGTGCCTGTGGCCGTGCCATAGGTTGGACTGGGGCGATCATTTTCTCCAGACGTGGCCCATCGATCAATTCGATATTCCTGCCCGTAGCGAATGCTTTAGCATCTTCGGTGAAATTACCGGAAGTGATTACAAAACCACCAGCAGCGCCCTTGGCAGCCATCACACCATAAAGCTCCCGCACGATATTCACACTTACCTTGTAGGCACGCCATTGTTTGCACTGTACGAGAAAGACTTCAGAGCCTTTGCGCAGCGCTAAATCCACACCGCCGTCGGCCCCGCCCTGACCGGTTTCCGACACCGAGTAGCCCTGACGGCGAAATGCCTCTCCAACTAACTGCTCAAACCTTTTCCAATCTAGGTCACGGATGGATTTGAGCCCGGTCTGTGTTTCGAGTATTCGCTTTCGTTGCCAGGTATTAAACAAACTGAACGGAAGTGGTATCAACAATAGAAAGGCCACATATGGCGCTGACCTGTAAGCCAGTTGACCTAGGCTTTTTGCGAACGGTTCCGCCAGTTTATCGCCAGTATGTACGTGCGGTAGAACGTTTCTCAGAACTACATATGCGATCGATGAAGCAGCAACAGTCACCCACCATGGACACATGGCCATAATTTCAAATATTGATTCACGTTTGCGCGACATACCCATACCTATATATATTTCATCAACTACTAAAATAAGGCCTGATGGATTTTGATGTAGAAACCGACTCACTATGATTTAAATTCTGATAAGCCGGAAGTGTGAAACTTGGTTAGAGGCGCCCTTGAATAGTTTGGCCTGTTTGGTCGTCAGATGGGACAGTCTCTCTCACTTTGATAACGATCGCACTTCACACGAATCCAACTGAGCGCGGGATTTGCGTCCCTTTGAAGCCGTAGTAACGGACGGGTTCCCAATTCTTCTATACTGATGGAACCGCCACACCGAGGGCAAGTGGGGTTAGCAGCATTAGCCCGGATGGCCCACAATTCTTCATCAGTATATATTTACATTTGAGGTTCACTCGCTACCGTAGACGCCAAAACACCCAAATTTAGTATATCTTGAGCCAGTAAGAGGATGATCTCCTGATTTCGAACAAACGTAAGAGCCCAAAGAGCCACCACCCTCGTGGGGTCAGATTGGAGGATGCCTCACCTTACGGCAGCAGAGTGAAAAAACTCAGTGCGACTGAAGAACGTGAGCTTCTGCGACGTGCCCGCGAGGTGGACCGGTCCTACGAAGCGGCGCTGATGCTTGTATTGGATATCGGCGTTCCCTGGCGCGACCTTGCCGGCCTCCCTCGCAGTGCAATCGCATCCAGCTTCCGGACCATTGATTTACCTAGTGATTACAGGCCCCGCAGCCATGAGGCACGCAGCCATAACGCGCCTTTATCCAAACGCCTGGCAAGAGTTCTTGGTGCTCTGCCAGCACGCAAGGATGGCGCCCTGTTCGATCCATCGCTGTTACGCAGCTCATTCCCACTGAAAAGGCTGACCGGTTACGCCCCAGGAGCATTGGGCTCATATTCGCACTGGCCTAAGATGCGCAAGTTCAAGTTCTATGATTTACGAGCGACAGGCATCGACAAGCTTTTTTGCCTGGGGTATAGCCTGCGGCAAGTCGCGGCCATCACCTCCTTCTCTGTTATGGAAGCACAAGACTATGTTTTAAACTGGCTCGATGCGTTCAAGAATAGCGATGTCCGCAAACGCGCGGAGGAACGTGCTGAACATGCTTACAGTTATCTGCGCTTAAGACTCTCACCAAAGGTGGCTGCCGTCATAAAGGAAGAGTATGACAAACGCGACCGCGATGATGAGGAGACAGAATCGAACACCGGTTCGGCGTCGCCGGATACTTACAACCAACAGGAACTGACATCAGCACAGCGCAAACTACTTCGCAAGATCCGGCAGGAGGTGGCGACAGAGGAGGCCCAGGAGAATAAACAATACGCCGCGTCCGTGTTGAGCGATCCTTACAATAGGCACGAACTGACTTCGACAGACCGCAAACGCCTTCGCATGATCCTGCAGCAAAGCCGTAAGGCCATAACTGACAAATATCTCGGGTATAGTTTGGCCAAGAGTCGTGTGGCGCTTTGTTATAACGCACAGTGCGCCCCCACGCCGGAAGAGCTGTATTTCGCAATCCGTAGCGTCTGGCCCAGTAACGAAATTGTATTGAAGGAACATGAACTGGAGTTGCTAGACGAGCTGCGCAGTACAATCACAAGGCGGTGGCTGACGAATCTGCTCGACCCTATCGCCACCAGAATTAGATCTATGCCTCGCGCAAGGCGCAAACGGCGTGCAAGTAAGCTCGGGTTTGATTGGAGCGGGGAGATCTGGCTATGTACAAAACAACTCTATGCCCCGGGAGTGGACGTAGATCTAAATGATGTTGTTACAAAGGATCCACAGTGTCGCGCCATGATGAAGCAACTCGTCTCGACAGCCGTTAACCGCGTCAGAAACAAATTGCAGTTGTCCCGGGTGGGTGAAGGGTGGGTCTCGGAGACGGACTTATACAATCGGGTTCGCGCGATCCTGACTGGAGAAAGAGTCGTGCAGCATGGCAGGCCCAAGTGGCTTGGGCAGCAGCATTTTGATATTTGGATACCTGAGAGAAACATTGCCATAGAATACCAAGGTCAACAGCACTTTTTGCCGGTCGGCATCTTTGGAGGAGAGAAAGGACTCGAATATTCACGAGCGCGTGATCTGCGAAAAAAACAACTATGTCGCAGACACGGCGTTAAGCTAATTGAAATCGCGTTCGATGTTAGTGTAACCAATAGAGCACTAAAGGAGATGCTTCGCACAACGACCAGTGAATATTAAAACAGACTGATATTTTGACATCTTCATCGCCTGCGTGGATGGGCTGAAGGGTTTTCCGGAAGCCATCGAAGCCGTATTCCCCAAGACCGACGTGCAGCTGTGCATCGTGCACCTGGTGCGTCACAGCCTGAACTACGTCAGCTGGAAACTGCGTAAGCCGATCGCCGAGGACCTGAAGGCCATTTACAGCGCGGCCACGATCGAAGATGCGGAACTCCGGCTCACCGAGTTCGAGCAGAAATGGGATGCCACGCACGCGCCCATCGGCCAGTCCTGGCGGCGCAACTGGACCCGTATCATCCCGTTCTTTGCCTACCCACCCGAGATCCGCAAAGTGATCTACACGACCAACGCGATCGAGTCCGTGAACATGAGCCTGCGGAAGATCACCAAGAACCGGGGTTCATTCCCGAATGACGAGGCGCTGATCAAGCTGTTCTATCTGGCACTGCGCAACATCAGCAAGAAATGGACCATGCCGCTGCGGGACTGGAAGGCCGCCCTGAATCGCTTTACCATCCAGTATGAAGAGCGGATGCCTCAACACTAACCAGGACTAACCACCAACCCCGTTTACACAAAATCTAAGACACCCTCTGATCACCATCACGATAGTGAGGCCCTTATGAAGGATATTAACGCTGGTATCAGTATTTGCCATCGTTAGTTTTCCTTAGGATATGTAATTCAATCGTGATTTATAAATGTCAGGCTGGTAGCGATTGTCTTTATTGTATACATACACTGAAATCCCATTCAAAGTGTCTGCTTTCTCGTTCTGATTCCTCGCCGACGTATCCTTTCGGATTGGCAATCACGCGCGTACTTCCAATCGTGTAGTCCACACTGTCATGCAGATGGCCATGCACCCACAGTTCAGCGCGAGATGTTGCTACCAACTCATCCAAAGCGGAAGCAAAGTAAGGAACTTTTGGGTGTTTTTTGTATCTGGACGCGACCGATTTTAGTGATGGCGCGTGATGGGTTATAACTACGGTCCTGCCGTCGAATGGCTTACGCAGAGCGGATTCCAGAAAACGCCGCGCTTTTACGTGTAGCTTCCTAATATCGGAATGACTGGTCTGTAAACGTGAGCCCCTGGGCACGCGTTTGAAATCTTCTGGTGTCTGATTTGATATGGCAGTTGGATCAGTCCAGAGCGTGGTGGCTATAAACCGTATATTATTGATCACCAATTCTTCATTCTGCAGTACGCGTATATTGGATCCATTAGCGTGCTGTTTAAGTTCTTTATCCAGTGTTTCCAGGCTGCCGCCATAGTATTCGTTATTTCCGCATAAGTATAAGACTGGGCAAGTAAAAGTTGACTTAGCCCAGTTTAGTCCCTGCCTGCCGATACCGATATCACCAGCCAGGATTACGATATCGCCTGTTTGCACCGGTTTGGGATGTTTACCGGTCTTTAGGAGATGCAGGTCAGATAGGATCTGGAGTTTCATCCAAGTTACACAGAGAATATTGATTAAATTCGGAGTCCCATCACGTTCTGGTTCTGCGCCTTGCGGATACCCTCACCCTCTGTTCATATTTGCTTGCGATAACTGCGGCGCCGAGTATTGGCGACGATAGTCAACAGTAAGACCATCAAACCTAAAGGTGACAGCACTCCACCGCCGGATTTTCCGGATGTGCCAGAACCTCCTGAACCTGAGCCCCCGACTGTGACCGTTTCCGATACAGCGGCGGCGGTTACAAATCCGTCGCCAGCCGTCCAAACGAAGCTGTCAGTACCGTTGTAGCCGGCGTTCGGTATGTAAGTGAACGCACCGGTTGAGGCATCAGTGAGACTCACTGTTCCGTTGGAAGGCTGGCTGACGATGCTGAACGTGAGTACCTGGCCTGGAAATCCCGATGTAGCATCGAGAGTGCCTGAGACTGCGATGCCGCTGGCAGTGCTGACGTTACCGCTTTTGATGGCCGGAACCACATCATTGGTGACCTGGGTGGTGACACTGGTCGAACCCACCAATGACTCGTTTGAGCCCACAATCAACGTGTTCGTGAGGTTTGCAGCTGTGGCTTGTGTTTTAACTGTTATGGATGGCGACCAGGGATTCTGGCTGTTATTACCGGGCGCGAGACTGGCCAACGTGCAGGTAACGGTCGGTCCTGAATTGCTGCAGGTGCCGTTGGCCGCGTCGCTGGATACATAGGTGGTACCGGTCGGCAAGGTATCCGTAAGTACCACGTCATTCAGCGTGGTGGCGGCCGTGCTACCAGGCTGGTCAGCGTTGGTGAGTGACAGGTTAAAGGTGAGTGAGGAGCCGGGAGCTATCGCCGGCGCACTGGGCGAGGCCGCAAGCGTGATTGCGGCAGGCGAATCGTAGACGAACAGAGCGCCGGTGCCGTTGTTCACGGTGTAACCGGTCGTCAGCAGTTCCTCGCCATTGTCGCCCTGCGCGAGCACGATGCCAAGAAACGCACTTACCGGCAGATTGGCGAGCGATAAAGCTGTTGGCGTACTCCAGGTACCATTGGTTTGGCTGGACATAAAGACATACCCGGTATCGTTCACCGGCATGCCCATGAACGCCGTCTGGCCGTCGGGCGACAGCGCCACCGAACTGCCGAAACTGTTTGCGCCGGATAAGCTCGTACTGAGCATGACGGGTGTACTGCTCCAGGTGCCGTTGGCGTCTGTATAGACATACACCGCCCCGACATCATTGTTGGCACCGGTGGCAGCGGCCAAGATCTCGGTCCCGTCCGCCGAGATGGCGACCGCGTCACCGAAGAATGACAGCGTGCTGTCAAGGGTAGAGGGATAAGCCAGCTCGACGGGATTCTTCCAGGTGCCGTTGCTATTTTGGGTCCAAACGAAGGCCGCTCCTTCGGCTGTGTCGCCGTTTGGATTGTTCCATTGCGGGCCACCGGCGACCACCACTTGGCCGTTGGCGGACACTGCCAGCACATAGCCCGTATCCAACCCACTCGGGATCCCGGTCATTGGCAGCGCCACGGGGTTACCCCAGTTGCCACCGCTCAGACTGTAGGCATAGATTTCGCCGGTGCTGGAGCCGTTAATTGGGCGTGTGCCGACGATCAGCGTCTGTCCATCCGAGGAGACCGCAAGGCCTTCACCGAAATCGCTGCCCACCATATTAGTGGGCAGCGCCAGTGCTGTCCGCGTTGGCGTGTTCGTCCAGCTACTGCCGGTCTCGTTATAGAGATACACCCCACCCTGACTGGTTGCAGATTGCGCGCCAACAATCACCTGTTGCCCGTTGGGCGACACCGCCATGGCGCAGCCGATGAAGCTGCTGGTGGGGATGCCGGATGTTGAGAGCGTGATGGGTGAGCCCCAGGTTCCGCCAGTCCTTGCATATACATAGGCGGCGCCGGTGTAATCCGTGCCGTTGGTGCTCGCCCGGTTGTAGGCAACCGCTCCGCCTGCCGCCACATGTCCATCGGCAGACAGCGCCAGGGACCAGCCGAGCGTCTGTCCCTGCTGCATGCCGGAGTCCGACAGCTGGATGGGTGCGCTGCTGAGCACGGTGGCGAAGACCGGGATGGTGATTACACAGATAAGCACAGCACACGCTGTCGCTGTGCGCCACGCATACCGTGAATGTTGTGCCGATTGAGTGTTGGAGTTTGACATGGGTCTCTGCCTTGCGAAGGGTTCGCATGTGTTTGAGGTGATACCGCGAGCATGACGTTTGCTAACATTGATTGCAATCAGTAGTGCGACGAACAACAGCAGTGCCGGAAATCCAAGTCCACCTCCTCCGCTTTTACCCGATGTGGAGAAGCCGCTACCTGACGCGCCTCCTGAACTGGATCCACCGACGGTGATTGATGACGGTGATTGATTCAGCCCCTGGCCCCGAGGTGACGGTGCCGTCACCGGCAGTGTATACAAAAGAGACTGTTCCCATAAATCCAGAGGCAGGAGCATAGCTGAAGGCACCGTTATTCGTGTTCGTCAGATTAACGGTGCCATGATCGGGTGGCTTCACGATCGTGAAGGTCAGCATCTAACCACTGTAACCCTGAGTCGCACTCAGCGTACCTGAAACGGCCGTGCCTGCTGATGTCGGGGATAAACACTAACAACAATGCGGTTGTAAGAATAGCCAAGCGCACGCGCATAGATACCCCAAAAAAAGCTGGAGAGGCAGAATTATTCTGCCTAATTAAAATACAACAAATACTACAGATTTAGTACGCATAAAATACTCCTTAAATAACTCGATGACGTGGTGAACAGAACGGACAGCTATGCAATCCGCTGATCTCGGGTTGGCAGATGCTGATGGCCTCGCATTCATGGCAGTGCCTGAGTTGTATGCTGCCTTCACGCATTACCTGCACGATTTCATAAGCGTCAGATATCGTTAAGGGCTTATGTCGCGGGAGATTCTTTAGTTCAGTTTCCTGGCGACGTTTGATGTAGATATTGTGGGCCGCGTACACTTCCTCGATACCGGCGTTAGACAAGGTTTTGTTCTCGGCCTGGAGCAGCGTCAGGTAAGTGATTGCCAGGAAACTGGATTCCCGCCTGGTTGGTACGTAGCGCAGCATATTGGAGAGGCCGCGGGGCGAACCGCCGGGAGGGCGCTTGTTGTAGATGTGCTTATAGAGGATGCGTGCCGTGATGCTTGGGAGCTTGAGTTCTGCCGCCACGACCGGTGGCCTGAAACCCATCTTCAAGAGCTTGATGGCGCGATGCGTGACATCAACGTAGGCCAGTACGTTGCGTTCCACGCGGTGTTTTTGCGTTACCGGGTTATCAATGGCGAGTTCCATGAACTACCTCCCTGCCCAGACGGTGTGGCAGTTGAGCATCGCTTGCATGGCCGCGAGCAGATGCCGGACCTCGTGATGCTTGTATTTCTTGTTGCCGACGCTGTTGTTGATTATTGAGGTTGGTGAGAACTGAACCGTGGTGGAGGAGGCGAGGTTGATGACCTCGGCCTCCTGCATGGCGGCGATCTCGTCGACTCGTTGACGCGGGTACCCAAATATCATGCTTGCCGAGGCCGGGTTTTCCTTGGCAACTCGGAAGAGCAAAAGCCAGATCTCGGCGTTGATTCTGTGCAGATGCGTGGCTTCCCGCTCCATGACCATCTTGGTGAGCAAGGCGTCCGATTCCGGATCAATATCCGGTTGTATATCCCTGGTAGTGGTGCTGGCGCTGCTCTTGAGCACAGTGATTTTTGTGATCTTTCTGACTGATTTCGGTCGAACTTTCAACGATGCAGATGTGCGTGACATTTTGGCTCTCCTCAACAAAGTTATCGACTCAATACCGGCTTCAGCGCCGGATCATTTTTCAGTGCTAACCCTCATGTCCCATATCCCGACCCCGTAATGGGCCGTGTTCCCCGTAGACCCTGCTATTTCCCTGTGGCCATAGCTCCGGCTACGTTTTAGAGGGCAGAAAACCTGCGGGTGAGCCCGCAGCCTGCAAGTTATGGAGGTACGGCCCTAATGCCTAGACCGTGTTTTCTGACATCCCATTAAAATCAATACGTTATAAAGTCTATTTAAACTCAGGCATCGCGTATGATTTTCGTTTTTAGTATGTACGTTATAACGTACATCAAACCCATAAAACCGATATTAGCAGCATATTTGAATTATTCAACATATATTTTTTATCGTACCCTTGGTTTTCGAATATTTCTGGGGTGTATAGTATTTGGAGTCCAGAGGTGCGTTTTATGTTATATAGAGGCAATTAACCCAATAATTTGCTATAGAATATGCGTACTGACGTTACGCTTTAATGTAGAATCACGCGGAATGGCTAGCTAGATTGTGTGTGTACGAAATAATGACGTGACCTGTTCGGTTGCGTAGGAGTCATACGATGAAAAACTTGGTTGTCTTTAAAAGAGACAGAAAGGTTTCAGATTCCAGGCGGAATGATCGAGGAGTCGGCCGTGCGGTGGTAAAAACCAAACGTCGGTCCGTCATATTGGAGGCGATCGGTGAGCGCATGCGCCATGCCAGAATGGAAGTTCTGAAAATGACGCAGCCGGATTTTGGCAAGGTGGTCGGCCAATTCAAGGGCCGTGGTGTGCAGGACAATGAGCGCGGCCTCACCATGCCGAGCGGTGATACTTTGTTTCACCTGCTCAAGCACGGCATCAATGCCAACTGGGTGCTGGACGGGCGTGGTAAGCCTTTGGTCAGAGATGACAAGAATTCACATCTCATTGCCAAAGACATTGATGACGGTGGCACCCTGAGCACGTGGAATCCTGATGAGATCGAGAGTTTAGTTAAAATCAAGGATCCCATCAGCAATTTATTCCGCTTCAAGTTCACTGACCCGTCCATGGCGCCAGCGTTTTCTGCCGGCGATGTGGCCATTTGTCGCGACCCCAGACCGTTGGCGAAGATCAAGGATGAGATCTATGTCATCGACGTGGATGGCGTAAAGATGGCCAGACGTATTGTTAAGCATGGCCGTAATTTCGTCATGAAGGCGGATAACCGTAGTTTTGGTGCTATCGAATTTACAAAATCCGAGATGCGTGGCCGTGTGAACATCCTTGCGGAAGTTCTCTTAAAGGTGACCCCTAAATTTAATTAAGCTCCAGAATGTCCAGCGGAGACTGGCTGGAGATTCCGGTACTTTAGGATTTGGGTATTTAGCCATTACCTGTACCATGTTGGTATGGCAGCGAACCCAGAACTGGCAAGCCAGACGGCTTTATTGACTGAGACCATCCGTCAGTATTATTCGTGCCTGCATAAAATACCCGGCTTTCTTGAACGCGTAGTCCAGAAGCAGATGGCTTGGGCGATTGCCACTACCCTGGTTGAGGGTGGTGAGGGTGAGCGTGTCATTGTTATCCAAGCGCCGACCGGGGTAGGCAAGAGTCTTGCGTATATTTTAGGCGCCACGGCAGCAGCCACCGTGACCGGCAAGCAGATTGTCATCGCCACAGCGACCACCGCCCTACAAACCCAGCTCTCTGAAAAGGATATTAAAAACTTCCTGGGCGCCACCAAACTGCACAGTAGTGTGCGTATCGCCAAGGGCCGTGGCCGTTACGTATGCGCACATAACGTTGACCAGTTGCTCGGACATACATCGGAACAATCAGCTTTCACTTTTGGCGATGACCATCTAGGTGGCGCCGTCTGGCCCTTTAAGCCCACTCCCAACGATTTCCAGGCCATCACCGACCTGGAACAACAACTTCAATCCGCTGAATGGGATGGAGATCTCGATCATCTTAAAGAGCCGCTCGATCAGAAATTGCGTTTTCTGGTGACAACCACGCGCTCGAAGTGCCTGGGCTCCAACTGCAGCCACTACAAAGATTGTGCATTTTTCAAGGCCCGTTCTGGTCTCAAAGATGCCAATATCATTATCACCAATCAGGACCTGGTGTTATCGGAACGTGCCATGGTGGATGATCCCGATGAAGGCAGGATATTGCCATCACCGGAGGATGCCATCTGGATTTTTGACGAGGCGCATCACCTACCTGCCAAAGCCTTAGCTCATTTTGCCGCATCGTTGACGCTGGAAACCGCGATTAAGCACATCCAGCACGCAACCAAAGTGCTGGATCTGACCCAGAAAAATGTCACACTCAACCCCAAAATAGCCGAAGCTATGTCAGGCGCTCGCGAGTCGTTGAGCAAGATCAGCGCAATCCTGATTAAATTACGCATTCCAGTCGAGAATGCGCTGATGGGTTCAGTCACATACTCATCATCCGCAAACAGCAAGACGCCAGTGACGCAGACCCATCGATTTGTTCAAGGTGTGGTCCCCAAGGATATCTATGAGATGGCGGCTTCTGGCATTGAGCCCACGGGTACCGCTCTGGGTAAATTGCTGTCGGTACGCGCGTATGTGTCTAAAAGCGTCAATGATGGTTCGCTGACGCAGGCCATCGGTGGGCGTCTCATACCTGCACTGGGCGAGGCCATCGACCGCGTCGCGTCCTGGAACGAAGTATTCCACTCGCTTTCTGAGCAAGACCCGCCTGGTCTGCCGCCGACGGCGCGCTGGATAGAGCGTGTCGCCAACGGGCAGGGCAGGGAGACGATCGAGACCACACTGTATTCGTCACCGGTATCCTGCGCCGATGACCTCCATCGCATGTTCTGGAAGCCGATGTATGCGGCGGTGCTGACGTCGGCCACTCTCACCGGACTTGGGAAGTTCACCCAGTTTGGTACAGCCTGCGGCCTGAACAAAACCACGCGTTGTCTGCGGCTGGGCAGCCCTTTTAATTTACAAGAACAGGCCGAGATCATCGTGCCTATGACACCGGATCCCAAAGACGTGCCTGCACATACCGCGGCGGTGACTGATTACATAGAACGCAATACCAAGGATGATGAAGCCACTCTGGTCTTGTTTGCGTCACGACGGCAGATGCAGGAAGTCTATGATTCTCTGGATATGTTGGTCAAAAAGCGCGTGCTAATCCAGGGTGAACTTCCGCGTGATGAAATACTTAAACGCCACACAAAGAATATAAAGAAAGGCAAGCATGGGATCATTTTTGGGCTGGCAAGTTTTGCCGAGGGCATTGATCTACCCGGTGACCTTTGCCAGCACGTGATTATTGCGAAGATACCGTTTACCGTCCCTGACACGCCAATCGAGGCAACGCTGGCCGAATGGCTGAAAGCCAATGGCCGTGACCCGTTCATCGAGATTGCGCTACCGGATGTTTCACGCAGGCTGACCCAATGGTGCGGCCGACTGATACGTACTGAAACTGATCATGGGCGCATCAGCGTTCTAGATTCACGCCTGCGTACCCGGACTTTTGGCCGGCAGTTGTTGGATTCCCTACCACCGTTTAAACGCACCTTCCCGAAATAGGTATAATCCATGGATGACGTATCCATGGATCAATCCGACAGCAGAACGTGAGCACCTGGCGAAGCTGAGTATGCTTTACATGTGGTCTGTTTATTCTGAACATCGTTGTTATACCGATATCGTCCCGGAGACCGGGATATCGCGCGCTGGTGAAACGGCGGTGGTTAAATTTGCCGCAAAATTAGTCTTATCAGTAGGTCATGCTTAGAACGGATATCTCGCCTGTGTATGGTCTGCCCGTCTCCTTTCCCAGGTTTCTAATCCATGCTCGTGTGGGCCTGAACCATGGCGTATAGGATTGCTGTCACTCTTCGTGAATACACTCAGTGGAAGCGTGGTGATGAGGTCTGCTATCTGTGTTTTTACACGGATTTTAAGCGCGAATACCTGGCCATCGAGGGGACTGAGGATATCCTGCCGCGCTTTCTGTCCGCGTATCCTGAGAAAGGCCAGCTTCGTGCGTATACGCAGAAGTTTAACAATCTCTCTGCAGACACGGCTGATAGTTTGCGATCCCTCGGATGGGTTGAAGTGTCACACAAAAATAACCATTCGCATGACGATCCAACAAAACCCGTCAAAGAACTGTATTTTAGCTCCTACAAACTGCAGGACGAGATTATCAAACAGGTATTCTCATCCGATGTCTATGGGTTAAGTGTGCTCGCCTTTCGTGACAAAAAAGCGCTGGCCGAATTGATGGAGGATGTATCGGTTCTGGATGATAGCCGTATTACCCATGTAACCCTGTATCGGCAAAACCATAAAAATTGGACGATTGCGTATGCCAGTGGTGGATCAGGGCACAGCGCCTGGTTACGGAATATCGCCAAACATATCGAAGCACGTGGATTTACCATCGACTGGAATGTGCGCAATCCAAGATGGAATATTGCAAAGCGTGGAATAACGCCTGGACTTAAAGGTTTTGTCTGATTAAGGCTCGTGATCTTTGGGATGCGGCAGTTTGATATGCCACATTAAGTTGTTCTCACCGTCCTTACAATGATCCTCGATAAAGCGCGAATTGGGAGAAGTTTGGTGTATTTCAGCTTTTCCACCCTCAGGCCCGATTAATATTCAATTATCGAGCGGTGGGGGGGGTGACACACCCAGTAAGTAGTAAGACGGTCAATAACAATGGCAGCATGACTGCTGGCGATTTCAACATATAGTTGACTCTCTGACACCCTTAGTTATTGATATGGTCTAATTTAAGCCAATCGTATTCCGAGGTATTAAACGCCTCAAAAAATGTGTTACTTGCAGATACATATTTATGATAGAGGCATATAGCTGAATAGATGTCCTTTCCATAGACTTCTTCAATCTTGCGTTTCGCCCAGTTCATGGTTTTCAGATATCGAGTCCATTTGTGGCTGAGTGGCGACTTTATATAGGTTTTGGCTATAACGTCCCATTCGATATCTGATTCCGGATCGTCGGATGGCCCGATGGAGCCTATCACCAACGCATCATTACCAATCGGAATCCCCCATTGCCGATGCCCGAGGCTCTCGGCCAACACCCATAGCAGCCCGATCTCGGATGCCAGCGGTACAAGCGTATTCAGGACTTCCTGGCGTGTCTGCAAACGATCGCGCTGGAATAGCCGTGCCAGAACATGTGGTGCTATGAGGGCTACGGAACCAACCTGCAGATCAGCCGGGCGGCGTTTTTTGAGCTTGAGGGTGGTTCGGCCTATTTCTATCCCTTCCTTTCTGGTTGCCATAAACGGCAGATGCCATACCGCAGTAGTGGGTACCTGCGGCCCGTTACGTTTCCATTGAGAGCGGTACACGAATTTCCAAAGCGCCAGGTCACCAAATGATTCATCAATATCACGTGTTAAGCGTTCCGCACGCCGGTCGCTGAGCACATAAGCATCTGTTGTTTGAGATATATTTTTAAGAAACCTGAACATCGTTGTTTCAGTTTCCTTGGACAATGTCCTCAGCATGTCGCTGGCATAGCCATGTGCCAGTGAATCATCGATGACGTGTTGTATGCTTGTATCTACTGTATTTTCTAATTGCATGGTGACATACCTAAGACTGTTATCTGAGTAATGGCATGGCACGTGCCAGGTCAGGTACGGCGCTCAATGGGTATTGGCGTCTTTCACCACTCGCAGAAGTCCGTGGTATGTATTGACGCGTATGGATTCTACGGATTACAGGCTCATGTAATCCCATGGCATAGAGGGCTACTGGTGGTAACAGGCTTGTAGGTTCATGCCGCGAATGCACCATGACATAGTGAAGACAGTTGTAAATATCCCTGTCACGGATAGATTCGCGTGACGGGTCATGCAATAGGTGGCAAGCGCGCAATAATGCAGCAGCTTTTTTCTTGGAGAGTGACTTGCTCGATATTCGTATGTATGTGTCGAGTTTCTTTCGATCTATGGCCTGGTAGTAACCATAGAAGTGTGAAAACAATGGGCGGTTCTCAGCTCCAGTAATCAGGCGCTCGGTATTGAATGCCTGTCCTGTCCAATAAAGCGACAGCCACCTGCGCGAATCAGCTTCGAATGCGCGTTTAGCCAGGGTGGGCGTCATCAGGGTATGTACAGTTAGGTTGCGCGCAAGCAGGCCAAGGTCATGCCAAGCATAATTTTCTATGACCATCTTTAGCGTGCTTGCGAGTGGTTTGTTGGGTAATTTTTTCGGTACCACTATTCCATTGGCGGCCATACCGATCAGATCAGCTGTCAGTCGCAGCTCAGGGATCGACAGTCGATTTATACCGAGGATCTTGGAGACGATGTGCGGAATCTTGTTTTGTAAACGGCCACCTTGGGCGTCTTGTGTCAAAAATGTATCGGTAAATACCAGTGTGTTGCGCAGATTGAGCAATGGGACACCGGTATCAAAATAAAATTGACAGTGGTTCAGGGTGATGGGCTCATTCAGATAACGTTTTGCCAGCATTGGGGTCAAGAAGAAAGCCATATAGGCATCTGCAAGGATTTCTGGTTGGGCCTCACTGAGAATACGGCAAGATTTTGAAGGGAACGCAGGTAATTTATTCTCAGCACGATAAGCGGGGATGACTACCAGAGCTTGTAGAACTTTTTGAGGACTGGGGCGATACAGGCCGGCAAACCGGCCGATACACTGCGGAATATCCTCACGGCGCATGGTCATTCCATCCAGTGGCGCCAGCGGCTTTTTGTGGTGATGTTGGAGAAAAGACACCCAAGTACGCAGGCGGTAGCTCGCAAGGGCAGCGGATATGTGCGGGATAACGCGTGGCGCAGCAAACACAGCGCTTTGAAGCGCGCCCGGTATTCGGCTATTGGCTGGCATACGTTCCAGCTCCTCAAAATAATGTCTGTCTGGATAGCCCATACGCAAATATCGCGTGGCTAAGTGAGTGATCGCAGGATGACGCTTTGCCAAGCGTTCCAAGGCTTCGGTTACCTGAGTTGGCAGAGTATTTGATCTCATCCAGGCACCTAGATAATCATGGCTGGCTAAAATAAGCTACTGGCAGCACAGCCACCGGTGTTGTTTGGTATTTGCGAGTTATCATATATAGTATTTATATCAGGTTTGGCTATAAGATATACGGATAACTGTATGGATGACAACGCAGAACGCCTCCGCATCAATAAAGTGCTGAAAAAGGCACGTGTATTAGCGCGTGACAGATTTAATACCGATAAAGCAATAAAGCGCGCCGAGAAGATCGCAGTCATGTATATCGATGGCGGTTCGGCGCAAGCCATCGCGCCGCATTTCAAGCTTACCTGGCAGCGTATCAACCAGATATTGCATGACATAGGAATCACCTTTCGGGATACCAGGCGCCATCAGGCCACGCGGCAGCGCCAGATTACTAATGCCAAGAGCGCCAAAATATGGCGCCAGAGCAAAGAACACATGTTTGGTTGCAGCCATCAGGAATACCTCGAATACTTGAAACTGTATAACAAGCAGGGGCGTCGGCTGATTGCGCTCTATCGGCAATCGTATATTTCTGCCGTAAGGCGCGGTATCAAATGGCGCCTTAACTTCAAACAATGGCTCACCGTTTGGAGAAAGTCCGGAAAGATCAACCAAACAGGCAAGCGGGCAGGGGAGTACTTACTGGGGCGCATTAACCATTCAAAAGGCTACATGCCGGGTAATATCAGGGTTATGGAATCAACCACCATGCACAGCAATGTCAAGCACTGATGTTCTGCAATGGCAAATATACAACAACGTGATAATGTTCTAATTCGCCAGTTATCGTCGAGCAAAACGGTACATTTATAAATCTTTGTTTTACGCACGCAACATATAAATTAACCATGGATTTATGTAATGGCAGTTATTTGCTGGACTAAAATCCACATAAATTACTTGTAATTTATGGTATTACAGTTAAATATGGACTATAAGTTAGCAATACATTAAAACGGGGATTTGACATGAAACGTTATTACTCATCATGGCTACTCATGTGGATGATGGTCATCTTGGTGTTGTTCAGCCCAGTGATGGCTGCAACGCCGATCTCGTCAAAACTGGCACCGGAAATTAGATCTATTACTCAAGCTGTTGCTGCAGGCAATGCAGCCGGCATGATGCAAGCGGCGCTTACCCGTCAGCTCTTCAAGGAAAATGCACCATTCGAGGCGCGCTGGAACGCCAGTGGCCAGGTGCAACTCTCCCTGTATTTCGACAGATCAAACAATGTACCGGATACGCAAGCGCTCGCGAAACTCGGAGCCACCGCCATTCATGTGACGCCATTGATGGGCGTGGTCCAGGCCTGGATACCGGCATCACAAATCACTAACGCCGCCGCGCTATCCTGGGTGACTCGAATCGCAGTGCCTCAATATGCCCTCACAAATGGCGCAGTACCTATGCCACCTCAGCCTAGGACAGGCTCGATCGATTCACAGGGTGATACGGCTATGGGTGCTTCCGCGTTTCGCCAGGCGACTGGCGACACCGGTCAAGGTGTGACCGTAGGCGTCATTTCAGGCGGGGATAGTGGTGTAAGCCAAAGCCAGTCGACGGGCGATTTACCATCCAATGTATGGAGTGACCCAAATTATCCAGGAACCGCTGATGGTGAAGGCACTGCGATGATGGAGATCGTGCACGACCTGGCACCCGGTGCGACATTGGCATTTTGTGGGCCGCAGACAACAGCGGATTTTGTGAACTGCCTTTCGGATCTTCAAAATCGAGGTGCCGAGATCATTGTTGATGATCTGGCCTTCCCGATCACTGCCTATTTTACCAACGACAGCGATGTTACTGCTATTCAACAATGGCAATCCCAGCATCCCACAGTGCGTTTGGTCACCTCGGCCGGCAACTATGCCACCGACTTCTGGTCTGGGACTTATACGCCAGCTACCATTAACCCGATCACTATCAATGGAGTGACCTACGGTGAAGCTCAGAATTTCGGAACGAGTGGCAACCCAAATTATTATGAACAGATTACTGTTGAGCCGTCCTCCGAGGTGGGCTTCGTACTTGAATGGAATGACCCCTGGATTCCAACTTCCGATATCAATGGTAATACCCCCGATGACCCTAATGACTACGATGTCGTGCTATACGACTCAAATTACAACATCATCGCCTGCAATCAGGGCATGACATCGGATCAAACCGGCTGCAGCCAGAGTGGCGCAGCCGCCAGTGCGACGCCAGGCCCACAGCCAATAGTCGACAATATATGGACCAACACATCAACATCGTCGGTCAATCTAAACCTTGCCATCTTCTATCGCGCCGGCACGCCCGGAAATTTACTTAAATTGTTCATCGCATCGCCAACCTCCTGTCCGGTTACGATCTCTCCAGTGAATCCCATCGGCAGCATCGTTGATCATTCCGCTTTGCCGTACCCAGCCGAGATTTCGGTGGGCGCCATCAATGGGCCTCAGGCACTGCAAACCCAATACGATCTTGAAGGGTTTAGCTCCCAGGGGCCGGTGAGCCTGCCATTACTGTCATCCACGCCGATCCAAAAACCAGATTTTGTCGGCGTCGATGGCGTGAGTATTACCGGTGCCGGCGGGTTTCCGCCAGCCGAGTGCGGATTCCCGGCGCCCAATCCGCCGGTATTTTATGGCACCTCTGCCGCTGCACCCCATGTAGCTGCACTACTAGCTCTGTTGGAGTCCGCCGGATACACGAGCGACCAGGTCTATGGTGTGCTTAAGAGCAACGCGACACCGCTACAATGGAATCTGAGCAATGGCTCCGGCATACCTAACGGCGCTTCTGGTTACGGATTTGCAAACATCAAATCGGTCACGGCCGTGAGCGGTGGCGGATCCGGTGGCAATAATGGTGGTGGAAGTGGTAGCGGCGGTAGCAGTGGAGGTGGCGGTGGAGGAGGGCTTGGGCTGCTAGGTCTCGGTGTCCTTGCCTTTGGGGTACGCGCGAGAAATAAGGTAAAGCAGTTTAAATAATTTTTATGTCTCAACCGAGGCAGCCTGGTATGCAGGTAGCTACATGCTGGCCAGCGTGCTAAGGCTTAATTTTATGTTTATTGGCTTCAGTTGCGGTAGCTAATTGTATATGTTGTTACTAATTCAACTTCGGAGAGTATTCTATGGCCGGTATGCTGCAAATAATTACTTATATGTTAGCGTTCTATCTAATCATCAAAGGTATAGAAATTTTGCAAATTGCTCTGGCATCTAATAGGGAAAAGCGCGTTGCAATAATCATTCTAGGCGTGTTGGTATTGGTAGCCTGCGTAGTTGCAGCGAGAGCATTTACTGTAATGCAGGACAATCAAGCCATGTCTTTAAGTCAATCCTCAAGCCCCTGAGGTATCTCCAAAGGATTGGCTGTCTCACTTTCTAGCTCAATGTGTCGTTTCCAAGGTATTTTGCAGTATGTAGACAGGAGCGGATCCAGCAACGCAATGGACTTCGTATTATCTATTCAACGAATTGGAAAGCTATGTATTTGGCTTATTCCTATCAATATATGATTTAAATAATACATAATGATAACTACACCAAACAATATCTCACTATCATAAGTTATTTTCTTTTTTTGATATGTTGTAAGCTATATTTATGTGCAAGAACAAGGTTGTACCTAAACAATATTAGTGTAGATACATAGTAAGTGAATGATGTTTTTTACTATAGAGGATTTATTTTATGAAAATGTTGGTGACAAGTATGATTGTAATTGGCCTGTTTTTAAGTGCTTGTTCATCTTTAGATAAAGTGAACAGTTCGCAAGGGAATTATTATGGTTCTGAAATAGGAATAAATCTATATCAGGGATCGGATGAAAACGGTGTGTTCTTAGGTGAAGTACAGACCGGTAAAACTGTAATGGCTGTTGTACCCAGTGGCTTTGAAATGATCACAGGTGTATTCAGCAATAACAGAGGCGGTAACTATACAGAATCTATGAACCTTGTTTCGGGTAAAACCTATTACTTTATGTTGTCTCAAAAAGCAGGTATAAACACGCCAGACGTTGTAGTTACTCCATCAAGTGGGGATGATTATCAAGGCACAATTAAATCAGGTATGGCGGTTGTATATTTTTCCTATCCCAATAAACAAGCTAAACAAGCTCAACAAAATATTATTGATGCAAGAAAGCGACTACAAGAACAACTACATTGTTCCGATGCAGAAATGCGCAACGGAACTTGTCAGTAAATTAAACTGAAAATGTATAAAGCAAAGAAACATGTGAATACATTTATGTAATTAGGGAGTTTGAAGACAAGACGAAGGCTTACTGACAAACGACAGCGCCGCATCAAGTAACATCAAGCTCTCATGGATGCGTATTTCTGTGGATATCGCCACCGCTAGACAGGGCCTTAAAATGCCTCTGTTTGTAAAGAATAAATTTCATGCGGCCGACTAAACAGCTACGAGGCATGCGTTTTCCTATAAACCAAAATGTTTTATCATTAGCCAGGAATGCCAGTCTGATTGATTAGGACACCTAGATCACCTGAGGACCACGCGGTTGAGTATCAAGCTGGATAAATTCGTCGCATCGAGAGGCTTTAATACCTGGGAGGAGTTTCTGGATTCATGCCGTCAGGGCATAGTCAACGAGATAGGGATACAAGAGATTTCCCCTGAAACGCTCGTGGAAATAGCTTCCGCTTTGCCGGAATCCGGCCTCCACATCCATGTCGGCAATGGTTGTCTTGCTGTAGGTCGAGAGGATAAATTTTCTCCTGAGGTTGTTGCCAGAGATAAAGAAAGTATGGCAACCATCAAAGGTGAACTGTTCCAGATCATTGAAGAAGCCATCTCCGGCCACAGGCTAGCATCCACACAACGTTCTTCGCCGGCACCGGTTGCTCGGAGAAAGTATGCGAAGGCCTCGCATGACTCCTCAGGTTTTGACCATATGCAGGCAATCGAATTTGTTCATTTTGGTACCAGCGATTACGAGGACGACGGACAAGTGTATTGGGCAGTAGTGAGACTAAAAGGCGGCGGGTTCTCTCTCGTTATACAGCCGCCCGGGGCTATGTTTTTTATGGCACTCGGACGAACGGGCGCGAAGGAGCTTGGACTTCGGGAGATATATGCCAGTGCAGACGATGCTAGGGAAGCGGTGGTTGCAATATTGCGAGCTGATGGAGGGCAGGTTGAAGTATTATCAAGGGAAGACTGGCCAAATCCCCATGCGCCGTTGCCTTGGGTTGCACCTTTTACGTCGGGTGAATATCACCGATTTGAGAAAACGTTATCAGAAAACTCCATCTCTGATCTCGATGCAATCCATTTTATGTTGCCAGCGTCCGACTGGGGAATAGAAGGATCAGTGAAGGTTGCTGGATTTAAGACCAAGGATGGGTCTCATTGCGCGTTCATGGCATTAGAACGGTTCTTCGACGATAAGGACAAACACACTCAGTACATCCACTGTTGCCGTTATGAAGCCGCCAATAAATTCTTTGATGAGATGGTCCGCTACGCCAAAGCGAACAATATACGGCCGGTCAAGTTTCATTTGGCGCGAATAAGGGACGATGTGGTGGCCGCAACAGAGCCCTTTCCGTCCAAGTTATCTGACGACCTCCTGGTAACATTGGGCGGATCAATATACCCGCGTTGCTTCATTCGGCCTGTGGATCACGGTATTCCATTCGCATACGTCTGTTATTTAGGTACGCCGCCATTTATCTGCATGTTGGAATCGGCTACAAGCACAGAGGATGCGGAAGTCATCAGGCAACGGATGGTGTCCCCATACTCCGTGGTACGGTATGCGGCACCTGCCGAATGGCTTTTTCTCTATAACTTTATTTCACTTGAAGGGCGCGGCGAGAAATTGGAATTCCGCGCTGTCTGTTCCGTGATTGAACAAATATGGCGCCACGAAAACGACGCAGCCTTTCCAGGGCACAACCTGCGCAGCCCTCCTGTGGAGATCGAAGTGCACGGAAAGATGCTACATGCGTTACCAGACAACCCGTTTCTTGCTCACGATGAGTTGACCAAGCGCGGATACCCGGCAGGTCCTATGGTAAATGCTGACTTCGTCATGAACGACATCTGCATCTTATTTCTGGGTCCGCCGTTCCTGATAACCCGCGTTGTTCGCGCAGCACAGGTCGCTCACGAGCGCAAACCTACCCACTTGCAGGGCGACTTGTGGCTGGCAGATACACACTGGTTCGGCGCTTTCAGGGACGGCGACCTGGAACTTATCGCGCCTTTGCTCAGACCGCTAACCCCACAGCTCAATGAGGGCTTGAATTTCCTTGATAAGCAGGCGCCAGGGCGCGGCAAATACCGGATGTGACGCATTAATCAGAAGGGGGAGGGAAATGATTTTTCCACTTTCCTACAAAGTCTTCCCACATACGGCTTCCGAGTCGATTGCAAGCATAACTTGGACCTGGTGGTGACAGCGTCTCCGCTTGTACCTAGAATTTTCTCCCCGATTCCTTGAAATCTATCCGTGTTATGCTAAAGTTATTAGTAGTCGACTCACCGACTAGGGCCGCCCGCATAAAGGCCCAGGCTTTGCCAGTGAGAATAGATCAAGTCGAATCCCATCCCTAACGCACTTTCGCGCCACCGGACGGGAGCAGTAGCGGGACGCCTCCCATGTGTCCGTGTGGTCAGCGGAGAGTGTGGTCATGTATGTCTTTTCTGGCGATCAACTGGCCGTGGCGCTAGCGCGTCGCGTGCAGCGTTTTATGCACCATTCCGGCGTTCGGCCTTTCACGCTCACGTGGGCGAAGGAGGCTCTAGCTGTCGGGTTTGCCTATAAGAACTGGCACGAGCTGAAGCTAGCGGCGGAGCAAAAGGGTCGCGGCGCAGCCGCCCCGATTGTAGATGAGGAGCTGCGGGCAGCGGCGATTCGCTGTCTGGAATCCTTGCATGCCGGCGCGAACCCGCGAGCGGAGGAATTGCAACAGACATTCCGGGATCTCTTGCCGTCCGAGGAGAGAGGTGCTGCGCCAGCCGTCTCCTGGTCCGAGGACGGGGACTACATACTGCAACATTGGCAGCGCGCCATGATTGCTTATATCGAGGACGAAAAGGACCGTGTGGATTCGGTCACTTGGCTAAATGGTTCGGCGGCCCTGAAATGGCTCAAACAGCACATCTGGGCGGAGATACTGCCTCAGTCGCGTGAATATCTGTTCGATCAGGGCATTCAGGATTACCAAGCCAGACTTCGTGAGGTCGGACTGGAGGTGAAGACATCTCTGTCGCTATCGCAACAGACGGCGTTGGGGCGGGAACTTTGGCTTGCCATCTCTACAGGGATGGATCGCAGTGGTTTTAATTTCCTGTTCAATCATGCCTACATCCAGGAGATGGCCTGTTGGATTAAGAGCGAGAGGGAGCAGCACGGAATCAATGCAGCGGTGAGTCACCGGCTCGCGGCTGGCATGGTGGAGCTTGCCGAGGCAGACGACGACGATAAGGCGCAACTGGTGCTTAGGAATTTGGGGGATATGGAGATGCCGGAGAGCTTCAACCGCCTATCCGATGGCAAGCAGGACGATTTTCGGTCCACCTACCTGACGCGTATCCTCGGAAATGTACAACAGGAGATGGTGGGCGCGTTACTCACATTACCTTATGCGGAACTGGTACGTGCAAGAGCCGGCGCGCGGGTCACGTTTCGGCCTGGTATTCGGCGCTGGGGTGGAGCGCGAAGTGATGCTGCTGATGGCGTGGGACCGGCACGCGAGACGACTTTATCCCCTGGACCGGTGCAAGACGCGATCCGTGCGGTGCACCGCTATGGAGAGCGGCCGGAATTTAAGGCTGAACGGCTGCGAGCTCTAGGAAACTTCTATGCGCTGTTACATAGTGCGCTTGGCGAAACTGGGACAGGAGCTCTGTTGGAAGAGCATCCTGATGAGCGAGCCCACCTGGATGAGTTGTTTACCGAGTGGTTTGTGTATGACCATCAATTCATCAACGGAGGGAGTGTTGTCGAAGCTTACCTGCAACAGGCCATTGAACTCGACGTAGAGGCTCGCCAGGTTATACAGAGTCTGAGCGAGAGCCGCTGGTCCGTCTACGAAATGCTGGTGGTAACTCCCGGAGAGGCAATGACGGTAAAGGACCTCGTGCGTGGTGGTCCTGAGTTGGTCGTAAAGGAAGGCAGCGGGACACTCGGCCTCAAGCCGTGGGACGTGATGCTCATGCGGCTCGCGAGACATGGTGTTGACCTGGAGGTGTTTGGTTACGGCTCACGTTTCGGGCGACGGGAAGGGCTGCAATTGGTTGAACTGCTGAAACGTGGCTACAGCACTATTACCTACGATGGCAAGGATTGGATGGGCTGCATATTAGCGTCAGCGATACTAATGCCCTTCTTTGTGGAGGATTACCCGCGTACGCCGCGTGGTGGATTCATTAACGCTGATGAGCGAATACCACAAGATGTTGCCCGCAATGCTATCAGCGAACATAAGGCGGCGTACTACGTGAAGTGGCTGGACCAGCCGATTCCGATGTTAGGGGGAAAGACACCGCGCGAAGCGTCTAAATTCAGCGAAACATCTAAGTCACAGCTCATAGAATTGCTAAAGGAGCTTGAGAATAATGAAGCTAACATTCCAGCGGAATATCGCTATGACTGCCGAAAGTTGTGGGAGTCTCTTGACATGAATCCATAAATGTTTCTAAAGTTTGAGGAAGCTGATACATCTTAATAAAACATTATTTCTGGATTCAGGTAGATCTGTCAGTCCAAGTGAGACCTGCTGGAATAGTTATGTAACAAACGTATTATTAAGATTGAAATTCTAGATTTGGATATTTCTGTACTCATGCTACCGTGGATACTAAGAAACATCTAATTGGTCAACCTTACATGATTCCCAACTAATACAGTTTCAGATGCAGAAAACCGCCGTGAGTACCTTATTAATGCAGAGCAACAATATGATACTAATGTTGATGATACGTATCATTATTTATTGAAACCCTATCTTAGTGACTGCGGTGTCTACTGCTGTTTTAGGCTTTCTAGGTGGAACAATGGCGGGTTCGTCAGGCGGGACCCTGTTACCGCTGAGCAGAATTCCCATACGAAGCAGCACTTCATCGCGCACAAAAGGCATGCGGAAGCCATTTCCACTCCCTACAAAGCGTACTTCGCGTTTAAATTCTTGTATCACATCTAATCCTTCAGAGAGGATATTAATGACCATTGGGATGTGGTTGAAATATGAGCCCTGATTCTGTGCTGTGAGCGTATCCCATGGTTTCCCGTGCTGTTTTATGACATCTGTTGGGTCGTTGGTCATTTCCGTGATCGTAACGGGCGTGATTGATCCTCTTGGATTGATAAGGGTTGCGTAGGTATAGAACTGACCATCATTACCGCGTAAAAACCAAGCTTTCTTTGGAAGTACTAGAGTCCATTTACGAGGGAATCGTTCTATACACTGCATCAGGTACGCATCGTACACTTCACGGTGTATTTCATTATCCGAGCCGATAAACAGTGGAATGTCCGGCATGCACATAAACAGTGTACCGTTGCCGTGCGGAATCTGAGTCCACCAGAATGGAAGGGCATCACCTTTATCGTAGTTGACTTCTGAGTTGAATTCCCAACCAAGAACACGTAAGACATTACACCAGTTGATGAGCTGATTTGAATTTGGCGGAAGACTATATGCTTCCAGACAGGCGTCAACGGCCATGCGCCATAGATAGTTATTGGGATCGCCACCTTGAGCTCGGACTTCGGCTGCCAGCCGCCGACCGTATGTAACATCTGGCTTCAGGAGATGATCGTGGCAGTGCAGGTGGGCTAAATTGTATTTGATGTTGCGTATACACACAGCTTCGTTAGGGTCTTTTGTGTCATAGGCCAACATAGGTTTCCCTGAATTGATCCAATCCAATGCAAACTGGCACCAGTAAGCGGATTCTGTATGGTCCCCGCCTTTATCCCCTCCGGCTTTTTTCGTGGCAATCCATCCACTAACGACGGCGGCGTTGTGCATGGCGACGAGCTTGCCGGCACGGGCAGCGTCAGCGAACAATTCGACGGCGCCTGGCCAGTCAGGCCTACCATCGGGTGGTCCGTCACGAACCATCATTCCATAGTTGACCTGTGCAGAGGCCCGTAGACTGAAGTCGGTTGCGCAAGCGATAGCACGCTGGTAGTGGTCTTCGGCGCGCTTGTAGTCTGCTGTGGTTTCCATATTATTCATGATGACGTTGCCGGCATTATAGGCTGCACCCGGATACCCATGAACTGAGGCCAGCTCCAGTAATGTGACGGCGTTCCGGTCTGGGGGACGCTCGTCCACGAGCGTTTGAGTAGCGTGGGAAACCAGCATCTCGACGGCCGTATGATTCAGTCCTTTTGGATGTTTTGTGAGGACATCATGAAGCTTGTGAACAGCCTCGCGTGCCCGGTGCGCTTCCATGGGTGACTCACCAACGATCCAAAAAAGCTCAGCGAGTGGCCCTATGTCACCTAAAAGCTCGTAGGGAAGTATGTCAGGGATCAAGCCGTCAGACATGCACAATCCTTGTTAAAGGAAGTATCTGAATATTCTAGCTGAAATTTCTGTGTCGATTGACTCTTATAAGTTTCATTCACTTGGTTTAAGGAATGCGCTATTTCTTACAATTTCATTAGGTGTAGATGTGGCAAATAAATGCCTTATTTATACAATTTTTAATTCAATTGTTTGGGCTGTACCCTTGAGTTTTTTACGCCTGGTGCTATCTTTAACATCGGGAGTGCAAGGTCTTCCGGCCGCTGGCATGGCGGAGTCGTCAGACATACCTTTGTATGCTGCGGTTCTTTTGTTACAACCTACAACGCCTGCCGTAAGCGGGTAGCCAGCACCCTTTTCCACGGTAGGCCTTGGAGGTTGCAATGCGCATCCCTATTTGTCAGGCAGATATTCCTGTTGGCTACAACAAGGTAGCGAAGTATTTGGCGCGGCACTGGCCTGGAGGGGAGATCTCGCTCTCTGATGGAAGGGAGCGTCTCGCCTGGGTACTGGGGTATACGTCGTGTTTTGCTGTCTCGCGCGAGCTTGTAACTGATGACGCTAATTTTAAGACTGTGTGGACGGAATTTCATGATGCGGCCACTTGGAGAGGCGTGGTACGTTGGGGAGTGGACCCGATGGCGTTTGGCTCGTTGCTTTCACGCGCACCATGGAGCGCACTGACCGCCGGGCGATACGACAATCGCAAATTAGCCATACACACCATTAACGAAGCGTTGCCGGTAGATCCAGCGCTTGAGATGTTTAACAGACGTCTTTGCGACGCCGAAGCAGCATTCAAAGGCTTTAACTGGGCCGTGCTATCCCCGGAACGCTCCTGGCGACGTGGCGGTGTCAATATCGCGCTCATGTATGCGCGCTGCCATTTTGCTGACGCGCTGCGAGACCATGAGACCGATGCTGGAATCCCGTCAGACCTGGATAAACTGGTGGAGGCCGTCCTCTATCGTCCTGTACGAGCATGGCTGAGGAACTCCCATGGTGATGGCAGCGCCTTGCCGCTACTCCCTGAGCACCTGCGGATCGCTCCAGCCTACCTACACGACGGCCGTTACCTTGGAATGCTCATCGAACATTGTGATATTGACGCGTACTTACCGCAGCTCTGCCGCACGCTTGATGAGGTATTAACCGTTGCTGAACATTACCTTGTGCGCGAACCAGTGAAATTCAACGAAGCTCCTTGGGCGAGTATGCGCGTTGGCTGCTCTAACATCATGGGTTGGTACAACGACGCTGATGACGAACCAACTACAGAGGTTGCTGGCTCTAAGCCGTCATGGTCTTTTACTTACCGTGGGCAATTATATGTGCGATTTCTGCCACAAGCCGCGCTGGCTTATAGTCGCGTTCCTCTTACAGGGTGGGCTACTGAATGGCGCGTACCGGACGTGCTCACAGAGATCCCATCACCACTGCTCGATGAAGAACCCCGCCAGAATTTCGCTGCAATCCGCGCGAGCGTATCACTTATGTGGCGCGAGGCACTGGATGTTCTAGATATGGAAGGGCGTGGCTTCTTACACATGCAGCAGGCGTTTGAACTCATGCTATCGCAGCTTGGTTCAATGGAGAGGGTCAACGAAGATTACTTCGAAGATGGGTACTTTGATTCAGATCCGTATGATGTTGAGATGGAACCTGAACATTTCGTCTTGCTCCGCACCTGCGTAGATGGGGTGCCAGCGATGAAGATGTTGAATCGTGAATTATTGACTGATGCCGTGACAGGAACCGGTATGGTCGAGATGGAATTGACCAATCTACTCACGGACCGCAATTTGGCATCACGTGGCGGGGTGCTTGAGATCCTTCCGAGCTGCTTAGCACTCACCGCCTATTTAATCTGTTTGCGTGGAGACGATGACACCTACAGTCGGCCATCTTTGACTGCTAACTATAAGGCGATGATTGGATTGATGTTATTGGCTGGCTGTCTCACTGGACGTTTCAAAGGAATGGACTTGACGGTATTAGCACGTCAGACAACAGACCTGTTCCGGGACTTCGATGACCTAGCTAACCTCTTGGGTTATTCACTCGCGCACGATCGTGCCATACGGGACTGCCCCAAGGATTGGGTGAGCTGTGAGCGAGACCTCACAGGAAGTGACCACGTTAGCCTGACGCGCGCTTTGCGCCCGCCGGCTGAGGCTATCTACGAGCGACTGGTATCTATTCACAATACTCTAGCCGGCGAAGCAGAACGACGCTTCGCCCAGGAAAGTGGGCTCAGTAACTGATATGTAACGGAGACAACCTCTTTGTGCTATTGCAATTTAACGCCAGAGTGCTAACTTTAAACAGTGGGAGCGTAAAGGTCTTCCAGCCGCTGGCATCGGCAAGTCGTATGACACACCTTTGGTAGGCTCACGCTAGGTCATGAGTAACCTGCAAAGCTCACCACCCTCTGGGTTGCCAGCACCCCATGTATTTGGGCGGTGAGATTTGGAGGTTATGCTATGCGTATCCCTGTCTGTTCTGCGGATTTGCCAGTAGGGTTCAATAAGGTCGCAAAATATCTCGGCCGTCATTGGCCTAATAGCCCGTTGCCACTGTCTCAGTCTCGTGAACGACTGGCCATGATGATGGGTTATTCCTCTGCTTATGCGGTCGCACGCGAGACCGTGGATGAAGCATCAATAATAGATTTACCATGGGAAGATGCTTTGGGTGAGATAGCTCGTCGTGCTATCTCGACATGGAAGCTCGAGCCAACAGCGTTCCAATCACTTATCATAAAAACCCCGTGGCATGAGCTGACGGCTGGTGATAGGAAACGTCACCAGCTTTCGGTGGATGGCGACAACGTCGCCTCTATATCGGTAACCCAAGAAGTTCGCATATCCTGCTCCCCATCAAAGCATTGGGGATGTGCAGGCAATGGTTCAATGCGTTATACGAAACAACCTCCGACTAACCCTATCTGGCGGTTAGTCGTTGTAAGCAGCGACAAGCAGCGGCTTTGGGTCAGGTATTGGCGAACAAAACCGGCTCCAGAAATGTTATCAAGGTGCATTCTCACAGCTCTGAAAGAGCACGGTGGCCAATTAACGCTCGTGATTCCACATGTGCTCGAAAAAGAGTATCCAAAGTTGGAGTTTGTGCGCATTTCAGCGCACGCAACACGCGCTCCACGTGACCAGGCGGATGCAGGTGTGCATTTTGTGAGGCGCGCGGATACTTTTCTAGACAAGTTGGACACGGATTTGGATGAAATCAGTGAGGAACAGGCCTCTCCAGAAGAAATTGCTCAAGCTTCATGTGAGAGCGAACTTCTATGTCTAAATGCTTACGTTGAGCGTGATGGGTTCCACTGGCTTAATGATCCAGATGATGATTACAACTTGTCACAGTCAATGGCGTCTGTTATTTGTAAAAGTCGCGGCCGTGACCCGAAGGATGGGGAGTGGCGTTATGAACGCGCACCACTTGGATCTCATCCAAATCGTATTGATGCTCCGACTCCAGAAAGAGATATGGTAGAGCACCTGCTTTCTGGTGGGCAGCTTCCAAAATTGCGCCCAGGGTTTGATTTCACTGAAGATGAACATGAGGATTTTGTTGTGGTGGCGAGAATCATGAGTGAAATCCGGCGGCAGGGTCGCACACCTGAACTGATGAGCGCCCTCGGTGAAAAGGTGGTGGAGTTCAACCACGCGCCGTACGTGGCTCGCCGCTACGAGCAATATTGTAAAGGAATATGTAGGCACGATGTGGGTTGGGTGTTTGGGCACAAGTCCGCCGAAGCCAATCTATTTGCTGAAGCGGCAGCGAAGGTGGTTGATCGCACGTTTGTGCATATAGACCGAGAGGGACGCGAACGCGCATTGTCTTTCTATATACTGGAAGCGCGCTGCGAAACGAAAGGTGACCAGACACGAGACGTGCTTGGGCTACCGCGACATTGTGAGGTTGCCTCGATCTTGCATCCCGCATGGACTGATGCAACTAAGCTCCTGATAGATCCGTATAGGACCAATTACAGCGATTATTATGGCTTGGAGCTCAATGATATACCACGGCTATGTTTCGATGCGCTCGGTCGCGTGGAATGGCACGAGGGTTATAGTTCTTACAATGAACCTAACCTGACGAAAGCGCATTGCTTGTCAAAACATTCAGCGCAAACGCCGGCAACACTGCAGTTCTACATGATTGCGAAAGGCCATCGGAACGCGGGCCTTGCAGTGGACGAAAATGTGTTGTGGCAGGCATTCCGCCATGCGGAGACGGCGGTTAACCAAAGGTTGGAGGGATGGGGTACGGGGACCAGACTCTCGTTCACGCGGATCCTCAGACCCACTGAAGCTACCGCTCACATCTGGAAACTTACCGCAGAGGAACGTATTGTGTTGCGCCGGGAGGCCCAAGAGGCCGCTGCGGTGGATGGTGCATAACCATAGTAGATTTGCGTAGGCTATTTAACAATCAAGATGTAAATAAGCATGTGGATAAAAAACAGGAATTATCTACAAGAACGCTACGCGCAAAACCTTGCAGCAGGAATAAGAGCTCCGTTCACGCGTCTAAAGGGGTGCCATGCACTCCTTTTTAGACGTGCGAAAGGAGGTATTGTTTTTGAAGGGATTTTGATAAACCTAGTTGGAGAAGTAGCATCCGTAGTCATTAAATATGATGTAGACCATTGGGATTTTGTTGGTGGTGGAGATTGGCCTAAATCTAAGTGGTTGGACATGGGAAGTCGAATGGGGCGGATGGTTGCCCAGATATCTGGCATTGTTCCAGTCTCGGCAAAAGATAGAGGTAAGGTTGGCAGAGCCAAACGTTCCTATGCAATGGAGAAATTACTAAAGTCTTTCCCGAAAGACATTGATATACAGTATGTAACAACCTTGCTGGGTATTTTAGCTAAATACGTAGGCAGCTATATTTATTATTTTAGTTATCCATCGATTGGCTTCAAAGAAACGGATGTACCGCCCGTGGATCACATTAAAATTAATGAAAGTACTGCCTCATATACAGCCAAATACAAATTTATGGATGGCATCAGGTCGGTACAAATCCAATCGACAATGAGCGACAAGGATATTATTGATGCCATTCGTTTTGGTATTAGTATTGCTAAAGATAAACCTTTTCTGGTCGTGAATCAGGCTACTGATAATATAAAGAAGATCACCCGTAAGTACACGAAGCGTAAACGCTAGCACATTACCAATGAGGAATATGAGGCCATAATCAATGGAGCACAAAAATATATATCCCAAACTGTCTACATCTACTGGCCATAGCTGCGGACGTGTTGTTGATTAAACCATCGCATTATCAATGCTGGCAAGGACGACAATCCATCTGACCAGCATCTCTGCATTATAAAATGACCGCTATCTTGATGTGACGGCGGCTCTACCTAATACTCCTACCAAATCATGTTTACTGTGCCAATCCTCCTTAAAGGACACTTTAAGCTTCCCAAAACACTGCTATACTTTCGTGGACGGAGAGCCTTCCCGTGCCGCCCGCGGTGGCGAAGTTCTACGAACATGGCGTAGCGAAGTAAGCCGGTATATGTATGACGGTCACTTCCTAGTTAGGCGATCAGCGGGCAATCGTCCTTAACCGTAGGAGTGTTCTTATGCGTATCTATTTCCAATCGCTCACACGTCCAAAGCAGCTCGCGCATCGAGTGCATGAGTGGTATGCACGCGCAGCCATGCCAGAATACCGGTTACATCTTCACGAATGCCAGCAAATCGCCGCTGCGTTGCTTGGTTATCGTAATTGGCACGAGCTTAAAGAAGTTTCTGCTCGTGGCGATCACGCACCATCGCCATCCGATGAAGAAGTTACAGCGAAAGAATTCGAAGCCAGAATTTCATTCCAGATGGAGGTGATGCACAGGTTGACTCCGCTGACGCGTCCCCTGCTACGGGAGATGATTCTGACCTGGCGCCCCAGCAACAGCTTTCGCCCTGGCCCGCACGTCGATTTACGCACCATGAATGATATTACGTGGGACTCTCACAGTGGCTGGAATGGTCCAGTCGAAGACTGGCGTTTCATCTGGTCGATCCGCAGCAGAGACACAGCCGATGAAGTATACAACCTGCTCGGCACCATGCCCCATGACATAACCACAGAGGATGAGGGGGCGGTGCCGGCATTGCGGGACATATTACGCAGGGTACCTGAGCATGTGCAGGCAGCGAGCGCTATCACTAATTCGCTATGTGAGATTGGCCAATACGAGGAAGCTGCGGAAGTGGGTCTTAGGGTGTTACCACACGTAACACGCGCCTTCCCGCGAGACTTTCCAGAATCCGGAGCCGCACCTTTCAATTTTTACCCAAACAACAACCGCGCATTCCTGCGGTTCTACCTTTGGACGGCAACTGCACTATGCAAGACCCATCATCCTGACCGGGCCAAGCTAGTGGAGGATCTTTGTCGTTTCGACGTGCAGAACATGATGGAGGGGCGTTCTCTGCGCCGCTATTTACCACGGCGAAAACAGACTTCCAGGGCACACGTGTAGTCCGGCAAGTGCTTCATCGGACAGCGTACACGTCAGCCCCAAGTTTTCAATAGGCCAGCCTGATCCTCTCCATGGCATCGTGGTTGTTGGCCAGCCGCGTGTGGTCGGTGCGCGGCCAAGCGTACCCTAGCAATGCGTCATAGAGCAGGAGTAGCAGGATGAATCTCTTGTCAATGTCGTAGGTGGGTGTGTTGTATCTGAGATTCCGACCGATCGCGACACCGTTATCTGTCTCGTTGCTCTCGAAGTATGCGAGGAGCTTCTGCAGGGGGTCGTGTTTCCGATAACCGCCAGGGGGATCACACCGTAGCCCGGAATCCGCGAGTAACACAGCCAGTATCTGTTCGTGTTCCCTAACTAGGGCTTCTAACGCCTGGCGTTCGTGATCCCCACAGATCCGAAAGGCCATGGACAGCTCCGTGTACACCTTCCCATAGCGGGTGTCTTCGCCTTTGAATAAGATAAAGCTCAGCTCCATCCCGGTGGAGAGTAGAAGTTCTGAATTCGTCGGTGAGAGTACCGGATCTACGGTGCCAGATTCGATGTAATACTCGCGCGGCGGGTGCAGGCGGAACTCAGAGAGATAAGGTGCGCATCCCTGCGGTATTAGTAGGTCGGTCACAGCCTCTGTGCGCACGCGTGGTGCGTAGATGTCGAGGAGTGGCAGTAAGTCATGCTTGAGGAATCGGTGTAGGCCGTCGGCCAGGCGGTTCCCTGTTTCTTCCCAATAGGTTGCTGGCATGTCCGCAATATGTGGATATGGTATCGCCTCGACATCAGCAAGGAGTTGATTAAGGAGTGGGTAGCCTGTTGTCATCGCACCTCTCCAGCGGAGGTAATCCATATTACGCTTTCGACTGCGCGTTATGCACTATGGCTGATCACATACCGCCTGACTCGATAGGGCCAGGGGGACCTTATGTATTTAGCCCCTGGGCTGCCATGTCTCCCAGCCACCAGGCCAGCGTTTTAGCTGGCGGCGGCGGCCGGGTTTATATGGGGTTTACCCCAATATGGTGTTTTTGCTATAATTGGTCGCATGAAGGCTGGCAGGCGCCCCACACATCGGCGCAAACCAAAATTGCTGTCGGCGCTGGATGTTGCCGAGAGCGTGGTTTGCTCTCTTAGTGATTATGCGCAATCGAGCCATGCCACCGCATTTCAAGCTGCGTCGCTTGCTGGCATGGTGTCTAAGTGCTTCGCTATGAATGACGTCAGCAAGGAGAAGCCGCTCGTGACGCTCGCAAAGGATTGGCATGTTTACGAACTATTTGACGCGCCGTTGGCCGCTTATATAGGTGTGCACAACGGACGATGGCTGTGGGCAAGCTGGACAGATGGAAAGTTAATGACGTATGAAGAGGCGCTGGGTGCCGCGGTTGCCATATTGCAAAGCGAAGGAGAGTGACATGAAGCGAAAGACGAAATCCAAGACGGTCCCGTTCGAGACCTTGAAAAAGGCTATCGTCCGTACTCCAGAAACGGCCATCGGCTTCGAGCTTGGCGCTCTTAGGGCTGAGCTCGGCCTCTGGCTGAGGTCGGCGCGTGAAGAGGCCGGCCTCACACAAAAGGAGATGGCTAAACGCGCCGGGATCGACCAGGGCGACGTTGCCAGGCTGGAGAGCGGCGGTGGAGTTCGTGGTCCAACTGTCAGCACGTTGGTTAATCAGGTGAGCTCTCAGGGTTACGTGCTCGTGATGCAGCTCGTCCCGGCGAAGAAGATCAAAGGTGAGTCTCCGCTCAAGCTCTTGCCGATAGCGCCGCCGCGGGCACACGCCTGATGACCATCACGCTTCACGGCTACTCGGCGCTGCTGACTCTCGCCGGTACCGTGCTGGTATGGATCCCGGCCTATCGTATCAGCCGTGGCAATGTTATTGCCGGCGTGATGCACGAATCAGGAGAGCAACATCAAGGAGGAATGGCGGCCCTCGCGCACATCCTTGAAGAAGCGGTCCTCCGTCCACGCGCTGTCTGGGATAAAGCTAATCACCGAATGCTTTGCTTCGGTTTGGTGCTGATCGTCATCGGTGCGGCAATCGATTTTATCCAAGCCGTGCTAAGTTCGTAATGAACCTACTAAATCCATCTAACCACTGTCGGTGATTTGTATGGACAATTGTGGTTCTGACATCTTCAAGGTAGCCGCAGCCACAGAATGATCGTTGTTGGGCTACAGCATTTGCAGGGAGAGAACTGTTCTAGATGGTGGCAGGTTGGTGCAGGTAGAAAGGACACACGACCGGCATTCATCGAAAGCCGTACTGGTTAACGCCAACAAGACAGAGTGCCACTGCTGTAATGGTTTTAATTCAATGTCATAGAAATGATCGAGAACCAGCCATATAAAACTAGAAAGATAGACCTATCAGATGAGCTGAGAGGTTTACTAGCATGGAATTCTTTTTATAGCACGCGTGAAGCGGCTTTTTTGCGCCGCTATGGCTGGGATGGGAAGGAACCTGGCACACTCCAGGAAAGCGGGAACCTCCTCGGTGTTACACGTGAACGCATGCGTCAACTACAAGCCAGGTTTGAAACCGATATTAGGAACAAGGGTAAAACCTGCGCAACATTACAGATAGCACTTAATTGTGTAGCCGACAGCGCACCGATAGCTGCCGAAAACGTAGGGTCACTTCTCATCGAGAAGCAATTATCATCACGCCCCGTTTCGGCTCAAGGACTTCTTGAGGCGGCTCGTTTAATCGGCGCCGCTTCGCCATACACAATGGAACAGCTTGATTATGGGGCGTGTCTTTTTGTTTTGGTTAAGCCATTAGAATGTCTGGTTACTGCATCGGAGGTTAGGCGGTGCTTGATAAAGTTAAATCGCATGATTGGGCCAGCCAGCGTTGATGAGGTGATCTGTCGATTACCTTCAGCCATGCGCCAAAATGCAGATGATGGTGTAGTCAGGCGCATGTTAACTTCATTACCAAACATAATGAAGTATACGAATACGCACGGTGACACGTGGTTTTTCTACAAAGATGCTGTTAAGAGATCCAGGTTTAACGGCGTATTCCGCAAAATATTTTCCGTCGTAAGCGACCTGCCCATAGGAGAGCTTGAGCAAGCTGTAATCAGGTCTTTAGGGCGCAACATGTTGCGTCCAACATGGCCACATGAATTATTTGTATTAATTCTCGCAGAATATGATTATCTATTTATCCGTGATGGCCGAGTACATTCCAATGATATCTTTAAAAGTAAGGTATTTTTTACACCGTTTGAAAGAGCGGTTATTGATGAGTTGGGTGGTGGGCGGGTTCTCACGCGTGATGCTGTTATTACGGCTGCTATCGAATATGGATGTAGTGAAAACACAGCAATTGTAGGCATGTCATTTTCGCCATTATTGCATCGTATTGCCAAAGATCATTATGCGATGGTGGGTGGTGATGTGGTTGCACAATTAGGAATTGTAGATGGAAAAATAATACCTACAGCGAAACGCGATCCTAGTGGGATTGTTTATATGAATGAACCAGAAAAACACAGGTTCTCACTTTGCCGAGTTTATGATCGTGCCTTACGTCGTTGCGGTTCAATTGGTATACGCAGGTTTGGTTATAAATATGAATTTGACTCAGCCTGGAAGCTTCTTCGTCCCGATGGCCAGGTCAGGACAGTTAAGTATAACGGACGTCTCCTCTGGTGCTTGAGAGGCGCTTTCACCGGATTCAATATTGAAGAAGGCCAGTTCTTCTGTCTGACATTCGACATACTATCTAAGACCATCTTTATGGAACTGACTGATAAACAGGTATTTGGTGAAGAACACCCTCGTTTCTACGTGCGAGGAGGTTTGTTGTTGGCGGACGGTCGCGTCGGCAACCAGGATGCAATCAAAGCCAGGCTTGTATTCATCAAGCGCCGCCACGCAGTACGCGAGTCCGTGGTCATGATTCGTGCACATTTACAACGCGCGCTTGGAGAACGGAATTTCCGTGTGCATTCAATAAATAACCATAATCTTGCGCCCTATGCTGCTTTTTGGCGTATTGCTAATAATCAGGTACATGGAGCTGGTGGAGCCAAGGATATATTCAAGATACCAAAAGAGGGAGGCACACTAGAAATGGAGTTTTGGCCGCAGGTTGGTGAAGCCATTATTAAAGCGGTTCAAGTTTCATGACATTACTATTTTTGGATTTATACAGCTCAGCCAGTCCATTGGAGACCGGCTGGATTAGTTATGTAACAAATGTATTAATAAGAACGAAATACTAGATTTGGATATTTCTGTACTCATGCTAACGTGTATATGAAGAAATAACTATGCCGACACGTGCAGGTTAGGAAGTACGTCTAGTGTTAGATGTTGCATAGAAATAGGTATAGCGCATGAATCAACAAACTGGGCCACAGGTATCTAATGTACTCATCATTGATGGGCATGTAGATGCGCGGCTGGCGTCTGTCGTTATCCTGCCTGGAAATATCTCTGAAACGCGGAGCATGGCAAAGGATCTCCAGGGCGCCCTGGAAGCAATGGGGATGACAAGCGATTGCCGCGATACGGCAGCGGAACCACTGACTGAAATCGCGACCCGTAACCTGATGGCTCTGGCTTTCGGTTTTGCTGATGGGTGGAAGAGCCTCGAAGCCGCCATCAAGCATCCGCACGAGCCTACTTATCTCGATTCACTCAGCGCTGATGACCAATCCTTATTGCAGGGGCGGATGGGCCTGGCGATTGCCACGCGTTTGGGGTACGACTATGCGCATGGGTCCATCTTGAATGCCCTCCAGATGAGTGGGATTGGTTACTCTCCAAAGTACCGGCGAGAGTTGGCCGGCGACAGCACGCCTTGGGGTGTCGCCTATGAACGCGAAGAGCTGGCACCAGGGATTGTTGAGGTGAGTACCGCAAGCCACGGTGGTATTCTGCTTTCGAAAGAGCTTCAGGCACAAATGCCAGCTCACCTGCGTCTATCCGGCGCCGCCGCGGTAGTGGCGGAGGCCCATTGGATGAGTGGTGTATGAGATTTGACACATATATTCGACAATGGCGCGGTGGCGAGAGGATTACCGGCAGAGAGGCTCGTGAGGCTATTGGGCGCTTACGTATTGGAACTGCGACTGCTGATATCCATAGCTTAGTAAAGCCAAAGCTACTTCAAAACCGCAGCCGTAACGTTTAGGAAAGATGGTTGCCATGGTTAAGATCACAAAGCCTAAATTGGATCCAAAGCACCCACTTGAATCGTCGTTTGAAGGCGCTGAAGGCGCGCCGTACAACGAGTGGGTTATCACGATGGGCGAGATGCCTGCTGAGTGGTGGGGAGATGGCTATATTATCCACACGACAGCTCCGGCTTTCATTGCAAAATGGGGCATGTGCTCGGAGAGTGATGCCCAAGCTATGGGGGTCGGTTTTGGTCTTGGTGATGGCAAGTCTCTTGGGATGATGCCGGCGCAACCGCTTGGTAAGACGAAAGTCAGTAATGACGAGCTACATGATTGGAGAGGGAAGGGACTCGCTGCAGTGGTGCAGTTTATTGCGGCGCGTGAATTAGCGGCCGACGAAGAGTAAAAGGAGGAACGTCAATGACTAGGGAAATTAACGTTAAAGACCAAGTGGAACAGGGTAGCTGCAAGCAGATATACGACATGTTGGCTCACCATACCTGGGGCCTAGGTCTTGATGCAAAAGAGCTGTCATCGCAAGTGAGCCAGATAGCCGGCGGAGACCCGAACGCGGTTGGATGCCTGGTGCGAGTTCTTATGGAAGCCATGGATGACGAGCCGCGTAAAACATCTGCTGCACTTCTGATGTACTTCTCGAAGACCGATGCTATGTTGGCGCTAGATACACTGATAGATATCGTGAATGATAGCTGCGAACCTAAGATGCTGGTGAACTCATGTCTCGGTATCTTGGGACGCTTCGGGCCTGATTCAGCAATGTCCGTGCCCGCCTTAATTGGGCTTCTTGACCGCGATGATGACGAAGAAGACGCCCACAATCGACACCTTGCCGTCTGTGTCCTTGCGAATATTGGGCTGGCTGCGACGCCAGCGACTTCCGCGGTGTTGAGTCTCGCAAGCAGTGATTCTGATATTATGGTTAGAGAAATGGCGACATGCGCGCTGTATTTCATCGCTCCAGAAGCTCTAAACAAAGATGCGTACCAGGAACCTTGGCAACATATCCTCGTAGATGGGCTTGTTCAGCTTTATGCTTTGGGTAATCCACGAGAAGCGCTCGATCTACTGAAACACTTAGAGTCAACCAACTTGGCAGTGCGTTCTGGCGCATGCTGGCTTATTTTGTGTCTCGCAAACACAGATATCATAGAACAATATGAACCAGTCTTAGCCCCCGCGCTTCTAAAGCGATTTGTCGATTCGGACGCACACATCTCCAGTAATGCCGCCAGCGCACTAGAGCTTATTGTGGACCGTGACAACATGGGATGGTTTGGTACGCCGCAGCTTGAAACGATAGAGAAAGCGCTTCACTGCGCAAACCCTGAAGTCGTTTCTACGTCTCTGCGGATTTTGTCATGGTCTCTAGGTCAGCGTGATGCCATTAGAGATGAGTCCTCCAGGGTGATCCCAACCATCAACAGGCTGCTGGACCATAATGATGCCAATGTCCGCAACTTTGCAGTCATAACACTTGGTTCCTTTGGTCCATTGGCAGCCGTCGCGCGTGATGGGCTCGAAAATGCGTTGAAAGACAAGGATGAGTATGTAAGAAAACATGCAAAAGAGGTTTTAGAGGTCTTGTCTAAACATTCTTAAAATGTAATTGCATTAACGCCGATTTACAAAATAGTCTGGCGTGACAATAGTACCGACAAATAGGAATTGGTGGAGCTACTATGGCTAACAAGCGTCCTGACGCATCTCTAACAGATGAGCAATTAGTGGCCCACGCTTACGAGGCGTCTATTGCAGCATCGTTTGCCGCACTTCCTTCTGAGTTGATAGTTGTACTGAGAATGGAGCTATCCGCATGAGCATTGATCGTGCCTTGCGTATGTACTTTGTTCAAGGTCGTCGACCAAACAGGGCGCAAAACATCCTCATTTCTCGTAGTAAGCATCTGTACCTTCTAAAGGACGAGAAATTAAAGTATCAAAAGTCCGTGTTGGATCCGCGCACCAGTGGAAGTAAACGATTGCTATACACATTACTGGCTCTTGACCAGGATACCGGCGTCTATTACGCGGAGCTGCATCCGCAGGAGACATACAATGATCTTGCAGGCTTTCTGACGCGCGCGTGGTCATCAAAGTACCTTCATCCGATGCAAGGAGTTCCAGATGAAGTAAATCTACCGCGGATTGCCTACGAAGACAAAAATATTAACGCAGACATTCAGAAGGCTATTGAATTGTGTAGGTTTTGTCCCGGCCATCTTCCTGGAGGGTTTGCGGCCGGCATTAGGCTTCTCGCTGTATATGAGCAGCGAATTCTAGAATCACGCTGGACGGTAGATCCGGAACCGCGTGATATTTCGCTTGATCTTGCACAGGGTTTGTCAGGAATCTGCAGCGCACAATCAGCTAATTACACGGCTGAAGCTTGGCAAAGACTTAAACAGACGCTACGGCCGATTCCTGCTGAATGGATTTCTTATGTGAATGCTCTTTACGACTCGCCTGATGGTTGGCGAAGTGGTATGTGGGAATACGTTCTTAATGGTCCGCGGAGCTCTACCAGAGTTCCACAGTGATTTCGTATGGGTGTTATTACGTTTAATGGCTGCAATCGAGGAAGTTAAACGCAAGTCCAATCGACGGCTGGATAAAGACGGTCACAGATCCTGAATTACTACAGTTTCCCCATAATTCCTCGTTATTTACTACCTAATTATCCCGGTAGCTTATTTCTGATCTCTGAGGTACGCTTTTGCCCAGCGTCTACTGGATACGTGCCGCTCGCGCCGTGAAACGGTTTGGTGAAATCCAGTATTTTCCAATCACTTGTTAGCTCTCTTACACAGACTGGCGATTCGACAATGCGAGCCTCGAAGGGTAATTCCCATCCAGTCCTAGATGGAGATGCTATGTCAACTGCAATCTACAAAGCTGAAGCAAAACGTCTGGAATCTGCTATGCAGGCACTCCAGTACAACGTTTCCCATTCACAATCCCTTGAGCTCATTGCGTCGGTCCATGGGGCGCGTGATTGGAACACTCTCGCGGCCCAATCCAAGGAGGTACACGCGGCGAGCGTTGAATGTGCGACATACCTGGTAATGCCCGATGATCGCGGTGACCTCGATGAGGCAACCCCGTACATTATCGACGCTAACTCGCCTTTCGAAGCGAAATACAAGTACAGGGCTACAGTATTATCGTTAGATTCACGTTTTCGTCAATATATTGAAGAAGGTGCGATCAATATGAGTTTCGCTGAAGAGTTTTGGTTTGAGGGTGCTGACAACTTAGAGGCGCAGCCGAAACCTGTGCCGACGTGTAGATTTATAGAAAATGTTCAAGAATGGTTCGATCCAGAAAAGGAGCTCGCTGAGGTGTTTCTTAGTTACCATCTGCATGTTGTTAAGGGTGGCGATCCGACGAAGGTAAAGCCATTGCCGCAGGCCGTTTATATGTTCGTCGTCATTAAGCTCGACGACGATTATTCATCTTTAAGCGTTATTGATCTTGGCAAGGTACAGCGGCTGCCGCCGCTGTTTTTTTTGAATGGAGAAAAATTGTTCTATGGGCAGTAGTTCTGGCTATAGAGGTGGGTGCTGGCTGGTCCCAGTATGCGATGACAAGAAATCCTAGTCATCTTCCATTTCCTACGTGGTGAGGGCCTGACTGACCACTGCGGTAGACCCAGCGTGGCTCTTTGTTGGGCGCGCGCACGAACTGGCAGTACCGTATCCCTGTCGCATTGTCTAAAAAGGAGTAGGTAAGGGTGGAAAAAGTTATTGCTTTGGAAATCGCAGATTATCAGCTAAAACGCGAAGAAGAATGTCGAAAGGCAATTGAGCCCTTGTTAGCTAGACCGGCGTTGTCGCCCAGATTTGAAGATATCCACTTTCCGCCACACTATCCGGATTACGAGTACTCCAGAAAACGGGTTGCGATTTTCAACCACACGGACTTTGAGACCGTCAGACTTTACAACTCTTGTCAGAATCTCTACGAACACAATAGGGCATGGACTAACGAAGTCGCTACGCACCTATTTGCCGGGGTCAGCGCGGATGGCAGATTACAAGAACAGGATAACTGGGCTCTCTGGACTGCAATCGAAGCGGAGCAGTTCGTCAGCTATGAGGAGAGATATCGGCTTTGGAACTATCGTCCAACAATAACTGTGCGCCTCATCATTCCGATTTGGATACATGCGGAGAACATCGTCAGAGAAATTCCGTCTGCGATTGACCTCGGCCCGGACATTAAATACTACAACAGCAGTAAACCGCACTGGATTAGAGAGTTTCTGGATTCCATGACGAAGCGAAGACAGATTTGGGCTAGCGCCCTCCAATGGCTTTTATCCTACGAGCAAGTGGAAGACCTCAGGGGTTTTATCGACTACCCAATAGATATGTTCAAGCAGCAAATTCAGTGTTCTGAAGAAAGTGAAGATAAAGCGCTTCTCGACTGGGTCGCGGTTGGCGCTCGCGCACGCACATGTGTTCGCTACCTGCCTGTTACCGTGCGCGCGCCTAACGAGCCCAGATCGGTCGAAGCACTCCAACAGGCCTCCAATGTTCCGTCAGTGTTTGGTGATTCGCGCATAGCGCTGCTTATTGCCGACGCGCTACGAGCACAGTTCGGAGAGGCCACCAAGTTCGAAGCTATTGTCATGCGGCCAGATTTCATAGGGCGCAGTCATGATATTTCAGGCAACCACGTTGCCGCTGCTGCTCTCACATTCAGCAAATTACTCGACATCGCTAAACATAAATTTGGAGAGAATGCCGCTATTAAGGTCACCTATCACTCAAGCGAGACTGACATACCACTGTCCTTTGATGATGCGTGGGATGCGAATATTTCACACTGGACTATGCGGATCACCTTCCATCATGCCACTCGTGCGAGACAAAGGTTTTTCGTGGACTTTATTCCAGACGCTGAAACCGACCTTGACAGGGCCTGTGATTATCTTGGAAAGTTGTGCAAGGGGAGTGGGTTAGTGCGGTGTGTTGTATCAGATGTCATCGAGCCTATGCCGGCTGGATCCGGTCGTTCCAAGGGTGGCTAAATCGCCGGCGGTGTGCCCTTCTTCATGGAGCCAAGTTGGTGAGCGAGCCGGAAGAACTGTAGGTTCGGCATCTAGTCGCTGTCCTTGTGCACCACGAGTACCGAGAGTAATGCCCGCGCTGGTGTAGGTATGTCTAATACCTGCACCACACAGTTAATGTGTAGATGCTATTCCTCCATTCTTCAAGAGTAGCCTAGCCTCTATATCCCTTGACCAAGGTTCCTAGCTGTTTTAGACGCTTCTCAACCGAACTTATCCTGGTTTCCAGGGATTGCCCTTTATTACCCTTTAAATAGGCTTCCAGAGCTTTGCGGTTGACCTCCGAGACGGTTACTCCCGAGCGTCGTCCTTCCCGTATTAGAGCCTGGTAAAGCCCTGGCGGCACAAACAGGCTGGTCCGGTGCATGGCTGCAGTTTTTGACATGACCTGCTTTTTCCTGCGCCGGGCGCCGGTCTTTTTGCGACTGGATCGCATGCTATACTCCTGTGATAGTAGGCATCGTTATGGCGTATATGCTACATATACATCATAACAGCGTATAAGTTGTCGCCAAGCCTTAACAATGTCATCTGGCAGATTCATTTCTAACCTCCTGATATTAATCAACTTTGACGCTACTGCATCACCGCCAATCCCTACAGGGAGCTAGGAAATGACACGGTTTGGTCAACAATTTTGACTAAATGACATGGTTAATCAAAAAGTGACATGGTTAGCGCTAGGCGACATAAGTATAGTAAATACAAATTTTTGCGTATAACACTTTCATATCCTTGAGCGTTTCAATCCATTATCTGTGGGCGGTGGAGACAGCACGAAAAGTCCGCTGACAGATGGCCATTTAACTGGGTCCAGTCAGAGTGCCGTGAGTTTCTTGACCGATTTAGCGGGATGGTTTCAGAAGGATCCAGACCGGCCAATTGCTTATCGCATACTGCAGAAAGCCGAGGAGCTTGTGACCCCAGGCACCGCGATCATGGACCTGCATTTTCTTTACCAGGTCAAGATTGAGACCACGTACCGGGATTCCCATATACCCAAAGGTCGGGAACGTGTCCTGCAGGCCTGCCGGCAGCTGATTGCGATCGTACCCCAGGCGGCGGCCGAATTCAGGAAACAATACCTAGGGCCTCTGGTGGAACATCGCGGGTTTCAGCGCCTGGCGGCGCTGCATGAATACGGGAAGGAATACACGCAGGCCATCGCAGTATGTAAGGAGGCGCTTTCACAGGGGTGGCTGGCGACTGGGATAAACGCATCCAGCGATGCCAGAAGCAGCTTGATAAAGACGTGGCGAAAACGAAATAGTTTTAATCCAATCTATTTGCCTGTTCCCACTGCAAGGCAAACCGATTGATATCATCGCGCAAGACTTGTGTGACTGCGTGCTGACCATCCGGCTCGGACATCAAGCCAGCAGGAACGGTAGCATTTCCCTGAAAGCTGAATACCGGATCACCGTAATTTTCTACGAGTGGTAAACCATTGGCATTCTCATAGGAGAAGTTGACCTGCATGTCATCGGTCGTTTTATTACCCGCAATACCCCAGGTAAGCCCCACAAGGAATGCGCCGCCGACGCCAGAGGTCACATCGTTAACAACGATTTTAATCTCGCCGGTATTTTTATGGGTGGTGAAATCATCCACGACCTTGAATACACCTGTGGCCTCAAGGTTAGCCGCGAACCATTGAGTCAGATGAGGCTCCTTGTTTGGCTGGCGTTTACCATCGATCTGATAAGTTAACGACACAACCACAGGCTGTGGCTCTTTCAAGGCCGTGAGCGTGTAGGTCTTGGGCGGTTGTATATAGATCTGAGGCGCAAAACAGGCAGTTAAAAGGAGGACAACACATACAAGGACGCCACTGGATAGTATTGATGTAACGCGCATAAAGAACCTCCAAAACCAGACTGGTTAGAATTCTATGCTCTATTGCATTTGTAGGCTATTCCCCATAACTTGTCGTATTGAATAGTCTGCACAGGTCTCATGTCTTCTGGCTCATGTACTGTGAAAGGTATGAAGGAGTTACGTGATGGGGCGCAAGTTCGGTATTTCTTTCTCTGCTAAGCGAGCTCTGGGAATCTCGGCGGTAAAAGGCAGGCTATCTCGCAAAATCGGGATTCCGCTCAGCCGGTCCGGGCGCCAAAGGAAAATGGGACGCGCGATGGGCTGCTCAGTGGTTATTGGGGCTCTCGTTTTAGGTGGTTTTTTGCTCGCCTATAGCTTTACTAAGCTGGTTTAAATCCGTATTGCCTAGCGCGGGCTGTAGAAAGCCGGTGATGGGGCTAAACGTACGCAGTGGCGTTCGCAACAACTTAATTGAAGCTGATGAGCGCCGATTCCGCTGGCACGCTGACCATCGTGACATTATGTAATGCAAAAATATAATACCATTTGGGGATAAATCAGGGCACTACTATTTTCAATGAACGCGTTATATTTATGATCGACCGTTACTTTTGACGGTGGAGGCTGATTGAAAATGGCATCAAAATACCTGGGAAACATTCCAAAATCTCAACTTCAAGAACTGGCGTTGCTCATCACTCAGCATTGCGTGCGCAACACGGTGATCGAGCGCTACCATGCGGAAGGAAAGCTGAGTGATCCTGAGATGTGTGAATTTAATAAGGAGGTGGCCAATAAGCTCTACACTGCGCTTTTGAACCTGGGGGATGCGGCACGCTGCAACCGGTTCATTGGCATGCTGACTATGCTGCCACGCGATGGCTGGGATACCCCTATGGAAGACCCTAGTTTTCGACGGACGCTGGACATGATCGATGATGACCCTTCGTTGTTGCGGCTGTTTAATTAAACCCGGTGGAGTTCGGTACAGTCTTGCGTCCCGAATGGATACAGTTTTACGTGACGGCCTTTTGTAAGGGATACAGAATCAGGTGCTGATTATTCGAAAGGGATAGGGTTTGTTGCCTGTACCCGAATCCGCGGATCCCGCCACAAGGTCGGTGAATTGCTTGGATCCAATTGACGAAGTCGGAGTATTGGTTTGAAGAAACGAGGTAATGCTTGAGGGGAAGCCGGCAGTATTGCTTGGATGAACACGCATCCAGGTGTGACGGAAGCGGCTAAAAAAGCCCCTGGTTTACAGAGTGGCATGATTACTGTAATAATCATGCTACTTTTGAGCGCCCCGGGAGCCCCCTTTGAACACCCAATCGGCACCTATGTCGTTGCTTGAACTATTGTCGGCCGCCGTCCGGTGTTCATCCAAGCAATACTCCCTACTTCCGCCAAGCGATATGCCTGTATTTCTAATCAATTCTCAGACTTCTTAAATATATCCAAGGAAAACTCAGACTACGTGTATGTGGTCCAAGCAATTCTCCGACTTTGTGGCTAAGGTTGCGCACGCGACAGCGATCAACCTGCATCTGCGCCAGCCGCAGGATCGCGCAGTCATCCAACACTATATAGATGGGGCACTCGCGCCACCCTTGGATTATCCCCTGGCCCAGGGGCAAGCCTGGCATCAGGAACTAGCCGCGGAGCTTGCGGCCTCCGGCATCGCCTTCAACACCGTCGTGCCTCAGGGCTTCGTGTTCCATGCGAGCCTCGATGGTCATCAACACCGGGTCGAAATCCAAAAGCTGATAACCCTCGAGGGGCTCGTGATCGTCTTTTCCCGAAACGCGACGCCGGCTGATACCCCACACCTGCCTTAAGGACCACTCACCATGGAAATCGCACTCACGGTTAGGAATAAGCAGCATCCATTCAAAACGGCCAACTTTTTCGTGCATGACGGCTTGAACGGGCCGTTAGGAAAATTGCTCAAAAAGCACACCATCGATGACTGGAGCATCGGCTACTATCGGGCTCACGTTCCTGGCGGTCTGTATGAAACGCCCAGTGGTACGCTAGTGTTCAAGCCGGGGCAACCGCGTAACACCGTGGTGCGTGGCCATGTCTTCACGCTCAAAGAGCCCGACCAATTCTTCAGCGATGCGGACTGCATAATGACCGGATCCTGCGAATCCCTGCGTGCAGCCGGCTACAAACGCCAAACGGTCTTAGTCGATTGGGCCAGGCCGATAGAAGCGCATGCGTATGTCTATCTGGGTGAGCTGTCGTCCCTCAAGCGTCTGCGCACCGGCGCCGCCTGGTTCCGTCGCCCTGAATACTACGTAAAGCTGTGGTCCACCCATCCATT